>Ga0209427_10001714_pt1 | contig 25369 bp, 19 predicted proteins | sample DeeMarSWOR136_30_FD_187465 | JGI IMG/M metagenome (GOLD analysis project Ga0209427, IMG submission 187465) | Marine sediment microbial communities from White Oak River estuary, North Carolina - WOR-1-36_30 (SPAdes) (version 2) | ecosystem: Environmental > Aquatic > Marine > Intertidal zone >...
AACGATATTGGCGATTTTGGTTGACTGGAGCTGCAGATTGATTGCCTGCATCTGACCCTGGGCCTGCGCAGTGACAACAACCTCTTTGCCTGGTAAAACAACAGCTTGAAGCTCAAAGTCCTGTCGTACTGTACCGCTTGCGGGAACTATCACCTCAACACTCATCGAAGCATAGCCGATATATGAAACCATAATCGTATACGTTCCGGGCGGAATATTGGGTATGAAATATTCACCCTCCAGATCTGCCGCTGCCCCGATGCTGGTGCCTTGAATGATAACGTTAGCGCCAGGTAATGCATCCTTTGAGTCTTTGTCAAACACACTTCCTCTAATTGCTGCGGCTGCCATAAGTGATTGAGTCATAAAAAAGAAAATAATTCCCCCTATAAAAAGTACTCTTCTGATGAAACGAGAACCCGTAAGGAGCATCAGCGACCGAATCGCTGTTCCAATAAGACTGAATGAGTTTTTCATAACAGTGTATCCTTATTTTGTTTTTAGGTCTAATCTTATTAGTTATAGAAACATAATTTTGCTTTCTCTAAAGGAAGGTAATGTTGTAAAAAAACGTAATCATGTTTTTATAAATATGGATTAATAAAAGATCCGTTGTGTTGTAAGAGTTGCGTCTAATATTTGCATCAAAATTGAGCCCACCTGAACCTAATCTATTTTGGTTTAAAATGATCATCATTGGCAGTGTTATAGTGCTAATTTTTTGATTTTTATTGTAGAGCTGAAAAGCAAGAGGATTTTTTGAATCTCGACCTTCATAAACAATAGGTTTCTCAACCTTCGGGAAATACCTTTCTAACATATTCCCTCTCTATTTAAGTCGTGATTGGGCTTGTGTGTGATCGTATGTAGCATTTGATTCGACCAAACTTGAATGGATATGTTCTTCTCCATATAATCCATTCAAAATAATTTGAACCGATTTAATTATACAAAAAATTAATTAAAATGTCAAGTAAAAAATTTAGTAGATCAATTTATTATTTTATTAGATCATTAACTCTAGCAATATTTTCTGAAAGGATGTTAATATTATATTAATCATTTCACTCTAAAAAGGTTTTTAGCTGCATAAGTTAAAATAAATAAACTTCAGACTCAATATTTGTCAGGGCTATCTTTGAATATCTTCGCTTAATTTCTATTCCAAATAATATATATATAGTCTTTGAGAATCCGACTTTAGTTAGAGCACCATATCATTTTTGCTTGTTTTATTTCATAAGATCATAAAGCATTTCTCTCAATATTTCTCCACAAATCAGTCTGCGATATGTATCCGTTGAACGAATATCTGTAATTGGTTGTATCTCCTTTATAAGCGCATCCCGGGCACTTTCAATTAAATTTTCGGTCAAAATTTGATGATTCAGTAATGCTTCTGTCCTAAATGCCCGCTTTACAAGAGGTGAGACACTTCCTGCACAGATTCTTATCTCTTCAATTCGTTGATCTTTTTTCCAACCGAGTACTGCCAATGAAAGCTTACTTATCGCTAATGTGTGACGCTGTCCTAATTTACGAAAATACCAGAATTGATCCTCCAATTTTTGAAATGGGATGAAAATAGTGGCAATATAGGAATTTAGTTTTAGGTTATTCTGACCAGCTCCTGTCATCACTTGTGAAACCTTGCTTTTTGTAAATTTACCATTTTTTCGTGGACCGATCCAAAGTTCTGAATCCAGAACATTCAAAGCTGGTAAACTGTCTCCAGCAGGGGATGCGTTAGCAATGTTGCCACCCAGCGTTGCTCGATTTTGAATTTGAACTGAACCAATTTGACGACATGCTTCTATTAAAATTTGAAAATTTTTCTGAACCAGCGAGTTCGTGATAATCTGGCTAACCGGGAGAGCGGAGCCAATGAGTATTCCTTTATCTTGCATGAAGTCAATTGTATTAAGCTCACGAACGCTGGTTAAATCGAGTAAAAATTCTGCTGAATTCCATTGCTCATCTTGAAGCATCAAATCCGTTGCACCGGCGACATACGTCAACTTTTCGCGTGTCCTATTTATAATATCATCGAGTTGATCAATATTTTGAGGTCGGAAAATTTTTTTTGTATCATCAGTTGTTAAATTCATTGTGCCAATCTCTTTTAATGAGTTGAACTGTATCAATCTGATTTGAAATATCGTAAACTGCTTCGAAGATTTTTGTATAGCCGGTGCAACGACATAAATTACCTCCCAGGCTCCATTTAATCTGTTCATTTGTTATGGGTAGCGAAGTTTCCACAAATAAAGAAATTGTTGAAATAACAAATCCTGTAATACAAAAGCCGCATTGAACAGCGCCGTGCTCAATATATGCTTTCTCTATCATTGGAAAAGCAGACCAGTTTTTCAATCCTTCGATGGTAATGATTTTGCTTCCGTCCAACTGTAGGGCTGGCACTAAACAAGAATTCACCCTTTTGCCATTGAAGATCACTGTGCAAGCGCCACATTCACCTTTGCCGCATCCCTTTTTAGTTCCGATCAACCCAAGATCATCACGCAAAATATCCAGTAGACTTTTTTTAGGGGGCACATCTATTTCAACCATCTTTTTATTCACCTGAAGACTAACTTTCATAATAATTCCTTTTGTTAATATGTAAGAATATACTATGCAGATCTTCCGGAAGAACAGGAATTTTATTGAATTCGCTTTCAAAAATCATCCACAGCGCTGAAATGATAGCAGGTGCAGAACCAACGTTTGGCAACTCGCCCAAACCCTTTGCGCCAAAAGGTCCAAAAGGATATGGATTCTCAAGAATTTTAATATGAAATTCAGGCGTTTCCATAAATGATGGAATGATATAGTCTGAAAATCCTGTTATGTCAAACAATCCGTCTTTTTCAGTGATTTTTTCATAAAGGGCATAGCCGATCCCCTGTAATGAACCACCCTCGATTTGGGCGACTGCCTGGTCATAATTAATTGCTTTACCGATATCATGGGTCGTATAATAACGAGTTACTTTTATTTGAAATGTTATTGGATCAACTTCTATTTCTGCCACAGCGGCCGCCCAGGAGAATACTGGATAAGCGTCACCTTTCCAGGTTGTTTCGTCAAATTTTATGAAAGAAGGATGACTGTATTGTTTTTCAACTGAAAACCCGCCAAATTCATTAGCTGCATCTGTGAAGGATAGAATATGCCCATCTCTATAAAAATAGCCCTGCCGGTATTGAAATTCAACACCGAAATCGTTTTTTAATTTGAGCTTTAATTTTTCAACGATTTCTTTGGCAGCCTCGACCAGAAGACTTCCCACTACCATTGTTGAACGTGAAGCAACTGTCGGACCGGAGTCTGGCACAACATCGGTGTTCACTTCAGCTATCTTAATTTGCTTACGTTTAATGTGTAAAGCTTCGGATAATATTTTTTGAAAGGCTGTCTGCTGCCCCTGACCCATTTCAGTTTGGGCTGAATAAACTGTTATTGCTCCATCCTGCTCAAGTTCTAAGCGTACCACTCCTTTGATTTTATTTTCTCCAACTCCGGTAAATCCAGCACCGTGAACAGAGGCAGAAATTCCAATGCCTTTTAGAACACCACCGTTTTTATTTTTTGGAAATCTATCCTCGATTAATTTTTCAAGAATTGGGTGGTTCCATTCTTTGTACTGACGATATTTGTTATCAAAATCACTTCGGCTTATAACATCTTCAAATACTTCTTGCGATGAGACGCTGTATTTCAATATTTGTCCAGTTGCAGTTTCCTGTCCTTTACTGATCAAATTAATTTCACGCACCTTTTTTGGTGATAAATCTAACACGCAAGCTATCTTTTCCATCAACATTTCAATGGCAAAAACCGCTTGTGGTCCACCAAATCCCCGAAAAGCTCCACTGGGGACTATATTGGTAGCGACTGCTTTCGCATGAATTCGAACATTTGGCACATAATAACAACCCGTTACCGTAAGAGCAGCCCGAGCAAGCACAACCTGGGACAGGGTGCAATAAGCGCCTCCATTGAGATACATTTGAATCTCCAGCCCCTGTATTTTACCATTTTTATCTACATACGCTACTTCATGGTGATAGGAAGGATGTCGCTTCGGGGTGTATTGAATATCCTCGAATCGATCGAGTGTAACTGCCACAGGATGACCAGATTTAACAGCTAATAATGCTGCATGTCCTGCAATGAGTGACGGATAATCCTCCTTGCCTCCAAAAGCACCCCCTGTTGGAGCGTGGATAACCGTAATGTGCTTTTTGCCGTCAAACATCGTTTCAACTGCATTTTTTACGTAGTAAGGACATTGGAGGGATCCCCGAATCACAACTCGATCTTTTTCAGGGATAGCAATAACGCATTGCGGTTCAAGGTATAAATGCTCCTGGAATCCAGTGTGTACTTCTATCTCTACTTTTTTATAATTATTCTGTTTTATCTTTTCCAGGTCACCTTTTTCAATTTTAATTTCTTTAAAAATATTGTTGTTCGAAAAAATTAAGACTTCACTTTTTTCTGAATCTAACATATTGGTCAGATAGGAGAGAGGTTCATAAATGACATGTAAAAAATTTGATGCTCTTTCAAGTAAATTTTTATCCGGTGCTGTTATTAAAGCGACTGGTTCACCAACATAATTAACAATCTTACTTGCTAAATATGGCATGTCATTTTCTAACATGGCAACGTAATTATTCGGAATATCACTTGCGGTTACAACTGTAACGGTATTCCAATCAAATTCAGAATCAAATTGAATTTCTAAAATTTTAGCTCGTGGATAGGGGCTGCGAATTGTAATGCTTTGCCATAGACCTGGTATTTTCAAATCATTTGTGTATCGAATTTCTCCACGAATTTTTTCACTGGCATCAATGCGATAATTTTTGGGATCGAAATTCATAAAGTTGTTCTTATAAGTTCAACGATGATCGAAATTTCTTATATTTTAGCCTTATTAACAAATTAGAAAGATAATTTTATTCAGTATACAATAACTTCTTCCATTCATCTAAAGAATGCGATTCAGAAGCTTTATTCCATGATTCCAAAGCCCGAATATCTTTTAAACCATTTCCAGTTATTAGAAGTAGAATTTTTTGATCAATAGAAATTTTTTGATCTTGTATTAACTTATGATAACCAGCCAGAGTAGTTGCTGCGGCTGGTTCTGCTAATAATCCGAATTGCTGGCATACTGTTTTTTGAGCTTGTAAAATATTTTCATCAGAAACGGCAACGGCAACTCCGCCAGAGATTTTAACGGCTTCTGCAGCCATATACAAATTTCTGGGAGCGCCAGCACTGATACTATCAGCGATTGTTTGCGGTGAACGGTATTCAAACCGACCTGTTTTTAAATATCGAACCAGTGCATCGCTGCCTTCTGATTGAACCGCACAAAGTTGGGGTATTTTATTAATGTACCCTAATTTTTTCAATTCCCAGAATCCTTTGTATATTCCAGACAGAATGACACCGTCCCCCACTGGAACGATAATGACATCGGGAACATCTCCCTTGCTGGCTAAGAAGATGTCGTAGGCAGCTGATTTTTTACCTTCAATAGTCAAAGGATTATAAGCAGTATTTCGATTATACCATTTCGTTTTATTGGAGATTTCAATACTCAAATCAAATGCCTGATCATAATTCCCCTGGACAACATAAAGCTGAGCGCCGAACGATTGGATTTGTATCCGTTTAGCAGATGGAATATTTTCAGGTACAAATAAATGAGCGTGCAATCCAAGCCGGGCACAAATACCTGCCAGGGAGGACGCTGCATTACCGGTTGAAGCTGCTGCAATTTCTTTGATATTTAATTGGATAGCCTTCAGGGCAACCAGAATAGATGCTCGATCTTTGAATGATAATGTTGGACTTCGAGTATCGTCAAAAAATAATAAGGAAGAATCATCCTCCGTATGTTTAACTAGTGGATTGCTGTTTAAACAAAGCCTGTTTAACATTTCATCTGAAATATTCTTGAAAGAATAGCTATGCCTATTTTTTTGATATTCTAATGGCCAGAGTTGAGGATATTTCCAGAACTGACCTGGTACAAAATCCAAAAACTTTTCTCGGCTGATATTTTTTCTCAAATCTGAATAACCGTATTCAATCTGAAGAACGCCCTTTAAGGGCTGATTTTGACTTATTTCTCCGCACTCTGGACATAAATATTGGAAGGTTGGCTCAATTTCCTCAACCGAAAATTCAGTTTTACAGTCAAAACATTTGTAAAAATAATGATTCATAAAATTACATTATTAATGATAAAAGCGCCTTTTGCACATGCAATCGGTTTTCTGCTTCCTGATAAATCACGGAATGAGGGCCATCGATTACGCCACTCGTTACCTCTTTTCCACGATCTGCCGGTAATGGATGCATAAAAATCGAATGTTCTTTGGTAAGCGCCATTTTTCTTTCATCGCATACCCACTGCGGATATTTCTCGATCAGAGATAGTCCTTCTTTTTCATCCTGTGTGTGAACCAGTGGCCCCCAGGATTTTGGAATGACGATATCGACATCTTTAAATGCTTGATCCATTTCATGTACGACCTCAAATTTTACGCCACTCTCTTTTGCATTCCTTTCTGCCTGTCCAACTATTTCTGGCATCAATTTAAATTCAGGCGGATACGCTAAAATTACATCGATTCCGAATCGAGGCATCAGCAGAATTAGACTCTGGGGTACTGAAATTGGACGAACATAATTAGGTGCATAAGTCCAGCTTACGCCAAGTTTTAATCCACGGGTGTTTTCACCAAAGATTTCACTAATCGTGAAGTAATCCGCCAATATCTGGGCAGGATGATAAATGTCGCATTGCATATTCACAATTGGGGCGGCACTGTGTTGTCGTAGTTCACTCAGATATCGATTCCCTTCCCCGTATTTGCAGAAGCGAACCGCAATGCCCTGAAGGTAACTTGATAATACCCTGGCAGTGTCTCTGGCGCCTTCACCATGTGAAATCTGCATCATTTTTGGAGTAAAATAAACGCTATGACCACCAAGTTGTGTCATTGCTGCTTCGAATGATGCTCGTGTCCGGGTTGATGAATCAAAAAAGATCATGCCCAGAGATTTTCCTTCCAAAGAACGATTGATTTTACCAGTAGCAAATTCCAACTTTAACAGTTTTGCCATTTCAAAAATGGTCTTCAATTCCTGCAACGACCAGTCCTGCGTGGTAATTAAGTGTTTCCCTTTTAATTTTGTGTTCATATTTTTCCTTTATAATATTTTACACAATTCGAATGAAAAATAGCAGTAGAATAATGTTGCTTTGAACAGATCATCCAGTAATAATTTTTCATGGCAAGAATGGGAAAGCTCTTCCCTACCCGGTGCGAAACCGATCGTGGGGATTCCGCAATGCCCGGCAGTAGCAACACCATTTGTTGAAAATTTCCAGAATCCAGGTTCACCAGGTTGATTTAAAACGAGTTCGGCTGATTTCAATCCGGCTTGCGTTAATGGATGCTGTTCCTCAATAAGCCAGGTCGGGAAGAAGGCTTCCAGTGAAAATCTTGTACCTTTCCAACTTTCACCATTATATTTAGGAACTGAAATTGTTCCATCAATTCCGGTTTTCCTTAAAATTCCGTTTAGTTCTTGCATTACCGTCTCACGGGTTTCGTCAATTGTTAACCGTCGATCAACATGGATTTGGCACAAGTCAGGTACAGAACAAAGCGAGGGTCCTTTTGATTTAACTTGACTTACAGTGATCGATCCTTTGCCTAATGGCTCCTGAATCGGAAGTTGACGATCTAACTTCTCTATTTCTTCAATAATAGGTATCATTTTGTAAATTGCGTTGATCCCTTGTTCATTATGTGCGCCATGTGCGGATTTTCCGCTTGTGGTGATTTTTAATTCCATTCGACCTCTCTGACCACAATACACTCGCAAATTTGTCGGTTCACCTAACAGAACATAATCTGGTTTGATCCTCTCATTTTTAATGATATGAAATAAAGGATATCCATCAACATCTTCTTCCAATACCGATCCAACAATATAGAGTGTAAATGGGAATTCAATATTTTTAGAATGCGTCTTTAATAACTTTGCTGCCATCAAATAGCCTGCCATTGCTGGTTTTTCATCGACAGCACCTCGTCCGTAAATCATATTGTTTACAATTTTTCCTTCAAACGGAGGATATTTCCATTCATCAAAATCTGTTACTTCCACCGTATCGACATGTGCATCATAAAGAATTTTTATGGGTCCATTTCCAATTTTTCCGATGACATTTCCAAAGCTATCAATAAAAGCATCATCAAAGCCATAATCAACCATTTTAGATTGAATAAATTTTACAATATCCTCTTCGTGTCCACTGTAACTTCGAATCTGGATTAGCTTTCTAAGTAATTCATTCAGTTCATTTTTGTTTGATGTGAGATCAGATAAAATATTTTCTCGAATTGATTGAGACAGCATAGAGATGAAATCCTTTTTTCTTAATTCTCTTGTTCGGTCATCATCAAAGCTTGCCTTGGGCAGAGGCTAATACACAAACCGCAGCTTACACATTTTGATTTGTCTAAAAAAAAATTTTTATCCTTAAAATGAATTGCCTGATGGATACATGATTTTATACATTTATCACAAAAATGGCAGCATTCAACAATGAATTTTGGATATAACTGTGGCCCGTGGCCTAAAAAATATTGTTTCTGTGATTTTCTGTTATGAAAAATACCCCTCAAATTTTTAATATCTGAATAATGATGTGCATCCATCCAGCTTGATAATTCTTCGGCCAATGAACTATAGATATGTCGTCCTTTCAAAATCGCTTGCGAGCAAACTTGCACTGCTGATGCGCCAGCCATGATATATTTAATGACATCTTCAACTCGCCGAATTCCTCCGACACCAATAACAGGTTTCGGAGTTAGTTCTGAAATCTTTGCTACAAAATGGAGACCGATTGGAAGAATCGCACTTCCAGAAAGCCAGGCACGTCCATCCTCAGAGCCTAAATACGGCTCCAGTGTTTGAATATTGAAATCCAAGGCAGGACCAACACTATTAATGGCGACGAAACCATCAATAATATGATGCAATGCATTAACTACGGTCGTTAAATCTTGAATTGAAGGACTTAATTTTGCTAACACCGGTACATTGATATTTTGTTTTAAAGCTGTTGCTGTCTGCTCCAGGTTTTTTATATCTTTACCAATATAATGAATTGAAAACTCCACTGCATCCACTAAACCACTTTTTGCCAATTCCTTACCAAGCAGGGATAAATCTTCCGGTGAATAACCGACTGATACGATTATTTTAGCGCCTGTCGCTTTGACCCGTGGCAACTCCTCATGAATAAATTTATGGTACTCCATTTCAGACCAGAGTTCCGCATTCAGTAAACTGCCCTGAAATGGGACGTGTATATTTGGAATCGGGACTTTCGCTGGACGTACACTGATGGTTTTGGTAACCAATGCACCCGCACCGCCTTTTACAGCTTGACAAAGCAAATCCGCATTTGCTGAAGCAGGTCCTGCTGCTGTCCAGATTGGATTTGGAAATTCTATTCCACAGATGGTTGTTTTAAGATCGGCCATAAAAATTATCTTTTCAATGGACATTCAAAGATTCATTTCCTCTGCTGTCTTCTGAATTGCTTCGATTATTTGCTTATACCCCGTACATCGACAGAGATTCCCGGCAATGGCTTCCTTTATCCCACTTTCAGTCGGATTGGGATTTTCATTGAGCAACGCATAAGCAGAAAGAAGCATCCCGGGCGTACAAAAGCCACATTGAATCGCTCCATATTTTAGAAAATTTTGTTGTAAGAGATGGATTTTACCCTCGTTTTCCAGACCTTCAACCGTCGTAATCGAGGCGCTTTCAATTTGTCCAGCCAGAATTAGACACGAATTAACTGCCCTGCCATTTAATAATACAGTACAGCTACCGCATTCACCAATTCCGCACCCTTCTTTGGTGCCGGTCAGACCAAGATCTTCTCGCAGTATATCTAACAATCGATAATTTGTTCGTGTTGTTACAGTAATATTCTCTCCATTTAACATGAAGTTTATTGTTACATGAGACATTCAGGCTCCTGAATTCACTTTGTTATATTAGACAATAATTGAAAAAATATCTGTTGAACAACTGGTAATTTATATGGTGTTGACCAGCGAAGACCTGTGGTAATTAAAATTTCTTTACCCAATTTCCGTGCTAATTCCTTCAATAATTTTATTTCGAGCTTTTTTTGACGAGCAAATTTTTCTAATTCTGGAAATCGTTTTCCAATTGGAGTAATAGCACCGCTTGCAATTCTAATATCCATAATCCTCGACTGATGAATATCTATTAAAACGGCGATAGAAATTCTGCTAATGGCAACGCCCTGTCTTCTGCCTAATTTATAAAATTCTCCTCGATAGGTTTCGGAGAGGATCGGTAAGCTTATCTGAGTAACGATTTCATTCGGTTCCATTTTGGTTTGATACGGTTTTAATAACAAATCTTTCAGAGCAATATCATATTGATTGTTAAAGGAATGAATTCGGACCATTGCTTCATAAACCAGTAAAGGAGGAACGCTATCTGCACATGGGGCATTGTTTATGAAATTTCCTGCTATCGTTGCCCGATTGCGAATCTGCACGCTGCCAACTGATGAAGCAGCTTTAGTCAGTAACGGAAAATGATTTTGTGTTAACGAGCTTTTAATAATATCTGAAAAAGTTACTCCTGCACCGATTATTAATACGCCATCTTCTACTTTGATTAACTTTAATTCTGGTAAATGGTGAATATCGATTAATCGTTTGAATTTCTTGAAGCGGGAAGCTCCCTGTTGCATCCCTGGAATTATATCAGTGCCACCGGCGATGATACATGATTCATCAGGAAAATTATTCAGTAAAGACAGCAACTCCTCGATATTTTTAGGCTGGATAAAATCAATTGAAGGAATCATACGTGACTCCCTCGTCCAAATTTTTCAGCTCTCAATTTCCTGTTCAAAATAATTTCCTCTAAGTTGAGCGGTAAATTAAAGTATCGATGACCTGTAGCATTTTGGATGGCGTTAGCAATCGCAGCAGCAGTTAATTCCAGGGTAGGCTCACCAAGCGATTTGGCTCCCCACGGTCCGTGTTGATCTTTTCCTTCTACAAAAATTGGAATAATTTCTCCAATATCTTTGCTGGTTGGAATTAAATATTGATCGAAGTTCAACTCCTGTATCTTGCCATCATTTGTGTTCATTTCTTCCCAGAGTGCGAATCCTGCTCCCTGGGTTACACCTCCGTAAACCTGCCCCTTAGCTCCCAAAATATTGATCACTTTCCCCGGATCGTGGACTGCAATTACACGATCAATATAGACCTCGCCAGTAACGATATTTACGGTTACTTCTGCCACCTGACAACCGTAAACATACGTAAAATAAGCAGGACCCTGTCCCGTTGCTTCATCCCAGTCAACTTTTGGTCCCGCATACCATCCGATTGCAGCTAAATTTATCCCGTTCTGATAAGCCAGATTACACAACCCCGCAAAAGAAATTTTTCTGTTTAGTTTGTTTTTTGAATAAACATGCCGATCTTTAAAAATAATTGCTTTAGATTCTTGCCATTGTTTCTGCAAGAATTTCTCAAACCTGTGACGCACGGTTTCCGCAGCAGCTTTTACAGCACCACCACCCATTAGCGTTGAACGGGAAGCAACTGTGGGTCCGCTGTCTGGTATCAATCCTGTGTCCAACTCTAAATAAAAAATATCAGATACAGAAATACCAAGCACTTCAGCAGCAATAATTGAAAAAGTTGTGCGCAATCCCTGTCCATTTTCAGCTAATCCAGATAATAAGTAAACTGAACCATCTGGTTGAACCGATAAGTATGCTGCGGCTGCATCGATTCCTTCTGCACCTAAAGAACATCCTCTGAAACTGAGCGCCAGTCCAATCCCTTTTCTGAGCGATGAATCTGAATCAATAAAGTCAGTATCATTAAGTAAAAAAGATTTTATATCTTGAATTGAATTATTTTCGAACAAATATCTTGATTTTTCACTTTGATGTCGAAGCTGGTTATTCAACCACTTTTTCGTATAACCTGAATTTTTAACAGCAGTATCTAAAACATGAATTAAATTAACATCATGATCTTCCAATTTTTGTCCACTTGCAGTAATTGAACCTGTTTTCAATCCATTGATCTTGCGAATTTCATCAGGAGTCCTGTCTAATTTTATGGCAATCTCGTCCATTAAAGATTCCTGGGCAAAAATGGGTTGTGGAGAACCAAATCCCCGCATCGCTCCTGTATAGGGATTGTTGGTATAAACCGCACGCACATCTGTCCAGACATTTTCGATCTCATAGGGACCTGTTGCCTGGACAACAGTGCGCCAGGTGACAAACGGACTCATCGAAGCATAAGCGCCACCATCAGCTAAAATATCTATTTTCATTGCTTGAATTTTGCCGTTTTTATTGAAGCCGACTTTATAATTCATGATGTATGGATGACGTTTGTAAGATTCCAGTATAGATTCTTCTCTTCCATAACAAATTTTTACCGGTTGATTTGTTTTCAAAGCGCCAATGGCAGCTCTTGCCGCCAGGATATTCATGGTGTCATCTTTTCCGCCGAACGCCCCACCTAATTCCGCTTGCTGTATACGAACTTTTGTAAGGGGAAAATTTAATACATCAGCGACCACTCGACGTGCTGTAAAGGGATTCTGAATGCTGCCAATAATTTTAATACCTCCTGTTTCCTCAAGAGGAATCGCGATGACCGCTTCTGGTTCAATATATGCATGTTCAATGAACGGCGTTTTATATATCTGCTCAAGAATAAAATCACTTCTCTCAAATCCTTCTTCCACATTTCCCTTACGCAGCGGATAATGGATTATCAGATTGTTTTTAAATTCAGGATGAATCAAAGGAGAATCACTTTGGAGCGCTTTTTCAGTATCGGTCAAAACCGGCAAAGGTTCAAAATCTATCTGGATTTTATTGCGTAATTCAATTAGCTCTTCTTTTGAGGGACCGACTAACATGGCAACGACATCACCAGCGGTGACTACTTTCTCATAGCTGAAAACAGGTTGATCTTTCCGAATCGGACCTACTTTTTTAGCGCCCGGAATATCATTCGCGTCACAGATTGTTGTAATAGCTGGATGATTTGCAAGTGCGGAAAAATCAATATGGATTATTCTGGCATGAACCAGCGGCAAACGAACCATAACGGCATGTAATTGATCTGGGAAATTATAATCAGCAGCAAACTTCATCCTGCCAGTTACTTTAGCAAGTCCATCCTCACGAATAATGTGTGTTCCCACGATTGAAAAGGTACTCTTCATAGCAACATCTTAATATTTCATTATCTCAGTGTTTTTGTGGCTTTTCGTTAAGCCCTGATAGGTCATCTTTTATGAATAATTCGTACAATCTTTGACCATGCTTACGGATGTTATTCCAAATAACATCTTCGTTCAAATGTAGAATTTGAAAATTTTTCATCAAGAATTTTCCATGCTGAATAACACTATGAATTGGATATTCAAGGATTCCATAAATGAAATGTCCCCAGAAATTTTCTCTTGTTAAGAAGTTTGGAGGGACATAATCCCATACAATCATATCACCGCGATCACCTATCTGTAATTCGGGATAGTCAGGATAATATTGTCGAATAAATTTCAATTGATCGAAATAAATTTTTCGAATCCAGTTGAAAGTCTGTTCAAAGCTATTACCCTGATGCCGATAAAGCAGGAACAATTGTTTCAGCGAACGAGCGATATTTGCATGCATACCATCGGTTCCAGCAAGAATTGGGATGTCATTTGGCACCTTGTTGAAATCAGGTAATCCAACGGCATTATTTAAATTCGAATCAGGATTGTAAGCAATGGCGCTGCCCATTTTGGCTATGGTTGAATAATCATTAGCTGTTAAATGAATTCCATGAGACAATATGCTTTTTGAGTTTAATAACTTAAAGTGGATCAATCGCTTAACAGGCAAACAATTATATTCTTTCAAACTCAATTCCCGATCAATAGGGTCTTCGCAAAGATGAATATGAATTCCCAAATTATACTTCTGAATCACCTGTGAAGCCTGCCGCAAAGTCTCATCAGTTAAAGTAAATGAGGCATGAAGCCCTAACATGCACTTAAAATCACTCGATAAATCTTTTTTGAAAAATTGCTCGTGCACTCCCAATGTCTGTTGAGCAACCTGCTGGCCATTCCGATCCGAACTCTCGAAACATAAAACACCCCTGAGTCCATATTTCTCAAGCTCCGATTTAATGATAGATAAACTGCTTTTTATGGAACTTGGGGAGGAATGATGATCAAAGATGTTACTGACACCGTGCCGGATCGATTCAATAATTCCCATCTGAACACATGCTCGAATCATTTCTTCATCAAGTGCATGATCTAATTTCCACCATAAATTTTTGAGAATATCATGAAATCTGGCTGTTGGTAATTGAACAGGGAGCCCCTTAGCAAGCCGGGAATAAAAATGATCATGAAAATTCACCATTGGAATAGTAATCACTCGACCGCCAGCATTCAAATCTATTTCATTAAAATTACTCGAAAGACTTTCAAAATGATTGATATTTATAGGGATAATATCCACTATTTTGCCTTTTTCGATTTGCAGATTACCAAAGATAGGATGTATTACGTTCTGTTTGATCTGGCAAATCCAGGCGTTTTTAATCGTTTTTTGAATGGCGTTATTCATGTTCAATTTATCGAATTTCATTACCTAAAAATTGACCAAATCCAATTTTAACTTCTGATTTCCAGTTTCTACTGATTACTAAACTGCCGCGTACAAATGTTGAGTCGATAACAGAAGTAAATTCTCTACCTTCGAACGGTGTGTATTTACCCCTACTGTGCATATTTTCAGCTTTAATGAATTCACTTTCCCATAGATTCACCAATACCATATCAGCGTCTTTGCTGATTGTTAGACTCCCTTTGTTCTTATTTAGATTAAAAAACTGAGCAGGATTTGTGGAGAGCAATTCAATTGTCTGTGAAATTGTCAATCGATTCTTTTTACAGCCCTCACTGAATAAAAAAGGGACACGATGTTCTACACCTGGAATACCGCCATAAATATCCCAAAAATTTTGAGACGCCTTTTCTTTTTCAGGATCACATCCAGCATGATCTGTAGTCACAAAAGATAATGTACCATCGTTCAATCCCTGCCAGAGCGCTTCTTTGTCGGCTTCATTTTTAACAGGAGGTGCTGTTTTAAGAGAGGCAGCAATTTGCGGATTTTCAAAGTCCTGCTGAGTAAAATAAAGATAATGGGGGCACGTCTCAGCAGTAATTTTTACACCCTTTGCTTTCGCTGACCGGATCAGCTCCAGCGCTAATCTGGAACTTAAATGGACAATATGGATTCTACAATCGCTCTGATGGGCAATATTAATCATTCTCGCTACTGCACTTGCTTCCGCTTTATCATCTCTTGATTGACAATACGCTTGCCAATCATTTCTACCGAGTTCCTCAAATTGTTGTTGTCGCTGCATTATTAATGATTTATCCTCAGCATGGACAGCTAACAGGAGTTTGGTTTTGCGAATTAAGTGAGCTAATTGCAGCATCTGGTCGTACGGTAGATCAGTAAACAATTTCATTCCTGAAATCAAATAAGCTTTAAAACCCTTAACACCTGCCTGCAGCATTTCCTGCAAGGAACCCTCAAGCTTTTTTTGATCATGAAATTCTTGACCTGATATTCCGCCCCAAAATGCATAGTCGATCCAGCTACGCCCTTTGATTGCATTTAATTTTATTTGTAAGTTATGGAGAGATGTTACAGGCGGAATAGAAGTGCAGGGCATATCGATCACCGTTGTTACGCCACCGTATGCTGCTGCCAGTGAACCATGCTCAAAGTCATCGCGCTCTTCAAAGCCCGGGGTGTTAAAATGAACATGAGAATCGATTGCGCCGGGAACGAGCAGCAAAAATTTGCCGTCATAAATTTTATCGGATGAATTGGAGTTTTGGGTTGAAAATTGTCGTTGAAAATTCATCCAGCGGTCATGGTTCGAGATATCGTTCCAATCAATGATTTGATCGGTTTTGGGAACAATTTTTTCAATTTTATCAGTGAAGTAAATATCCACTAATTTCAACCGATTTTCAATCTGGCTTATCAATACATCAGTAATAATTTTTAATTCAGTCTTAGCCATAGCTTAGCAACGATAATTTTTCACCAGATATGCCAACGTTGTTATTGAATTCATCGATCAATTGATCCCAAGTAGAAACGATAGAAAATCTTTCATTCCAATAATTTTCATCATACCATTGCGCATTGAGTTCCTCCACATTCTTCCCTTGTTGTTCAACCCAGGTAAAATATTTAAGATTGTGGATGGTTTTCTTATCATAATAATTTAATTCCTTAAAATAATCAATCTTCTGATTTTTAATGTAACTGTTCCAGTCTAATTCGGCTTGATTAATCGTATACTTACCAAATTTACCATTCATCTCTTTTAATCGAGAATGATACAAATCAACTGAATCAGTAAAAATGGTAAAAATGATATCGTTTTCATTGAATTCAAAATATTTAGCTAATTTGATGGCGCTCAGGAGATTACAAATAGAAGAAATGCCCAGGAGAGGAAGCTTTTGAAGCATATCTCTATCGATATTTTTTTTGTTTAAAAATTCATGACCAGCCGGTTCATTGAATAACCGTAAAATATTTAACGTATGCTCGTCATCAATGTCGCAAACGCAATCCAGATTTTTTATATTGTGAATCCATGGAACATGTTTATCACCAATACCTTCGATACGGTGACCCCCAAAGCCATTCATCAATAATGTGGGGCATTGTAACGCTTCAGTTGCCAAAATTTTGATTCGTGGAAATTTCTTTCTCAAATAGTCACCTGCCGCAATCGTTCCAGCAGAGCCAGTTGCACTGACAAACGCACTTAATCGCTCACCGGGGAGTTTCACCTGTTCAAATAATTTTTCAATGGCAAAACCAGTTATTTCGTAATGCCAAATCGTATTTCCAAACTGATCGAATTGATTGAAGATGAGATATTCATCGCTTTGGGCTTCCAATTCATGACATTTATCATAGATTTCTTTAACATTGCTTTCACAACCTGGCGTAGCGTAAACTTCGGCTCCCCTCTCTCGCAGCCACTCGAAACGTTCCTGACTCATTTCCTCGGGTAAGATGGCAACGGAATGCACAGATAGAAGATTTGAATTGAATACACCTCCTCGACAATAGTTACCAGTGGAAGGCCAAACAGCTTTATGGTAATCAGGATCGAATCGACCAGTAATGAGATATGGAACCAGACAACCGTAAGTCGCGCCAACTTTATGTGCTCCTGTTGGAAAATATTTTCCAACAAGTCCAATAATGCGTGATTTTACACAAGTGATCTCTTGAGGAATCTCAACAAAATTTATATCACCAATACGTCCAGTTTCCGGGTCATTGCACCAATTAATTCGAAATAAATTTAATGGATTCAAATCATTTAAATTGATATGCTGTAGATCTTCCTGAATTTTTTTGGGAATTGCATGAGGATGCTTAAGCTGCTGAAAAGTTGGGAGGATAATTTTTTGCTCACGACAACGATTAATTGTGCGATTTAAAAAATCTTTATTCTGTATTTGCCAATCCCACATTTGAATAACTTTTCTGAATTGGTTCATCCGTTAACTTTTCAAATTTACTTAAAATAGCAATTCAAACATATTAAAGTCAAGCAAAATTTTGAAAATGAAATTAAAAAAAATATTTTTTATATCGAATTGATAACCACTGGCTTAAGCTGATTAATCAATTACCAGCGCTAAAGGATGGCTTGAATTTCCTTCTACTAAATGGTGTGATATCGGATCCTTATTAAGGCCTTTCCGGGAACTTATTCTTCGCATCTGAGTGGTAGCTATAAAACATATTTATTTTTCTTGATTTAGTGCATCGAATTTGTTGATGCATGAATCCGCGGAAACGGAATTACTCTGAAGGAAGGCTGAACCTATTCAATAAAACTTGCCCTGGACAAGCCAGAACCAAAAAGATCCAGGAACGCTAATTACAAGAAGTCAACTACTACCGCCTGAGGCACTGGCTTAAATATTACCCTGGAAGGGTGAGGGAATTACGCGAATTCCCTTCCCAAACACTGCCAGAGGCAGAAAATTTCGCTTCGCATTAAATAAATTGCTCTAATCCGCCTGGCGGATTCGCGCAATTTGAACAATGCGCCACAGCGCATCCGCCTATGGCGTGATTAGCGGAATTCTTTGTCAAAATTTCTTTGCCAACTGTGCAAAAAATTCATTGTTAGTAACTAAGGAAAAATGATTCTATCGCCTCTTATATCAAAAGGACAAGCAGAAGAAATTTTCCTCAACTCCAGGAAAACTTTTTTTCGGAAAATTAAAAAAAAAGATGTTTGCCATTTTCGGCTGGAACTGATACATCTGCCAGTCTATATTTTTGAAGCCAACATTAAACAACAAGAAAATCTCAAAACCGTTGAATTCTCAGTAGATGGACTTCTTGGAAATGTAATGTTTTTCGCTCCCATCGAACAATATTTTCTCGACAAAACAGAAAACAAGGTGATCGAATTTTCCCTTCCACTTGATGAAGCCGAAAAATTGGTGGTGAAACACTGCAAAACTTTGATTCTCCAACAAGGCATGAGATTTCACAGAGAGGCCTCCCTCCTATCGGTTCAATTTTCAAAAAGTATTTATTATCCTTTCTGGATCGCCTATTTTAAAAAAGGTAAGAAATACGATTTCAAAGCATTCGATGGCATATCTGGCGAAATCCAGGGAATTCGAATGCGGAAGGTTTTTTTGAAGGCATTTCGGGGGTGAGTAGAGGTTGAGTGGTTAAGTAAGTTGAGTTGGTTGAGTCAGTAATTGGGTAATTAGTTCTTGTTGCAAAAATCGGAATCTAATAAAACGGTGTCATTCCTGCGAATGCAGGAATCCCCCTATAAACTTATAGTTAGGTCAAATAAAGAGGGAGATGTCTGCATACGCAGGCATGACAATTCAGCCCGTTTTGGGAATTTTGCAACAGAAACTAATTAAACCTTTCCAATTAAACTCTTGCCCAAATAGCAAAAATATTTTGTCCGCGAATTCCACTAATCACGCCATAGGCGGATTCGCGTAATTTTTTTAATTCGTGTAATTAGCGGTCTTAGAACCTTTTGGCACTGGCTTGTCCAGCTTGGGTAATTGCGAATAAGACTTCCAATAGGGACGCTTGAAAATAGCCCAGGAATTCTATCCCTGGGAAAAAATTGTGTAATAGAGAATTAAAGCCCCGAAAATGACGATTGAAAATGACATCATAACAAACTCTTCCATTTCTTCCACAATCGCTCTTTTGGAATGTCATATTCAATAAAATCCCAAGGCAACTGGTCTTCAAATTTCCTTGGTTGACATATAATCCTTTCCACATCAATTCCTGCCTGATTCCAGGCGGTACCCCAATCCACCTTGTTTTTGATTTTATAATAAATGGCTTCGGCGATTTTTTGGTCGCCCAGGGAAAGTATAACCTGCAAAATTTCATCCTTTACACTCTTTCGATTGAACTGCACGCCAGGGAGCTTTTTGAATTCTCTTTCCAAATATTTTCTCTTTCGTCGAATTTCGGATTCCCGCGCTATCGGAAACCATTGGAATGGAGTAAACGGCTTGGGGATAAACGCATTGACGCTAACAGTGATGGAATTCAATCCCTTATTTTTTCTGAAAATGTTTTGTATCTTTTCAATGAGGTACACAATTCCCATAATATCATCATCCGTCTCCCCTGGCAAACCGATAATAAAATATAGCTTGACCTGGTTGATCTGGGAGTCGGCAATGGCTTGGGCTGCTTCCAAAATCTGCTCGTTGGACAGATTTTTGTGGATCAAATTGCGCAATCGTTCAGTTCCGGCTTCTGGGGCAAAGGTGAGCGTTTTAATATTTCCTTTTACTAAAACCTTAACAAACTCAGATGTAATTACATCAAGACGGAACGATGAGAGTCCTAACTTAAATTGTTGCTCAACTAATTCACTGCATAATTGAAATAATTGCGGATAATCAGAAAGCGCAGCACCAACTAAACCAACTTTTTTAGTATACTTGCAAGTAGAAAAAATAGTATTCAGAATTTTTTCTTTAGAAACAATCCTAAACGGATAATAGATATGGCTGGCAGCGCAAAAATAGCAGTGCCTGCCACATCCGCGCCCAACTTCAACTAAAAACATATTCTGGAAATGGCTATCCGGGCTGATAATGGGAGAATATTGAGGAGATTGTTCCCTGGCAGATTGAAAGGCTTTGGTCAACTTCCTGTTTTCTCCATGTTTTTCAGGAACATAGATCATGTTTTTTTCGTGAAGTTCCTCTAAAATTGAGTTTCTTTCCCAACCTGCTTTTTTTAACCTCAGCAACAATAGGAGCAAATTTTGCAGTTCTGGCTCAATCTCACCAAGATAGAAAAAATCGATAAATGGCGCAATTGGAGTAGGATTCAAAAATGCCATGGCGCCACCTACCATAATCAACGGATCAAGGGGATGGCGATCGCTGGAAAAAGGCGAGATGTTGGCATTCATTAAAATTTGTACAATATTGGGAACATCGAGTTCAAAGGAAATGGAGAAGGCAATGATGTCAAAATTGCGGAGTTGCGAACCTGTCTCTAAGGATCTTGTCACATCCGGGAATTTTTCGTATAGAAAAACACGCTCACAGCGCACACCAGGGAATTCATTAAACAGCCGATAGATGGTTTGAAAGCCAAGATTCGCCATGCCAACAGCGTACGTGTTGGGGTACACCAATGCGATGGACAGCAGAGCTTCAGATGGAACCTGAACCTGGTTTTTTTCTCGGGAAAGAAGGCGTTCTCGAAAAGCGAGGAAATTTTCAAATTTTGACTTTCTCATGTTCTTTTTGTTTGCTATTTTAGTCTCAAATCATTCAGTAAAGAAACGTTAAAGCACATGGAAAGTTCACACAAATTTGGTTGTGAATTTTTGATGATCCTTTGAAATCACCCCGATGTTGATATAGAACACCGGGGCAGGTTTCCAAATTCTCATTCATTTTTAACTCACTATTTACATTTCCATTCTTCGCCTTAGAAATGTTGGCATTTCGTAGTTACCAGAATTGGTATCCACTTTTTCTTCTTCTAGTTCAAGTTCGAGTTCACGATCCTTGCCATTACCATTATCGTCTTCTTCCATGGCCTGTCGTTGGTAAGTTGGTATATCCAGATAATCGATTGAAGAATGAATAAAATTCAACTTCCTTTGTGTAAGCGTAGCTTTTGATTTGCGACCATTTTGATTAAAACCGGTGGCGATTACTGTGACTCGAATCTGATCCTTGAATTGCTCATCGATAACAGCGCCGAAAATCACATTCGCCTCCTGCCCGACAGCTTCCTGAACGATATTGGCTGCGACATCGACTTCCGAAAGTGTAAGGTCATCGCCGCCGGTAATATTCACCAGCAGTCCCAGGGCGCCAGCGATGGATACATCCTCAAGTAATGGGCTCTTGATTGCATTTTGGGCAGCTTCGATAGCACGATCCTCTCCAGAGGCGACCGCAGAACCCATTAAAGCGTCTCCCATTTCAGACATCACCGTTTTCACATCTGCAAAATCCAGGTTAATCAATCCTGGTACAGAAATCAAATCTGAAATGCCCTTGGTTGCATTGTACAAAACCTCATCTGCCATCTGGAACGCCCTGTTCAAACGCGTATCTTTTGAAACGATGGACAGCAACCGTTGATTTGGAATTACGATCAATGTATCTACCCGTTCCTTTAGTTCAACAAGACCCTCTTCGGCACGATTCATGCGTTTCGGTCCTTCGAATAGAAACGGCTTAGTGACGATTGCAACGGTTAGAGCACCCAGGTCCTTTGCAATTTCAGCGACAATAGGAGCAGCGCCAGTACCAGTGCCGCCACCCATACCAGCAGTCACAAAAACCATATCTGTATCCTTGAGTGCATTAAAGACAGTATCTTTATCCTCCTCGATGGCACGTCTGCCAACATCAGGATTAGCACCTGCGCCCAATCCTTTAGTCAGGTTTTTTCCAATTTGAAGCCTGATCGGCGCTTTGCAGGTGTTTAATGCTTGAAGATCGGAATTCACAGCGATAAATTCTACGCCGGTTAATCCAGCGTAAATCATCCGATTCACGGCATTACCACCAGCACCACCAACTCCAATGACTTTCATCCTTGCAGTCGGTGTATTTGTTTCATCAAAATCAAATGTCAAACTCATAATAAGCCCTCCTTAAGTATGGATGGGATATTTTATTTTAATATATTTTGTTTTTCATGATATCAATTACTAAAAATTTTCCTAAGAAATAAGATTTCAGCGCCTTACAGAATAGCATCAGTACAGGGTTGAATATAATATAAAAATTTAGCTAAACCAATTTTTCATTCGTTCCCAGATCCGTTCAAATAATCCAATTTCCCCTTCGCTCAGGATTCCTTCTAATTCGTAGCGGTGAGCCAATGCATACATGATGAGTCCTACGCCCGTGGCGTGAATAGGACTTTTCGCCAGATCGATGAGTCCACTAAATCCTTTGGGTATTCCTAACTTAACTGGCATGTCAAAAACCTCCTCAGCTAATTCTACAGCACCTTTGATTAACGCACCTCCTCCAGTAATGACAATTCCAGCAGTCATGAGATTGGCAAACTCGGATTTTCGAATTTCACCGGCTGCAAGCCGAAAAATTTCTTCCATTCTTGGATGAATAATATCGACTAACAGTTCCTGAGCCACTTTCCGAGGTGGACGACCGCCAACCCCTGGGATATCAATAGTTTTTTCTTTCTCTTCGATCAGATCTGGTAAGGCACAACCATATTTTACCTTGACCATTTCAGCTTGATCTAAGGGCGTACGAAGACACAGCGCTATATCGTTGGTTACATTTCCACCACCAAGCGCCACGACCGCAGTATGTCGAATACATCCTTCAAAAAACATAGCAATGTCCGTTGTTCCACCTCCCATATCCATCACAACAACACCCAATTCTTTTTCATCTTCACTAAGTATAGAGTAGCTGGAAGCTAAAGGCTCTAATACTAAATCTTTAACATCCACATCGGCACGCTCAACACTGCGGCAGATATTTTGAGCAGACGTGATCGCTCCTGTCACGATATGAACCTCAGTTTCTAATCTCACGCCTGACATTCCAAGGGGATCTTTAATTCCTCTTTGATCATCAACAATAAATTCTTGAGGGATTATATGGATAATTTCACGATCTATGGGCATTACTACTGCTTTTGCAGCATCGATAACACGGCGAACATCATCTTCAGTAATCTCGTTATCTGGTCCAGCAACCGCAACAACCCCTCTTCCATTATAACTTCGTATATGGTCACCCGCAATGCCAACATAAACTTGATCCACTTTAATACCTGCCATTTGTTCAGCATGCTCCATGGCATTTTCAATGGAACGAACTGTTTTTTCGAGATTAACTACAACCCCTTTGCGTAATCCTTCTGATGGTGCTGTGCCTACACCAATTATCTTGGGCTGACTATGTTCTTCAGCCTCAGCAATAATTACCCCGATCTTTGTCGTTCCAATATCAAGGCCTGTTATTATTTCGGGACTTGGCATTAGCTTTCTCCTTTTTCTTTCATTATAAGTTAGGGAACAGCAAAATTGGATAGCTTGTCATTTCGAGCGAAACGAGAAATTTGGTTAACGAATTTATTAAATTTTTTCAAATAAATTCAAATATCCCAGTTATGTTATCCCACCTCCTTAACCACAACTTGATCTTTGAAACGTACATCAATTGCCAGTGCTTTGGTCAACCTATCGTTCGCTATTAAATAATGATATATAGTTGAAAAATAAACAACCTTTCGATGATAATCACCTATTCCAAATATGACAGGGATAGTCGATTTTTTTAAATAAAAAACAAATCCATGATTTCGACGATAATGAAGTTCAGAAATCTCATAATATAGTACTAAATCAAACGATTTGATGTCATTCAATATATTTATTGCATGTCTCATAAGTTCTGGATTTTGAAGTTTTCGTACTCCTGATGAATCTTCTTGAAAATTGAACCCAGTAATCGCCGGTAAATCATATACAGACTCAACTGGAAACTGAGATAAAATGTTCTCAGTTACATCGACCGCTGATATTTCCGAACCAGAGATAACAGCAATTAAGTCTCGCTCCTTTACATTTATTTTCAAGGCAGAAGGTAAAAAACGTGTAACTCTAACTTGCTCAATCATGGGATGACGTAAAATCTGATCCTCGATTTTATCAGTATCAACTTCAAAGATATCTTTTGAAAAGTCAATCCCAGCCAGTTCAAAAATTTCTTCTTTAGTCACAAAACAATTACCCTGAATTTTCACCGCTCTTAGATCAAAGGCATCATTTTTCCAGAACCAGATCAAAGTCAACATTAACATCATGGCGATGACTATAATATGAAATGTTGTTTTGAGTAATTTCAACATGATTCATCCCTCTGTATTATATTTTCATCGCAACAGTATCATCAATCTAATGTGTCCGTATACAAAAATCTCTTATTGTTTAGAATTCTCTTCATTAATTTACTTCCATATCCTCATCGGCCATTATCTTCTTTTCCTGTATTTAGATTTTTTCCTTTTATTAAGCTTAGAATAAGAGCTTGTGATATAGTTTTTCCGGGAATTGTCTCCAGCTACAATTTTCTGATGTTTAATTTGCGATGAAATATTTAATAGCATCCCTACTGCCATGAAATGCACGACAAGAGAACTCCCCCCATAGCTGATGAACGGCATTGTAATTCCTGTAATCGGCAATAAATTAAGTGCAATACCAGCATTGAAAAAAACATAAATAACGATTGAAGCAGTAATTCCTGCTGCCAGTAATTGCCCTCCTTTATCTGGAGCGTGAAGGGTAATCCAAAGTCCGCGCCACATGAATGACAAAACCAAAAGCAAAATCAAGGTACATCCGATCAGCCCGACTTCTTCTCCGATAATTGAAAAGATAAAATCTGTGAATGGCTGCGGTAAAAAATGTAGTTTTTGTCGACTGTTGCCCAATCCGACTCCCCAGAGCCCCCCGTTTCCGAATGAGATCAAGGATTGTGTCACCTGCCACGAGGGATCGATTACCCCCCTTACTGAATCGATAAATTTAAATAACCTCGCTTTCTGATAAGGAAAAATAGACAG
>Ga0209427_10001715_pt1 | contig 25360 bp, 25 predicted proteins | sample DeeMarSWOR136_30_FD_187465 | JGI IMG/M metagenome (GOLD analysis project Ga0209427, IMG submission 187465) | Marine sediment microbial communities from White Oak River estuary, North Carolina - WOR-1-36_30 (SPAdes) (version 2) | ecosystem: Environmental > Aquatic > Marine > Intertidal zone >...
CTCACGATTCGCTACTTCTTTGAGACGTTTGATGCTGAGCTGTGGCGATCACTCCTATACAGAGGTTTAGATTTTGAGGGAGATGTGTTAAAACATCCAGAATATTTGGAAGAAGCCTATCAGTCAGGTTTCGAGTTGGTTCAAGCCGTCAAGGATATGGAATAATGGACGGCCTTGAGGCTGTCGGAAAACGTTCATCTACGAGGGCCCATAGACCATGTACAAGGAACGTTTTGAAAATCTGTCTCGGGTTGCGCGAAAGGTCACATCATCCTTGGACATCGGAGATATCCTGGAAATGATCCGTGATGAAGCCAAGGTGAGCGTTCCCAGTTCACAGGAGGCGTGCCTGTTGATGTTCGACCAAGAGGCGCTGCATTACACGCGGCCTCTGCACTGTGCAGTGTACAAGAATCGAATCAATTGCCAGCTCTGCAAACGGGGGCGCAAAACCATCGAGGGCGTCCTCGACCAACCGCTTACCTATCAGTGTTCATACCGTGATGACGACACCCCGGATGGATCTGAAAAGGCTGTCTGTGAGGTGGCGCTCCCCATACATGATGGGAAAAAACCACTTGCGGTGCTAGACGTCATTGCCAAGGAAGGCCACTCTTTTGACCAGTTGGACATAACACTGCTAAAAGACCTGGCGGATCTTGCCACCAATGCCATCGTTAACACGCGCAACCACTGGCGAATGGCACAGGAAAAGCTTAACATGGATCAAATTCTCGCACATCTCCGGCCATTTGTCCCAGAGACTGTGCAGCGGATCGTTGAAAAGGATCCATCCGCTCCTTCCCTGGACAAAAGGGACGTGGATGTTTCTGTCCTGTTTTTAGATGTGGCGGGCTACACGAAAATCAGTGAATCCCTGACACAAGAGAAGGTGAACTTCATCATTGAGAAATACTTCTCCTCCTTTTTGGATGTGATCTATGCCCATGAGGGAGACATTAACGAGACGGCTGGAGATGGCCTGATGGTCATCTTTCAGGGTACTCCTGAGAAAAACGCCTTAGACGCCTCAAGATCAGCCCTAGAGATCAGAAAAAGAACGATGGAGATCAATGATGAGCTGAAAGGCCGCTTTCAACCCATCGAGGTGAACATGGGAATCAATTCCGGGATGGCCTCCGTAGGTATGACCCGGTTTCACGGTGCAGCCGGGACAAGGATGACCTTTACCGCCACAGGACCTGTCACGAATCTGGCGGCACGAATTGCGGCTGCCGCTAAGGATGGGGACATCCTCGTGGGCCCGGAAACCGCAGGGCGCATCAAGGATGAGATCACTCTCCATGACAGGGGTCCCAAGAGGTTCAAGAATGTGAAAGAAAAGGTGAGGGTTTACAGCCTGATCCGTCCCCACTAGCATGATCAAATGACAACACCTGGCCCATGTAGCTGCTCAAGGTTTGTGGCTCGGCCTAAATCGGATATCCGATCCGGCATCGTCCATTTTTTTGAACCATCTCCAAAACCCTTCCTGGAACTTTTTCTTGCCCTTAATATTCTGAATTTAATGGGTTTTCCCGATAGCGTGCCAGTTCTTCGGAAGAAAAGAGGGAAAATTCCGATTTAGCACTTGACAAGGGGAGGCCCGACTATTATTAATAATGCTATCAGTAACCATTCCTGATAATAATCAAAAACACTCCTTTTTAGATGATAGCAAGCATGATTTCCTAAAATCCGCACAAACCTATTGAGATAACAGGGACCGCCTTTTGAGCATTAAATTCCGGCGAATTGAAAACGCCTGATAAGATAAACGAAAAAATTCTCACAAAACTTTGGAACATAAACTCAAGGAGGTAAGAAATGGCAGATGTAAAAGGAACGCAATCGGAAAAGGACCTGTTGGCCGCGTTTGCAGGGGAATCCCAGGCCAATCGAAAGTATTTGGCTTTCGCCAAGCAGGCAGACAAAGAGGGATATCCGCAGGTGGCCAAGCTCTTCAGGGCAGCTGCTGAGGCAGAGACTGTCCACGCCCATAACCATCTTAGGACTTTGGCTGGCGTCAAGAGTACGGCAGATAATCTGAAAGAGGCCATATCCGGAGAAACCCATGAATTCAAAGAAATGTATCCTGAAATGATCCAACATGCCCAAGAGGAAAAGCTCAAGGCCGCTGAGATGACTTTTAACTTTGCCAACGAGGTTGAAAAAGTCCATGCCGCTCTGTACCAGCATGCCCTGGATAACTTGGATAACCTAAAGGAAGTGGACTACTACGTCTGCTCTGTCTGTGGCTATACCTGTGAGAATGAAGCCCCGGACAAATGTCCTGTTTGCAACGCCAAAGCGAGCGCTTTTTCTAAGGTGGAATAAGTGGGAAATCTGGCCAAGTGCTGGAGATCGGCAGCTGAACAGGTAAGGGAACGATCACTATGAGGAAACTGTCAAGACACATATATTTCTCCTTTACTCTCATCACGCTTTCTTTTTTCCTACTCAGCGCTTCGGCCATTGCCGCCAGCGCCCCACCCGTTGAGGGCGCTCGGCTCCCTGATGTCCACTTAAAGGTCCCCGATAATCCTGATGACCAACGTTATCTAGGCCTAACCGGCAAAGTCTCTTTCCAGATACCCCAGGTTAGGGCCAGGGTGGTCATCATAGAGATCTTCAGTATGTATTGCCCTTACTGCCAGAGAGAGGCACCGAAAATCAATGAACTTTACCAGGACATTGAGAACAACGAGGCATTGAGGGGAAAAATAAAGCTCATCGGCATTGGGGCTGGAAATTCTGCTTTTGAGGTGGCGGTTTTCAGGGACAAATACAAAGTGCCGTTTCCCCTTCTGCCAGATGAGGATTTTTCTCTCCACAAGTGCTTCGGAGAGACAAGGACGCCCTATTTCATTGCTATCAGAATCCATGACGATGGATCCCATAAGGTCATCTATTCCAAGCTTGGTGGCATTGGGGAGGCGAAACAATTCTTGAAGCAGATGAGTAAACTATCCGGACTGGAGGCAGGAGGATCAAAATGAAAAAGGTTTTCTTTTTCCTCGGGGTCATTGGCCTGATGACATTCCAGGTATCCACCTCAAATGTCTTGGGCCGCTCCGAAGCATACAAAGAAAACATCTACAATCCAGGGCAGCTTAAGCCCACCGATAGTCATTTGAAAGTGAAGGTGGGCGATTCCGCTCCCGATTTCACACTTCCTGCAGTTTCTGGAGGCCAGGTTTCCCTGAGCCAATATCGGGGAAATAAGCATGTGGTGCTTTCGTTTGTCCCTGCAGCCTGGACGCCTGTCTGCTCCGATCAATGGCCTGGATATAATATTGCAAAAGACTTTTTCGAGAAGAATAATGCCACGCTTCTGGGAATAACAGTGGATAATATCCCAACCTTGTACGCATGGACCCGGCAAATGGGAAAGTTATGGTTTCCTGTTTTGTCGGATTTCTGGCCCCATGGGGCTGTAGCCAAAAAGTACGGGATATTGCGCTCCGATGGTGTGACAGAGCGGGCGATCTTTGTGATCGATCGGGACGGGATCATACGATACATAGATGTACATGACATCAACAAGAGACCTCGCCTGGAAAACTTGGTGGAAGAACTCAAGAAGCTGAACCGTTAGCGTCTTATTTTCCCAAGCTTAACCGGAACTCAATCAAGAGAAAGATCTGGGCTATGATCACGGCTAAGTGGAAAAAAGTTCATTTGTTTCAATGCCCCTGCGGGTATCAGTACGAACCTGATCGGGGAGATCAAGCGGCTGGATGGCAACCAGGGACTCCTTTTGATGCCCTTCCAGATCAGCTGACCTGCCCAAAGTGTCAGAGGGCCAAAGTCCACTTTCGCGAAAAAAGATTTTCGTTGCCTGTCCGTAATGAGTGAGAGGATATTTATTTGACATCCCACCAAAAATACAGAATGACCAATCAAAGGCAGGTTATCCTGGAAGAGATCAGGAAGGTCAATTCTCATCCCACGGCGGATGAAGTCTATGAAATGGTCAGGAAGAGAATCCCCCGTATTAGCATGGGGACTGTCTATCGGAATCTGGATGTGCTTTCAAGAACCGGACTCATAAGAAAGATAGATCCTGGCTATCCTCAGATGCGTTTTGACGGCAATACCCAAGATCACTATCACATTACCTGTATGGGTTGCGGCAGGATTGACGATGTTCCTGTGGATCAGCCGGATTACCCCCTAGATGATTTGGAAAAGGCCCTTGTTAGGGCGACAGAGTACAGCATATCCGGACATAACCTGGAGTTTTTTGGTCTGTGTCCAGCCTGTATGAGGCAAGAAAAAGCTTCCCTTGCGGAAAAAATGAAAGAGATGGGCGGATAGATCCGTGCCAACCCCTTGAAGTGACAGACATCATTGATATGAAAGTGGGAGGATAACAAAATGGAAGAACGGCCAAATGTGATAACGATGAAGGGAAATCCCTTGACCCTGGTTGGGCAAGAACGAAAAGCGGGAGATATGGCCCCGGAATTTGCGGTCCTTGACAATGATCTTTCCCCGGTAAAGCTTTCCTCATTTCGCGGAAAAGTCTGCATTGTTTCTTCTGTACCTTCTCTTGACACCCCCGTGTGTGATATGGAGACCAGAAGATTTAATGAGGAGGCAGGAAAATTGGGTGATGATGTGGTTATTCTCACCGTCAGCATGGACCTGCCTTTTGCCCAGAAGCGGTGGTGTGGCGCAGCCGGTGTGGACAAAGTCATCACCCTTTCTGATCATCGCGAAGCCAGTTTTGGAGAGGCTTACGGGGTTTTGATCAAAGAATTGCGGCTGCTCGCGAGGGCCGTTTTTGTGGTGGACCGAGAAGGGATCATTCAGTATGTTCAGCTTGTCAAGGAGTTGACAGAGGAGCCTGACTACGGAGCGGTCCTGGATGCGGTGAACAAATGGGTCTAGGTCAAACCGGCAGCCGAGACGTGGTCGATTCATGACCGACTTTGTGACGTACAAGAAGAAAAGGAGGATTAAAAATGGCAGAGAGACTACAGATTTATAAGTGCGAAAAATGCGGAAACATTGTTGAAGTTCTTCATGGAGGCGAAGGTGAGCTTGTATGCTGCGGTGAGCCCATGAAGCTTTTTGTGGAGAACACGGTGGATGCCGCCAAGGAAAAACATGTTCCTGTGGTAGAAGAGGCAGCAGAAGGCGTGAAGGTGAAAGTGGGTAGTGTGCCCCATCCTATGGAGGAGAAGCATTACATCGAATGGGTTGAGGTCATTGTGGACGGGAAGGCCTATCGGGAATTCCTCAAACCTGGAGATGCACCCGAGGCAGTATTTGACATCAAGGCTAAAGGGGTAACCGCCCGTGAATACTGCAACCTTCATGGACTCTGGAAAGGATAATAGCGATGCTTAGTGAACGAATGCAGGAAGCCCTGAACGGGCAACTCAATGCAGAACTCTATTCTTCCTACCTTTACCTGTCCATGGCCGCCTATTTTCAGGACCTATCCTTGGGTGGATTTGCCAACTGGATGCGGGTACAGGCACAGGAAGAGGACATGCACGGCATGAAATTTTATGATTTCATCCATGAGCGGGGAGGGCGCGTGGTGCTGAAGCCCATAGACGGTCCTCCGACAGAGTGGGATTCTCCCCTTGCAGCCTTTGAAGCCGTTCTGGAGCATGAGCAAAAGGTGACGGGTTTGATCAACGATCTGGTGGAGCTGGCATTGGCAGAGCATGATCATGCCACAAATATCTTTCTCCAGTGGTTCGTTACAGAGCAAGTGGAGGAGGAGGATAGCGCCAATGAAGTCATACAGAAAATCAAGCTGGTCGGTGAGGCGCACGGTGGCCTCTTCATGCTTGATAGGGAACTGGGGCAGCGCACATTTACGCCACCCACCGAGGGTTCAGAAGGTTGAGCGAAGCCGGAACTTGCTGTGTCAGAAATGGCGCATAGTTTAAGATTGAGAAGGGAGATGAAATGGCGAAGCCCGAAGAGATGTGGCAGTGTCAAACACTGAACTGCGGCTATATTTACAATCCTGATAAAGGGGACAGAAAGGGCAAAATCCCGAAGGGCACCCGTTTCCAGGACCTTCCTGATGACTGGAAATGCCCCATCTGTGGGGCAAGCAAGAAGATGTTCAGGCCTCTGGCGGGTCCCGGGTCGGTGGCTGCAGAGGCTTCATAGTAGGTTAAGAGTTTGAAGGACTCTCAGACTAACATCCTTATCACGGCTCAGGCGTGCCTATGGTTTCAAAGGCCAGGGTCGGGGGTGAAGAAAGGGGGGAAAGAGAATGCCAGAATGGAAATGCCAAAAGTGCGGGTACAGCTTGCAGGCGGACAAACCACCTGAAGTCTGTCCCGGTTGCAAAGAAAAGTGTGAGTTTTTGGACGTATCCTGCTATATCCCAGATTGCGGTAAAACAGGTCCTGACCCAAGGTTGGGATCATAAAGATGGCCATGAGTCACTAGTCATTGGTTATTGATTGTTCGCTAGCAAAAAACGTTTGCTCCGGTGGAATCTTCTTACAAAGGGCAAGTAAACTGTGGCGAATGGCCTGTGATGGGGAGGTCGAGCAATGTCTAAGAAGAAGTATACAGTTCGGGCTGAGTGTCCGGCTTGCGCATGTGGTGATGTGAGCTTTCTGGGGCCTGAGAAGCTGCGGGAAAAGTTCATTGGGGATGAGAAGGAGGTTGAAATCCTCTGCCCCATGTGCGGGACCAAGCATAAGGGCACCGTAGAAGAAGAGGACGCAGATTAGTATGGCGTCTGATCTTGCTGGATTTGATTCTTTTCCAAATGGAGGATAGGGATGGGTAAAGCGCTTGTCGTGTATACGACCCGGACCGGCGAGACAAAGCATATCGCCGATCTCATCGCCGAAGGGATTCGTATGCGTGGTGCTGAGGCGAAAGTCGTGAATTCCACGCAAATCAAAAAGGAAGAGGAACTTGCAGGGTATGATGCCTATGTCTTTGGATCTGCCACCTACCACGGGGAGATGATGCAAGGGATGAAGACATTGCTGTTCCTGGCTGAAAAAGCGAACCTGGAAGGGAAAATAGGCGGATCTTTCGGCGCGTTTGGATGGAGTGGAGAGGCGCCGAACCGCATCTACGAGACCATGAAAAATATATTTAAGATGGAGATGGTGAGCGGGCCACTAAGGCTGAAATCCGCTTCGTTGGGGGGCGGGAGCACGATGGCCCAGGATTACGGTAAGGATATCGGCAAGAAATTGGCCGGGTAAACAACAAAAAATATAATAAATTAAGGAGGTTAACATGACCACACCACAACACTGCCCAGGCTTTGAATCGTACAAGAATCTGAAGTCCTTTGAGTGTAAATGCCCTAATTGCGGCAAAGAGATAGAGGTCTTTTCAGACGAGTTCGATAAGAAGCACATCTGTAAAGGATGCAACCAGGAGATCGATTTCACACAATGCACCATAGAAGCCGCTGCTGCCACAGAGGGTGCCAGATAATAGGTTTCATGGAGGAAAAACTCCTGTTTTTCGCTTGAAAAATTTTTCACAATGTGCCATATAATCCGCTCGTGAAGGGTGAAATCAGGAACAAAGTCCAGTGTTAGGCCCCTATTTTCCTATATTTGCTCAAATAAATTGGGTAATTACCGAATCTTCGGGCATATGATACATCAGAAATAATATTTTTCCACGAAGGAGGGAAATACATGGAAGAGGAGAAAAAGGGAAAAAAAGTAGTCAAAGTAGCGAAGGAGCCCAATATCAAAGATTGGACCAGCTGTGACGCCACAGCGCGCATGCTGGAGAAGGCCAGGAAAGACGGCGTGGAAACGGCCTTTGATCGTGCGGCGAGTATGAAAGCCTGCCCGATTGGCGCGGATTCGGCCTGTTGTAAGCACTGCTCCATGGGGCCCTGTCGATTAAACCCCAAAGACCCTTACGCAAAGGTGGGCGTCTGCGGGGCCACCATTGACACCATCATGGCCAGAAATTTTGCCCGGATGGTGGTCAGTGGTGCGGCCGCCCATACGGACCATGGGATGAGCATGCTGGACGTGTTCAGGGAAGTGGTCAATGGTAATATCAAGGACTATACCATCAAAGATCCCCTAAAGCTGGAAGAAGTGGCCAAATCCATCGGCATCGAGACGGAGGGCCGTGAGATAAAAGACATCGCTACAGACCTCTATGAGGAACTGGAACGCACGTATACGCAGGTGGAGGGGGAAATCCCCTTTGCCCAACGGGTGCCCCCAAAGACGCTTGAGACATGGCGCAAGCACGACGTGGTCCCTCGAGGGGCCATGCGGGAGATCATGGAACTCATGCATCGGACACACATGGGCGTGGATCAACACTATGAAAATATAACCAAGCAGTGCAGCCGAACCGCCCTGGGCGATGGTTGGGGAGGTTCCATGGTGGCCACAGAGATCTCTGACATCCTTTTCGGCACTCCCACGCCCGTCAGGACAGAGGTGAACATGGGTTGCCTGAAAGAGGACCAGGTCAACATCATTATTCATGGCCATGAGCCCAATATGTTCGAGTCCATGCTGGAGTCGGTCAATGATCCGGCTCTCGTGAAGGCGGCTAAGGACGCGGGAGCAACGGGAATCAACCTTCTGGGCATGTGTTGTTCGGGCGCAGAAATGCTCTCTCGACACGGGGTTCCCCATGCGGGTAACTTCATGTCCACAGAAACCATCCTGGTCACCGGTGCTGTGGACGCCATGGGCGTGGATGTTCAATGCATCAAACAGGGACTGGGCAAAGTGGCTGAATGTTATGGAACCAGACTCTTCACCACCAATCCCAGGTGTCACATCGAGGGGGTTCAACACATAGAATTCCACGAGCATACACCCCGCAAGTGTACCGATGAAATTGTGCAAAACGCCATTGTGAGATTTAAGAACCGCAACGTACCCATCGATATTCCAAACCTCAAGAGCATAGGCATCCATGGTTTTTCCCATGAATACGTCAATTACATGCTGGGAGGGACCTTCCGGGCTTCCTATACGCCTCTGAACGATAACATCATCAATGGGAGGATCCGCGGGGTTGCGGGCGTGGTCGGCTGTACCAACCCGAGAGTCAAACATGACTGGGTCCATGTGGAGATGGTCAAAGAATTGATTAGGAATGATGTGCTGGTGGTTCAGACCGGATGTTCCCAGATCTCTTTGGCCAAGGCAGGTTTTTATACCCCTGAGGCTGCCCATCTCGCTGGGCCAGGCCTAAAGGAAGTGTGCGAGACGGTGGGCATGCCTCCGGTCTTGGGTCTGGGTTCCTGCGTGGATAACAGCCGGATCCTGATTGCATGCGCGGAGATGGTGCGCGTGGGCGGACTTGGGGAGAGCATCGCTGACCTTCCTGTGGCGGGCGCAGCCCCTGAGTGGATGAGTGAAAAGGCCATTTCCATTGGTCATTACTTTGTAGCGTCCGGAGTCTTCACGGTCTTTGGGGTCACCTTTCCCATTATCGAAGAGACCAAATTCCACAAGCTCCTATTTGAAGGTCTGGAGGGAATGGGATTTGGAAAATGGGGATTTGCTGCTGATCCCTATGACATGGCCCATGTGATGATTGAACATATTGATAAGAAGAGAAAGGCCCTCGGCATCGATAAAGCCAGAGAGAGGGTTCTGTTTGATATGGCGGCCAGACGCGATATCGAAGCCGCTTAATCTGCAACACATGAATGGCCCCAATCCCTTTCCCTTAACCTGGGAAAGGGATTGGGGCTTTGGAATTCATTATGAGAGTAAAAATCGATTATGACCTCTGCATGGGCGATCGCAATTGCAACAAGGTCTGCCCTGAAGTCTTTGAGTATGATGAAGACCAACTCGTCTCAAAGGTCCTCGTGGACGTTGTCCCGGAACCATTGGAAGAGAAAGTCCGTCTGGCTGCCAGGGAGTGTGCGCCCGGAGCCATCATCGTGGAAGAAGACTAGGCGCCTTGTTGCTGAATCTCCCCTTTCCCTTGTGAAATTCCCCTCATCCAGTGCGTGCCAGTTCGGCAGCGTGAGACCACGAAAAGTCCCAGTGAAAAATGATCAAATCCTCCCGTCAATATCATGATCATACGAGTTACCATCGGGATAGAATGACACCCCACTATCTTGATTGGCAAAATCAGCCCAGCGTTTTCAAGGACTACCACGGTACTACCCCTGTCTCTTTGCCTTCAGATCTATTTCTTCCAGAAGAAAAACTCTCCGCGCTTCTAAAATCGCAACAGGTGTGGGAAAAAGTGGAGGAGATGGATGTGGAGGTGCTTTCGCTCATTCTCCGCTTGGCCCATACGCTCACGGCAAAGGCGCGTTCTGCAGGTGGCGATTACTATTTTCGCAGTGTGGCCTCAGCCGGTGCCCTCTATCCTACGGAACTCTACATGGCCAGCCATTCCGTGCGTGGTCTGGATGATGGCCTTTATCATTTTGCCATCCACCGCCACTGCCTGTATCCCATTCGCGCATATGACGTCTGTTCTCATGTTGTCCGTTTCACTCAAACACCGGACAACAGGGTTCCGCGTCTCAGTTTTTTCCTGACGGCCATTTTCTTTAGGAGTGCCTGGAAATATCGTGATCGTTCCTATCGGTACCACCTCTTGGACACGGGGCATCTTGTGGAGAACATGGTGCTGGCCCTTAAGGCCCTGAAAGTCCCTTATCACCTCTGTTATGAATTTGATGACGGTAAGGTGAATCAATTGCTGGGACTTGATGAGACAAAAGAGGTCTGCCTGGCTGTGGTTCATGTTTTGGGAACCCATACTATGGCTGATGCACCCGTGGAGGAGATTACTCAACTCCCCGGGGAGATGAGAACTGCGAGTCAAGTGGCTGCAAAAGAAACGGACTACCCAGCCATCCGGGAATTTCATCAGGCGAGTGGGTCCCTCATTCCAGAGGCAGGGCGGGCATCGGAAATGCGGCTTGAACTGGGCGTGGTTCCTGAGACTTGGACGGAGGCACTTGTTCCTTCCACCTGGCCAGAGGTCATGAATTACTCAGAGGCCCTGTACAAGAGGCGTTCCAGACGAAATTTTGTGAAAGAGCCTTTAAGCAAAGACCATGTGGGGGCATTGTTAGATTCACTATCTGCTAAGGATCCAACGGAATCAGCAGGGGATGCAGAGTACCCCCGAACATTGTCCGTCGGATTACTCGCGGGTCATGTGGAGGGCATGGAGCCGGGTTTCTATCTACTAGACACCACAAAGGCCTCCCTTGGTCTCGTCACATATGGGGATTTCATGGAGAGCATGGCCCACATCTGTCTTGATCAGCAGTGGCTTGGCAATGCGGCCCTGCACTTTCTGTTTCTAACGAATCTGGAGCTCATGGATCGGACATGGGGCGCCCGTGGATATCGCTATGCCATGCTTAGTGCGGGACGAATGGGACAGAGACTTTATATGGCCGCGACGGCCATGGGGATGGGATGTTGCGGTATCGGCGCTCTCTATGATGGAGAAGCCGCTGAACGGCTCGGTCTCGGTGAAGCGTCGAGGCTCCTCTACCTGGTGGCCCTGGGCCCGGTCAAATCAAAGATAGTGGCCACCTAAAACCTCTCAATTAAAAGTCCTTGCAGCCCTCCTTTTTAAACTTCTACAACTATTCCTGAAAATCTCCCACTTATAGATTTTCAAGAACACTTTCCATTATCTGCACTTTAGCAAAAGCGCATAATACGAGCGCTAATCTTGCGTTTTTGGGGACAGCCCGCAGTGTAAACTAACAGCAGTAAGTGTTACTCGGACACAATTGCAGCTTACTTATCGTACCCTATAGTTTTGGAACATCGGATTTCGTTATGATTACGAGAAGAAATCGTTAACGCTCCAGTTCACCGGCCGGCGACGGCAAGCGCATCGTCGCCGTTGACGGTCCGGTGCAACTGTTTGTTGGGCGTCACGTTCCTAGGCATCAAGCGAGCACCGCCTCGATCAGGCTGGGACCGCGCTCAGCAAGCGCGCGCATGAGCGCATCGGCGAGTTCGCCGTCGGTGCGCACGCTGCAAGCCGGCACGCCGAAACCCTTTGCCAGCGCAGTTTCGACTAGGCTAAGTGCGCCTGTTCTCATATGCTTCTCTCCCCTATCTTAATTCCCGTGATATTTTGATCAAGCCGACATTTTTTCTAGTCGGTTCCAATTGGGAACTCCTCAAGAAATACTCATGGCCTTTCTTTTGACACGGGCTATCTAATTTCCCGTATTTACCCATGCCGAGACCTACGCTCTAATCTATAGCCCACCAGGAATAGACCGAAGTTGGAAAAAACTCCAATGATGAGACCGTCAATGCCTCCCGGTGCTCCAAAGCCCTGCTCCCAAACCAAGGCACCGGCCAGACCCGCAACCGCTGCGACCACAAAAACCCATGTCGCGGTACGAATTCCAAGAAGGGCTGCCCCCATAGGAATAACGATTGTGGGGGCCCAGAAGTTATAAGCCCAGATCAAGATGTCCAAGATGCTCCTGATCTTGATTGCAAAGACCACTGCGAGAACGCCCACCATGACAGTAACTGCCTTGGCCAGAACAAGTTGCTGTTTTTCACTTAGAGACTTGCGGCGTAAAGGATTTACCACGTCATTACTAAAGGCCACCGCAGCCCCATTCAGGAAAGAGTCTGCCGATGACATCACCACGGATATGATCCCTGCCACAACGATTCCTTTAAGACCTATAGGCAGAGTCTGCTCCACTACAAAGGGTAGAGCCAGATTGGCATCCAGGTTGGCATCCAAGGCAAGGGCCACCAATCCGATGAGACCCGTAACAACAAAAAAGGGTATGGAGAGCAGGCCGCTCCACATAGTCCCCCGGCGGGTCTGCACGGCGGTTCGCCCAATTAGTAGTCGCTGGACATATGGGGGGACCAAGGTTTCACCAAGAAGGAAGGTCAGGAAAAGCGAGATAAAGCCCAAGAGTGTTCTATTACCAAGGATTTTGAAATGATCCACAGGTACTGCTTCTATCATCCCCTCCCATCCCCCTGCGTGGTGAATACCTATGAGTAGGGTTAAGGGGATGCCGATAACTAAGAGAACAAATTGCAGCACATCTGTGAAAATGACCGCCTTCATACCGCCCACGGTGGAGTAAGCGATGACGATCCCGCACCCAACGAGGATACCCCACAGGTGGTCAATTCCCAAAAATATTTGGAATACGTAGCCCATGGCGCCTACTTGGGCGCCCACGATACCGGCGCAGAGTAGGACGCCAAAAAAACCTGAGACTATCTTAGCCGGCTTTCCATAAGATTCTCCCATGATGTCGCCAACAGAGATGGCCCTGGAAAATTGGTCCATGCGAGGAGCAAAAAAGGAGGCCACCAGGATTTCCTTGAGACTAAAGCCCCATAAGGCAAAGATGTTGGCAATGCCGAATAGGAACACTTTTTCAGCGTTGCCCATGGTGAAGCCACCACCGATGAAAGAGGCGGAGAGCGTGGCAAAAACAATGAAAGAGGAATAGGATCTCCCTGCTACTGAAAAATTGTCCAACGTTCTAATGCCCCGACTGGCCATGAGCCCAAGAGACAGAACTCCACCTAGGTACAGGATAACAATGATGTTGTCGACGCTGGTCATGGATGCATTACCTTCTGCGGATTTCGAAATGCGGCTCGTTGGGTACCAAAAACTATCTTATCCAATGAACAGAGGCACTGTAACACAATTTCGAGATATAATATATTTTGTTTCTATGAAGCAAAAAACACTAACCAATAAATATATGGCCTAAAATGATGTGTATCGGCGCTTGGAAATACACACCTTGATCATGTTAGATTTCCGGCCGATACAATCCAGATGGCCGAGTGCCCCGTGGACGTAGCAATTTCAAGGGCCCTTTTGTAATTGCTTTTGACAATGAGATGCCTCGGGAGGAGGATGGGACAACCATTGGAGCGTGACTTCAGTCTTTAACTATGCTTTAATGCGAGCTTGATAAACGGAAGGTGAAGGCCTATGAAATTCATGAATAAAGGAGAAGAGTTTTTCGAACTCTTTGACTGCGTCGGCAAGAACCTCCTCAAGGCCTCGGCCGCGCTCGTTGAATTTTTTGAGAGCTTTGAGGACATGGCCGCGAAGGTGAGGTTGATTTCCGATCTGGAGCACGATAACGATGTCCTGACCCAGGAAATCATAAGAAAGCTCAACAAGACGTTTCTAACCCCCTTTGACAGGGAGGATATCTATGCCATCGCAGCGAGGATGGACGATGTTCTCGATCTCATCTGGGGTGCAGCTCAGCGGGCGCAGTTGTTCAAGATCGAGGCGCCGACAGAGGAGGCGATTGCCATGGCCAGGACCCTGGCCTCGACGGTTGAACTCCTATACAAAACGCTGAACTACCTGAGGGCCAAGAAATACTCCTACATCCAGGATCTGTGTGTTGAAATCCACAAGCTTGAAAACCGCAATGACAGATTGTTCAGGGAAACCCTGGGGAAAATGTTCGAGCAAGTCAAAGACCCCATCCTGATCATCAAATGGAAGGAGGTATACGAGATCCTTGAAGACGCCTCTGATAAGTGTGAGGACGTGGCGAATACCTTCGAAGCGATAGTTCTCAAATATGCTTGAAGCCATTCTCATCATCGTCCTTCTGGCAGTCCTTTTCGATGTGAGCAATGGGTGGAACGATTCCGCCAACGCCATTGCCACTGTGGTCTCCACGAGGGTCCTTTCCCCTCTCAAGGCGGTCATTCTGGCTGCCTCTATGAACATCCTCGGGGCCTTCTTTTCTACAGAGGTTGCCAAGACCATAGGGGAAGGTGTTGTAAACCCAGTTGCCGTGACAAATACCGTGGTTATCGCTGCGCTTCTTACTGCATTCCTGTGGAATGGGGCGATGACAAAATTCGCGATGCCCATCAGCTGTTCTCATGCCCTGATCGGGGGACTGATGGGTGCCTGTGTAGCTTACGGGGGTGCAGGCATCCTGAATCTCGCAGGGCTCAAGAAGATATTCCTCTCCCTTCTCATTTCTCCCGCCGTCGGACTTATTTTCGGATACCTGGTCATGAAACTGCTCCTCATCTTTTTTGGGAGGTTCTCCCCGGGATCACTGAACAGGACATTTGGGATGCTTCAGTTGTTTTCCTCTGCCTTTATGGCTTTCAGCCACGGATCTAATGATGCGCAAAAGGCCATGGGAATTATTACCCTCGCCCTTGTGAGCGGTGGCTTCCTGGGTTCGCTGGAAGTACCTGTCTGGGTCATTTTCACCTGCGCTCTGGCCATGGGGCTAGGAACGGCCCTGGGGGGATGGCGAGTGATTAAGACCCTTGGAATGAGTATGTTGAAGCTTCAACCCATCCACGGATTCGCTGCGGAGACATCAGCGGCCATAACCATCATCGTATCCAGCCATTTCGGCCTCCCCGTCAGCACGACCCATGTGATAACCACCTCCATATTGGGCGTGGGAGCCACGAAGAGGTTCTCGGCAGTCAGGTGGGGGCTTGCAGGCAAGATTCTCACGGCCTGGATTTTTACTCTGCCTATATGCTTTGCTCTGGGGTGGCTGATCGCAGAAGTCCTACTTCACATCTAGGCTTGCATTCCCATCGCATCATTCAACCATGTCCCCTAGTTTACAGACGAGTGGGCATTAATGAATACATCAACCAGATCCTTGACTTGGCTCTCACGGAAGTGTCCTTGACTGTACTTTGGTTTATCAGCCTAAGCTGATTATCACTCGAGGCATAAAACGTTGCTTATCAGGCAAGCGATTGAGAATGAGTGAACGAGACCTTGCCTTTGGTAACCAAATAGAAAGTCTCTCCTGGTTCTCCTTGACTCACAAGGTGAATTTTCCTATGCTGCCTCGCAAAAAACGACTTGTTACCACCCAGGTCCGTTATTAGAGGACATAATGCTTAAGCATCTGGGGAAATGGCTAAAAATCTACCAAGATGAGATCGGCCTGTTTTTATGGTCTGCGCTTGTCCTATTCCTCATCCGCAGTTCCAACATCCTTTTTAATAACTTTGCAGAGACCGCATTCCTGAAACGATTTGGGGTCGAGTATCTGCCCTATGTCACGGCCGTCAATTCAGTAGCCACCTTTCTTATCATGGGGTTCCTGACTGGATTCATGGTTAGAATTCCAGGCAACCGACTCCTAGCAAACGCCCTTCTGATCTGCGGAAGCTCGGTGGCGGCGCTCCGGTTTGTGATCCCTTTGCAGACCCCTCTTCTTTACCCCGTACTCTATATCCTTAAAACACAGTATGAGGTTCTTCTGGCCTTCCTCTTCTGGAACCTGGCAAACGATCTCTTTAATACGAGGCAGTCCAAGCGCATTTTCCCTCTCATTACGGCTGGAGGGATCATCGGCGGAATTCTGGGGAGCTTTGGAACCCCGCTGCTTGCGGGAGCCATATCCTTAGACAACCTGATGTTCGCCTATCTGGTCACAACCGTGGCAGGGGCTGTGGTGGTCAATAAAATGGGGAATCTCTATCCTGCCGTTCTACTCCTTGACAAAGGGCCCAATAGAGACAAGTCAAAATCTTCAGTCATTGGGGAAATAAGACAGGTTCTGCCGATTCTAAAACAATCCAAGCTTGTCAAGATTCTCGTCCTGCTGACATTCCTGCCCAATATCGTCATCCCCATCATCAATTACCAGTTCAGCTTTGCCGTTGACCAGACGTTTGATACAGAAGGTGGGATGATACAGTTCTTTGGCTACTTTCGTGGTGCTCAGAACGTCATTGCCCTTTTTATAAGCCTCTTTGTCGGCAGAATCTACGACCGGTTCGGTCTCCCTGTTGCCCTCATGTTTCACCCCTTCAATTATGTCCTCGCATTTCTCGCCTTTTTGTTCCGGTTTGATCTCTTCTCAGCCGTGTATGCTAGACTCTCTACGGTAGTGCTGAGAAACGCTATTAACAATCCTGCCAGGGCTGTCCTGATGGGCCTTTTCCCCATTTCCTACCGGGCCGTGCTCAGGTCCTTTCTGAGAGGAATCGTGGTCCGTGTGGGCGTCCTCACGGGCTCGGGGCTGATCCTGCTGTCGCAAGGGATCATTGAACCCAGGCATCTCTCACTAGTTGCACTGCCCTTTGTGATCGCCTGGATTGCAACCACTTTCCCCCTTAAAAGGAGTTATTCGAAGATCCTGCTCGATCTGATTTCACAGGATATGATCGACCTCAAATCAATGGAAGAGCATGATGTTACACATATCTTCAAACATAAAGAGGTACGGTCTCATCTGGTGAAGTCCTTCATGGAATCCAGGGGGGAGGTTAGCCTTTGGTATGGCCGGCTCCTGAAATCCCTGGGCATGGAGGGTCTGGACACCCAAATCCTGAAAAAAATCAGGGAAGAGGATGACAGGACCCGGGTTCAATTGCTGCCCCTGCTTTCATTGAAGGCCAGGGAGGAGGCTATACCCGTATTCCGGGAACTGATTGATCCTGGAAAACCCGAACTCATGGTTGCACTTGCCAGGACAGCCAAACGACTTTATGCAGATATGCCACTGGAACTTAAACAGGAGATTTTCGAGAACGCTGGGAACCCTGAGGTAGAGGCGATTTTTATGCTCGGGCTTTACCCTCAGGACCCCTTAAAGTGCAACGGGATCATTGACACGTGGCTGACTTCGAATCATTTACCTGAAAAAAGAGCAGGTGTTCTGGCAGCTGGGGAATCGGATAATCCCGTTTATATGGAAAAGCTAAAGACAATGCTCCAGAAGGAAGATGATGAGGCCATCATCTCTCTCATTCTGAAGGCCCTTTCAGATCTCAAATCCCCGGATACCCATTCGCTGGTCCTCCCCTACCTCACTCACGGGAATGAAACGGTCCGATTGGCTGCACTAGACGTATTTAAAATAGACAGTGATTATACCGAAAGAAAAGTGATCGGACTCATGGATGATCCTTCAGCCAAGGTCCATGCACTGGCCGTGGAAAAACTTAGGCATTCTCCCTATCTGAATCCCCAAATACTCGTGGAATCCCTCAGCATCCCAAGCCGTAGAATCCGCGAGGGTATATTTAAAGTGGTTGAGTTTCTTGATATCAAGGATCTGGAATTCTTCCGGTTCGCCCGGTCCCAGATCGAAGAGGCCTATAAGAATCTGGCCGTATCGGAGGCCCTTCGCTCTTTGCCGAATATCAGAGGGAGAGATCTGCTCATAGAACATCAGCGGCAGAAGAAAAGAGTTCATCTGGATAATGTCTTGCGTGTTCTGTCTGCAAAGGATGGATCCGGAAGGATAAGAATTATCCTGCGCGGTTTGTCTTCGGCCGATTCTCGAAAACAGTCAAACAGCCTCGAGGCCCTGGAAAACATGCTTGATCGGTCTTTGTCAAAGATTATGACACCCCTGTTTGAAAATATTACGCCTAGCGAGTGTCTCACTGTTGGAAGAAGAGAGTTCGACTTGCCGGATTTTGCTTCAGACCCGGCTCTCCTCTATGGGCACCTTCTCAGTGAAGACGACTGGGTAACCGTTGCCCTCATCCTCAATCTGATAAAAAATCTGGGGCCTGACATCGTCGATAAAAAAACCATTGAAAAATTAGGGACGCACGATAGCCTCCTTCTCCCCCAGATAGCGCAATGGAATACGAACGGGCAATTAGAACGCGACAAGGAGAAGCGTATCAGTGAAACTAGGCTCAGTATTACAGACAGGATTTTCTGGTTAAAGAGTATTTCGTTATTTGAGAGCCTTTCCGTAAGCGAGCTGGCAAGGGTTGCTTTGGACACAAAGGTTGAGTACCACAGCGCCGGTGAGCCCGTTAGAGAGCAAGGATTTCAGGGGGATGAGCTATTCCTGATTATCAGGGGGCAAGTCTTGGTTTCAGAGGGCCGAGAAGAAGAAAGGCATCCAAGTCAACCCCTAAAATTGGGAGCCGGTGAGCCCATCGGACTTATGGCCCTCTTCGAAGATATTCCAAGGCATATGTCTATCCGAGCCATTGAGGATACGCGTCTTCTGGCACTCGGCAAACAGGCTTTTGAAGACATTATAAAAGAATATCCTGAGATCGCACTTCCCATCTGTAGGGTTATGTGTTCTCGAATCCGGATCTTAGCCGAGGAAGTGAAAAAATGTGAAAAGATCATATCTGATAGACAGTTTTGATTCCTCATGAGATTGTGGTTCTTGGTATAGAGCAAAATAGTGTAGGAGAAACTGGGTGAACCCACTGTCAAGAAAAATTGGTTTCAAGGATAGCGTTAGAATTATAGAATTTTCCTTTTGAGAAAGGGGCTATTCCATGGAGAAGAAAGGATTTGTTTGTTTGGCTGTGGTCTCTATTATATCTTTGTCGCTCATATATGGATGTGCGAGCGGTGGCAGACTCAAAGTGCAATCTGGGTCCGACACGAAGGTGTTCCTGGAGGAGATAGAAAAGAACAAGGATAAATATATCATCCACGCTAACGAGTGGCCTGCTGGAGAGGTGGCAGCCATTGTCTTTGATCCAAAAGATGACAAGTGGACCATTGAGAACGATGGGTGGACCCAAGTTACAAGTCAAGAGCAGTTGTCAAGGCTGATCGCACGGTCCGACAGACTTATCTTCAGACAGTTTTTCAAGATCGTGGGTCCAAATGACGACCTCTACGGATATTTGCTGGGTGGTGAACGATATGTGTGGATCGTAGTAGTTGATGAGAATACATTGAAATTACACAGTACGCGTTGGTCCCCAGCCAAAAATAGCCGTTATGATCCATTTCAATTCTGAGATTTTGCCCCACCAAAGGCAAAAAGAAAGTCCCACATATTGTGGAAGCTCTTTTTAATTTGAAAGTGAAGACTTCTCGCCACTTCCACTCGCCCACTTGAGAGTGCCGTGTTACATCTCTGATGCTTAAAAATTTCGGGCTTTCAAAACTGTGGAGAAATAGTTGAATCCTTCACTTTGGAGGCAAACACAGGCGACACAATGTGTAGAAGTTATGTCTTCATCCCCTATTTGATGTAAGCGGACACTTCAAAATCGTTTTGCCTTCCGCAGTGATGACTAAATTTCGTTGGGACTTAATCACCCATTCGCTTGGAGGAACCAGGACTTCAGTCGAACGGGCCAATATCGGGGGCTGCGCAGTCTTCTCCAAGAGAGCTTGGCCAGGGCCATCTGCTCATCATCGAGCGCCACCTCCCCGTACACCACCAGGTTGAAAGCATCGACTATCCGCCCTATCTCCCCAGTGAGAGACGGGAACTGCATTCTCAGGCGTGAACCATACTCGACAGGGGTCTCGCTCAAAACATGAGGCCGGCCGCTAAGGCGCCCCCACTTCAAAAGAGCCCGGTAGATCTGAACAGCATCTCGATAACCCTTCAATCTTTGCACCGCCCTTTGCAAGCCCGTAGCGAGGGCCGCCCATAGCCTCTGAGCCCACAATAACGCCCGTTGCCAATGAATGGGTTTTCTCTCTTCCTTGGATGTCCTGGAGAACAGCCACCGCGCCAGGTACCATAATCCAAGGGCACAGACAATGAGCCCAATCAACAGCCCCAGGCCTAGAAGCCCCCATTCTAAGACCCTTTGAAGCAGCTCACTCCACCAGCCGCTTTCACCTGAAGAGATGAACGGCGCCTCATCCCCTCTGAGCGAGTAAGATGTCTGCTCTTCCTGCGGTCGAGCACCGAGGAATAAAAACAGCAGCGCTCGCGCTAGGACTGGGCCCAACGGCCCGCCTGCTGACTTCAATACCCCATAGCCCACCTCGGCAGCAGCACTCAGGTAGGGTGCGAAAAGCAGCACCAGGCCTGCCCCAAAGGCAAGGACCAGCACGGTGAAGCTCGCGAGCACCCCAACTCCCCTATAGCCCGCAAGGAAATCCTTCCGCGCATTGCTGCTGTTTCTGGCCAGACCGATGGCCAAAAGGCCAAAGATAAAAAATGGAAACAGCAGGAGCTCCGGTGCGGGATCCCTCACCTCGATTCCTCCTCTTACCAGCAACAGGAATTTTAGTAGCAGAAGACAAAAAAAGGCAGCCACACCGAGATCGAAACGGCCACATATGGTGAAGTAAGCAGTCGACCTTCTTGCCAAGGTCACTCCCCCTAGCCAAAAAAGCAACGCAAGAATCAGGATGACTAGGAGTATCAACCACTCCATTGGATCTCTCGTTCTGCCTAAGAACTCCACGAGCCACCCTTTGCCAAAATAGGGATATGCCTGGTAGGTCAACGTGTATACTATCCTGGAGGCAGCGAGTAAAAACCCCAGGATCTGTAGCCCTAATACCCATATCACTCGCAAACCCATTCCCTGAACTACTACGCTAAGAGCTGCCGCCAGCAGAAATGTGCCGATCGCCTCGGGCAAGGGGAAAGGTCGATGCACTATGGAGCTCATCAGAAAAGTAGCCCACGCATAGAGCCAGCTCAGCTCCATCCCGAAGTGTGCCAAAAACAAGAGTGCTCCTCGATCCCTCCTCATGGTTTCTGAGCCTCCTCGATGCGAATCTCATCCAGGCAATATATCTTACCCCCAAGCCTATGCCCATCTCCCTCACATGGGGCTCGAGAGGAGCACACCACGGATATCATGGGGATCCTTCTGTACGAGAAGTATTGTGCAGTAGCCCCTGTTCCTTCGTCCTGCTCGTACGAGAAGTGAACACAGCTCAGGCCCCAGGGTATTTCCAGGGCTCGGTACAGTGTATCCGCGAGTTTCCCACTGGCCCTCATTTTGAGCCTGGCCAGAATCTCCAAGATAGAGGGAAGCTGTTGAGGACTTCTCCCCATTGGCAGGATACGAGGGCCTCCCTCCACCACGCCGTTGGTCACCAGCCCCAATGCATAGCCCCTTTGATGGGATTGAACGGCTAGGGACCCCACTACCTCAAGGGTGCGCTCGAAGCTCTCTGATGCGTTGTCTCTCTCGAATTGACTGACCTCAACGGCCAGTAACACCTTTTCCTGTTCCGAGGGCTCAAAGACCTTTTCCTGGAGCCGATTGTGGCGCGCGCTCGCCTTCCAATGGATGTGTCGGGCAGGCCGCCAGTGCTGGTAATCTCTCGTGCCGAGTATGTAGATCGGATCCTGTACCGGGCTCTTGGCCCCCGGGACACCAAAGAAGTCTCGCCTCGGCAGCGAAAAGGGTTTCAACGGCACGAGCCTAGGATACACGATGACGTGAATATCACCCTCTGTCCTCTTCTCCCTGGGAAAGAAACCGAGAAGATCGCCCACCTTCATATGGACTTGGCCCAAGCGATATACCCCTCTGCGCCGGGCAACGAGCCCCCAGTTGAAGCGCGCCTGCTGATACCAGAGTAACCCACACTCACTGCTGAAGCTCATCTCCCCAGAGGAGGGGGAAAGCGCGCTCTCTACGGGTACGCTCATCTGGAGCCACACGGGCAAAAACTTGGCGTTTTCCGCACTCACATGCAGGGTAAGAGATTCGCCAGGGAAGACCTTGTCTTTATCCACCATCGAGGAGCACCTAATCCTTGAAAGGCTTAGCCTGCTCCATAGCCTTGCTCCGATTGTGATCCCAAAAACAAGGAAAGCCAACAAGATGAGATCCCGTTGGCCATGCAGCAGCGCAATAAAAAGGCAGACTCCCACCAGAAACACCACGAACGGGGAAGTAAAGATGGAGGCAGGTCGGCTTTCCACGGTTTCCATGTAAAACCTTCTATTGGGTGGGTGCGGGTACGGGCATCTGCTCTATAATCTCCTCAAGAAGGTGCTCCGGTGTTCCTCCACGCAACCGCTCCTCGTCGGTCAGGATCAATCGGTGTGCGAGGACGGGCACTGCCAGGTGCTTGATGTCGTCCGGCAACACAAAGTCTCTCCCCCGCAGTGCCGCCAGTGCCTGACCGGTACGCATCAGACCGAGAGAACCCCGTGGGCTTGCCCCGAAACGCAAGGCCTTGTTCTTGCGGGTAGCCCCCACGATATCCGCGATGTATTCCCGTACCGGAAGGGAGATACGGATCTTCTTTCGTGCGCCTTGCAGCTCGGTGATCTGCTCGGGGCTCGCCACGGCCTCGAGGCTCTTTAAAGGGTCTTTCTCTCGAAAGCGTTCCAGCATCGAAATCTCGCCCTCCTTCTCGGGATACCCCAGGCGTAGTTTGAGCAGAAACCTGTCAAGCTGTGCCTCGGGCAAGGGGAAGGTTCCCTCCAGCTCAATGGGATTCTGGGTGGCCATTACGAAAAAGGGATGAGGCAGGAGATGGGTCTGGCCATCCACGGTTACCTGTCGTTCCTCCATGCTCTCGAGGAGGCTGGACTGGGTGCGAGGAATAGTGCGGTTAATCTCATCGGCCAGCAGAATATTGGTGATCACCGGCCCCGATTGATACGTAAAGTGGCCGGCTTGCTGATTATAGACGTTAAACCCGGTGATATCCGCGGGCAGCAGATCCGGGGTAAATTGCACCCTCTTAAATGTTCCCCCAATAGTCCTCGCCAGGGACTTGGCCATTAAGGTCTTCCCTACCCCAGGAACATCCTCGATGAGCGCATGGCCATCCGCAAGAAGGGCCACCAGCAGAAGTTCAATGGCATGCCGTTTTTCCACGATCACCTGGGACATGTTCTCTATGATCTGCTCACATAAAGAAAAATCCAACTCAACACCTCCCAATGCCTTTACCAAACCTTTCTGATGCCAGTGCGAGTAACGCGTGACCCGAATACCATGCCCTCTCGCTCTTATGAAAGGGTCTACTTGATAGATTTTTTGGATCAACCATAAAAGGACATGGACTCACAAGAGCTCCCAGCAGAACACAAGTTCTCTCAGAAGATAGGTCAGCACATTTTGAGTTTTGCCACCATGAGGGAACCTCTATCCTCACTCAGAGGTTAATGGGTGGAAGGAAATCTAGTAAAATGAACGACAAAGTGCTTCTAAAGTCAAGAGAAATCAGCGAGTTTGACGTTTAAGAAGCGGAGGCGTCGCCACAATATCTTGTAGCAGGCTCTTGGAATCTAAATTTGCAGTATGGTTGGCAAGGTCTTTTCTCGCCCAGCTGATGCCTCTCTTTCTCTAACCCGTAAATGAAGCCTTCACCTTATTTATGAAAAGCTCGGCCTGTTTTGCCGCCCTCTCTTCCAATGGGACTGGGTATTCATCTCCAAAAGCCCAGAGAATTTCCTCCAGGGCATAATGGATTTGTATATTGGACTTTTTGGCCGCGCCACGAAGTTGCATATAACATCCGGGGCAGTAACAATTGAGATCACCGACCTCCGTATTGAGAACCTGCGCCATCTTTTTTTTGGCTTCTTTGGCGCCTTCCCTCAGGTCGTAATTGTTGCGAAGAAAGGACACCGTACCGCAGCTCAGATTATCGAACCGGTTATTTTCGAGTTCCACCACCTCCATTCCCACTGCCCGATGCAGGCCCCTGACCGCATCCAGAAACCCATCTCCCAGTTCACTGCTGTAACAGGAATCGGTGAGGGCTACCTTTCGGTCTATGGGGCGTTCAACCTTGATTGCGCCATTCCGGCACTTTTCCCAAAGCCACTCCCAAACGGATATGACCTCAAAAGGAAGTTTGACGCCATGATAATTCGGCCAGATATTTCCCAGATAATTTGTACAGGAGCCGCAGTAACACACCAGACGTTCTGTATCGAGGCGTTCGAGCATTTCCCGCGTGCGTTCGACGGTCTCGGCGAAGGCCTGATAGTCCCCACACCGATACGCCAGTTCCCCACAGCAAGCATTGCGCGGTGAGTATTTGGGCAGCCCCTCGAACACGCGTGAGTACTCGGTACCGTAGGGAATCTCTCTCCCTATGCAACCGATGAACAGCACCTCCGGGCTTTTTGGGGGAACGAGCTCCCATCTGTCCAGAATCGCCTTCTCCTCTGCCGATTCGGCGGCATATACATCCCAAAACACGCAAGAATCGGTCTTCCCCGTCAGCAGGTAGTCCGCATACGGCGGGAGACCCTTTCCCGTGCTGCGATTCTTCTCCGCTGCACGCTCCATGATAAGGGCATACGGCCGCAATCCTTGAGGACAGTAATGGTTGCAACCAAAGCAGAATGTACATTCATTGAGCACCCGCTCCGTTTCCTGCCCCTTCAATAGTCGGCCCATTTCGGCTTGGGATTCTGCCTTGTCCATTTTCATAACAGGACATTGCTGCAAACACAGGCCGCACTTTTCGCAAACGTCTCGGCTCTTTCCCTCAGGATCGAATGCATCGATATAGGTCTTTCTTGCCATTTTGTCTCTCCTTATGTTCCTTTAATTTTAGCCTGGGTTTGTTTGCGGTTCGTCCCATCTATTTATTAATTCCTAAATATGAAAATCTAATGATGTAAATGAGTAGCAAGCAACAGCGCGGCCGCTGCTTTTGGTGCTTAGGCAGTGCCGTTCCCATGCCCACGTTTATCTGGGATGGTTTGAGGCTTCCA
>Ga0209427_10001718_pt1 | contig 25355 bp, 20 predicted proteins | sample DeeMarSWOR136_30_FD_187465 | JGI IMG/M metagenome (GOLD analysis project Ga0209427, IMG submission 187465) | Marine sediment microbial communities from White Oak River estuary, North Carolina - WOR-1-36_30 (SPAdes) (version 2) | ecosystem: Environmental > Aquatic > Marine > Intertidal zone >...
TAACGGTGACATTAATTATATTTGTTCTCCAAACATTTGCCTTCATTGGAATCGTGGTTGAAAGCTCGAATCCACCAAAAGTATCAGTCATGTCTTTTACTCCTAATTCTTCCCCATCATAAATCAATGAGACATTTACTTTGGATTGTCCTACACCTAAGTAATTAGTAACATTACCAGTAACAGTGAAATCATCTCCATGTTTTAAAAAAGTATTGTTTATCCCATAGAGATCTGTTAGTGATAAATTGTAATAATAGGCAGGACTGATTCTTGGATTGTTAAAATGAGTTTCTGCTCGTTTATGGCTCTTGCAGCTAATATTAATTATTATTATATTAGAAACAAAAAGGGTAATAAAAAGGAAAATAATTACAACGTTATGATGAAATTTTTTTATTATCATTACAAACAACTAGAAATTTCAGAGGAATTTAAACAACCTCTAATTATAATCTCCCCTTTCTTTATGTCTGAGTTGGAAAAGACTAAGTTAAAAGATCTATTTTTCAATTTATTTGAATTTCCTTCGGTTCTATTTTTATCTGAAAGCCAGGCAATAATATCTGCTTTACAAAAAACTAGCGCTGTTATTGTAAATATTGGAGAAGAAAATACTTTTATTACAACATTTCTTCATGGTTTTTCTAATATCATGGCTCGAGATATATTCCCAATTGCTGGGAAAGATCTTACTAATTATCTCCTTAATTTACTTTTAACTGAAAAAGGATCTGGAAAAGCAGTCTACATTGACAATATTATTGCAAAAGAGATTAAAGAAAAGCTCTCATTATGTGTTCTAGATACAGAAGGAGAGATTCGCCGTATAAAGGATGGTTTTACAAAATATAATAGTAGAGTGGATCTACCAGATGGCTCAAGTTTAGAAATAAGTTCAGAGAGATTTCAAATTGTTGAACCTTTATTCAATCCATTAATCATTCATCTTGATTATATAGGATTGCCCGAAGCTGTAGCAAGGTTAATAAAAACATGGGATAGAGAAGATTGGATTGAATTATTGCCAAATATAATCCTTGCGGGCGGTGGAAGTTTAATACCAGGATTAGAAAAAAGATTACAATTTGAAATCTCAAAACATTTTTCAGATAAATTAAAGGATCAGATTAAAGTTTTAGCTGTTTCAGGAAGAGAAAATATGGGATGGGTTGGAGCAAGTATTTTATGGGCTCAAGGGAAATTATCAAAAGGTTGGGAACAAAACCCTAATGTCTCTGAGAAAGAATCAAACTTGGAGAATAACAATCAATCTCAATCAAAAGATTAAATGATGTAGGTAATAAGGTATTATGACGGTTAATTTAGACATAAAAAGAGATTTTTTAACTAATTTCCAAAAAAGAATAATTACAGCACGGAAATTACTTTTTGCTACAAACCATAAATGGGCTTCTAAATTATTTAATAATTTGCTTATGGAAATTGAGAGAACTGAATGGTTAGATATTCAAAAGAAACACCAATTAACAATGATTATCTCCAATTCTTGGTGGATGTATTTAAATTCACTTGCGCGGAAAGAAGATGGTAAGCCCAAAATTGATTTAATACGATATATTGATGCATATAAACGTTTTTTTTCATTCTTATCCAAATTAGATGACCATTACTTTTTTAAAAATTTTGGTATAAATCTTCTTAAGCAATTTATAAAAATGAAAGATTTATCTCAAATTGGAATTACGAAATTTATTAACTCTTTTTCCGCTAAACTACAAGAAAAAGGTGAAATGCAGAAGTTAATAGAATTGCAGATTCTTTTAATATATTTGAGGAAATCAGTTTCTCCCTCTGAATATTTTAATTCAAGTATTCAAATACTCGGGAAAATTATTTTTAAAATAGAACCGAGTAAGAGAGCTTTATTCATCTATATGATCTTAGAAAATGTATGCCTTGTATATCAACTAATGGATGATTCACCTGAATTTGTAAGAAATATTAATAAAATATTAATAAATCGACTTCCTAGTTATTTAAAAATTGAATTTAGTACAATAAATCGGATCGCAATCAATGAAAGGAGTTTTAATACTATTCTAATTGATCTTGAAGATTTAATCTATTATTTAAACGATATTGGGGAATATTCATGGATACCAATAATTATCAAAAATATATACATGAAAGTTCAAGAATATCAGTCTTATGGAGATGCTGTAACTTATATCAGAAAATTTATTGATTTTTCAATCAAAAGGAACCGTTTCGAAATTACATTCGAGATATATGATTTTTTAGAAGATTTATTTATATATAAAACAGATCTTTCTTATGATAATATTTTAATTGAATTATGGGTTGAAGCTTGTAAAAAATTTGTTGACATGAAGGAAAAGAAATATCTATTACAATCTTTAGAAAAATTAGATAATCATTTAAAGTTACCACAAACAAATTCTGAGATATTTCATTACTTTTATACATGCAATTTACTATGGCAATTCAAATCAATGTTTTTTTCATTAGAACATCGCGATTTCTGGAAGATGATGTTTTACCGAGCTCTTTTTGAAGAGGAAAATTATACAATTGCGGAAAGAATTTTACCTTATTTGGATAAAGATATTGGGAAATTAATTACAGACATTCATTCATTATATAAGGAAATAAAACCATTAAAAAATCAAATATATTCTTTTGAAGAAGATGATGAAATTGCTTTATTTAATCAAGCAGAATTTCTTATAAGTCAAATTATTCTAAGAATAAATTTTAAAGGTAATATTTCATACCGCATGATTTCCGTGGATGAAAAAGTAATTCAAGGGAATATTGAGAATGAATATTGGAATGATACTCAAATTATGGATATATATAATGAACTATTTTTAAAAAGTGAAGAAAAAAAATATGATTTTAATTTAAATGAGTTTGGGGAGCTTTTATTTTTATGCCTACCAAAATTAATTAGAAGTTTATTTAAGTCATTTAAAATAGAAAGTTTACAAAAAATACCACAAATATACTTTATTTTAGATAATATGACCGTTCCTTTTGATCTTATATTTGACAATAATTTTTTTCTACTAAAATATTCAATGGGCTATAAAATTGGGGAAACTCCACTATGTGGAATAACTTTTGAACAAGAATCTTCATTAGATTCAACAGAAGAGACTCTTAATAATGTTTTTAATATTTTAATAATTGACTCCGTAAATTCTAAGAGTCCTTTAAAATGGAATGAAGAAATCAAAAACAAAGAATTATTATATCCTTTCCCTACTGGAATAAATGAGATAAATTATATAGTAAATCTCTTTAATAATAGAAAAGAAGTTAATCAAATTAAGACCCTATTCGGTTCAAATTCAACAAGAGAAAGTATTATCTCCGCTCTCTCTAGCATTCAATATCATATTATCATCTTTATTGGGAATATATTCTATTCTAAATGGAATCCAAAAGACAGCTACTTTCTTACAAATGATAATGAAGTAATTACATTAAGTGAAATAAATAATTTTATAACCCTAGATGAATCTAAAATCCAACCATTTCTATTTTTCAATACTCAGATGTTTAATAATGAAGGTCAAAAATTAAATAATACATTAAGAACCTTTGGAGAAATTGTAGCTCAATTTGATCATGACAAAATAACAGGAATAATCTCACGTACGTACCCTCTGTTTAATGAAGAGACAAATAACATTATTTCACATTTTTTTATTAATTTGTTTTCACACAATAGTCAAGGATATTCCCTTCTTAAATCGCGTCAACAATGCGTTTCAGAAAAGATGGAAAAGTTTTTAGAGCAAAACTCCCAAGATCCAAAAGAAGGAGTTCAGAGAATAAATTTAAGAAGTAGTTTAGCTGTATCAAGTTTTTTATTATATGGTCAACCTTGGAAGGGTATTACAAAATAATTATTGATAAAAAAAATTAATATAGATTAAATTTTAAATTATTTATAATAAAATTTTAACGAGTTGATGTATGGTTTCTAGCGACCGATTAATTGAACTCAGAGTGGAGAATAAAAAGCTTAAAGACCAAATTTCTAACTTAGAAAATAAAATTACCACTTTGGTAGGAATGGTTAATATAGAGTCATCTGGAGATGCTTCAAAACGACATCTTTTAAATGACCAATTGCTGAATCTAATAAATTCAAGTAAGGAACAATTAAATATAGTAACTCCAAGGATTGATGAATTTTATGCAAAGGAATTAAAGAAAGTAGTTCAAAGGGATATTCCTATATTGATTATAACAAATGATAGAGGAGATCTTCCTAAATCTTATCGCCCAATTTATGATGATTTAAAAATTACTCAAGGAATCAGTGTTATTAATAATCCCAGCGTAAAATTTTTGCTAGTATTTAATACAGAACTTGCTATTTATTCCGGTGGTTCTTTAGAGAGAGATATATTATCTGATTCGGTTTTAATAGTTACAACTATTCGAGAAAAAGCGAAATTGAGACAAATTGCGGAGATATTTTCTTTAATGCTTCCCACTTTCATGAGAAAGTAAAGTATTCTTCTACTTTTTTAATAAAGTTAAAATAAACTTATTTTTTAGATTGTATGTAAATATTATCACTGAGAATAAGAATGATTTGCAGTCAATGTGGAGTCAATTCAGAGGACATTTCTTTTCTTATTTGTAAAGACTGTTCTATTGTTGTTTGTTATGAGTGTTTGAAAAAATGTTTAAATAAATGCCCAAATGAATTCTGTAGCTCAGAGGATTTCCAACAATTAGATCTAGATTTTATATTTTTTAGAGAATTCAATAGAATTAAAAAAGGTGGCTTTGGTTAAAAAATGGCTATAATTCATAGAAAAATTGATTTTAAGGATATTTCCAAATTATTTGGATATGAATCAAAAATTTTTGGGGATATCATGAAATTTCTCGAAAAAAAAGTGAATTCAAACAAAGAATTATATGAAATAAAATTTAAAAAATGGGCTTCTGTATTTAAAAAGATTTATGGAGAACTTGATGTTAATCTCTTCTTAAAACACACTTATTTTTCTTTAATCCTGAAAATATTATTAATAATTAAAGCAACTATCGTTCAAAATCTAGATTTTGAGGTTATTTATCAAGCAAACAATTTTACACTCATAGAATCAGTACAGATCACTGAATTTGAATATTTTAATTGGGTTTTACCCCCAAAAAGTCTTTTAACAGAAATTTATAATTTTATAGAATCTTCTTCCTTTACTCAACAAGACTTATTTCATGATTTTTATCAACAAATTTTCATAAGTAAAACAAGACATAAAATAGGAGAATTTTACACTCCAGCTTTACTTGTTGAAAAAATGGTAGATGATGTATATAAGTTCGGTGCTAAAGTTTTAGATCCTTCTTGTGGTTCAGGGAGTTTTTTAATTGATATCATTATTAGAATTCTTAACTCTAAATTTTCAGATGATATAAAAATTTCTGCAATCAATAATGTATATGGTTTTGATATCAACCCATTGGCTATTTTAACAGTTAAAGTTAATATTTTTTTATTATTTTTGGAATATTTTAATTTGGGAATAGATATAATCCCTACCTTAAATATATATCAAGTTGATTCTCTTTTCCCTGAAGAGTACGATGAATTAATAGATTTTAATATTAAGGAATTATATAATTCATTTGATTTAATAATAGGGAACCCTCCATGGCTAACTTATAAAGATATTACAAATAAAGATTACCAAATTAAAATAAGGGATTTATCTGAGAAATTAGAAATTAAACCTTCAAGTCAATATATAACCCATATTGAATTATCAGCAATTTTTTTTTATAGTATTCCATCAAAATTTCTTAAAAAACAGGGAACAATTTTCTTTGTAATAACAAAAAGTGTATTAAATGGAGATCATTGTTATAATTTTAGATTATTTTCAATTTTCGATAAAAAATTAGAAATTTGGGATTTTCCAAACAATTATTTCTTTAATGTGAATCATATCTGTTTAAAAGCTCAATATATTGGTAAACCTAATAATATTAGAGTCGAAGAAAGATATCCTATAAGGACTAAAATTTTTAATGATAAATTAGAATTACTTAAAAAAACCTATTATTCAAGTTTAAAAATAGAAAAAAAGGGTACTAAAATAATCTTGCCCAAAAAGAAATTAAGAATCTTAAACAATATGGAAAAAAGCCTTTATAAAAGTAAATTCTTTCAAGGAGCTACTTTAGTGCCGAAATCTTTAACTTTTTTTCAAATAAACGAAGATAAAGAGGATACAGTGATAATATCTTCTGATATTGATGTTATATCCCGTGCAAAAAATAATTGGAAATTCCAATTTACTAATAGAGAAGTAGAGAAACAATTTTGTTATAAAACATTTTTAAACATGGATCTAATTCCATTCTATATCAAACAATTTAAAAATGTATTTATTCCTATTAATGAAAAATTCCTTTTTGATGAGAGTTTTATCAATAAGTTCCCTAAAGCAATGGAGTTTTATAAAGAATTGAATAAAATATATCAAACCTATAAGAAAAATACAAGCGAAATACATACTTTATTCGATAATTTGAATTATTGGAATAAACTTAGTAAACAATTTAGAAACAATTCCTATATTGTTATATATAATGCTAGCGGATCAAATTTAAAGGCAGCAGTTATAAATAATATTAATAAAAACATTATTATCGGATCTGAAAATTATTATTATTCTACTGATTCAAGAAGCGAAGTATACTATTTATCATCAGTTTTGAATGCTCCAAATATCTCAAAATACATCAAATTAATTAAAAGTTCAAGACATATTCATAAAAGACCATTCTCATTTCATATACCTATTTATGATAAAACCAATGCAATTCATAAGGAATTAGCTAAAAAAGGAATCAAATGTGAATCAATTGTCCAAGATCTATTCCTTAAGAATCCAAAAATAAATTCTAGAAAAGTTAGAATCATTATAAATCATAAATTAATAAAAATTCAAAAATTAGTCGAAGAAATAATATTTAATTCGATGTGAATTTTTCTTTCCAAGTTTCTAATACTCCAATAAAATCATCTCTTATTTTGTCTTCTAATGGTTCTTTGATTGACCTTAATTTACTGATCCACTGCCTTATTACATTTATAGCAACTGCACCATGTTGCTTTAGAAGTATATCTGAAATTTCTTGTAATTCATTACTTATCTCATCACCGTTGATGGTACTGGCCTTTTCTTGAAGATTATCAAACTTTTCCCTTAGATTTGTCCCTTTTGCATTATCTTCCTTGTTTTCAAAATCTTCCATAGTATCTAATGTTGGTCTAAAATCCAAGTTTTCCTCTAAAAGTTCTTCTTTTACATACTTTTCCTTCCATTTTAATAATATTAATTCAAAATCTTCTTTTAGTTCGCCTTCAGGAGGGTTTCTTATCATCCTAAGTTTACTTATCCAATCTTTGATATCCTTAAGTGCTAATGAATATCCTTCATTCTCTAGTATAATATTTACAATAATTTGTAATTTTTTACTTATTTCAACACCAGTTAATTGATCTAATTTTGCAAAGATATTATCAAATTCATCTCTCATTACTTTTGATGTATCTGCTTTCTCTTCTTTTCCAACAACATGTTCAGCACTTAAATTGTCATCAGATGTAAATTGTTCTTGTGTTAATCCTGGACTAATGTATTCTTCTTCAAGTATTATTTGTTCTACATCAGTTTGTTGAACTTTTCGTTTTTCTTGAATATCTTGACTAGAAAGCCCTTCTCTTAATGATGCTTCATGGGTTCCTATTGGAAGTAATATTCCTAATTTCCACATTAAAAAATCCTGTTTAATTTTCTCTTTAATAGGATCTTTTAAAATTTCGGTGTTAACAGTTAATTTATCCCTCCAGTCTATGATTGGCCCATATCCTTGAAGATTCATTATTGTTTCTATGAATTTGTCAATTTGTTCACTTATTTCCACTCCATTAAGTTTTTCAATCTTTTCTAAGAACATATCAAACAAATTATTAATTTTTTCTTTATCAAGTGGTTCTATTTCAATTGCCTCGAGAGTTAATTCCTGTTTACTAGCTTCGGCAATTTCCTCTTCTACTATAGGTGGTCTGAATTCTGGGGGATAAGTTAATTCAAAAGTAGAGAATGTGTTATTCAATTTATTCAATTCTTTCACAACATAATCCTTCATTTCCTCATTTAGGGGAGAATATATCTTTTCCAATTTCCCTGATAATAATTTAAGCTCTAAGAGGTTTAGGGAAATCCCCTCTTCCTCAAAAGCATTTTCAACCAAATTTCTAAGCTTTTTACTAATTTTTCTGCCAGAGTAATCATTAATTTTCTCAATAATTTCATTAAATCCTCGATTTATTAAAATATCTCTTGGGGGTTTAGCTTTTTCAATAATTTGCGAGAAAATTGGCATAAGTAATGTTGTAATTGGCTTGAAATTAGTAAAAAAACCATTAATCTTGATATGAGATTTATCTTTATTTTTTTCATAAGAGCCTAAAACCAGAAAAGAATTATCACCAACTATACCAATAACATTATTATTTTTAATTCTAAGATATTCAATATTTTCTTTTTGGTTAATAATAAGTACACATTTGTTATCATGAGGCTCTGATGAAATTATTCTTATTTTTAATAAATTTTTCTTCTTTAGATCGTCTTTTTTTTCAACAGCATCCTCTGAAGATTCGGTTTCTGGTTGTTCTTCTTTAGGTTTATGTTTTAAATAATTTTTTTTCCATTTTTCAATATCTTCCAATAGTAAGTATTGAGTATTCGAATCTAGATGTTTCCGAATAATTAAAAGTCTATTTAACCACCCTTGAATACTTTCAAGAGAAATAGAGTGAGGATTAATCTCAGAAATCAAAGATAATATCTCAGCAATATAATGGCTTAATTCGAAACCTTTAAGTTCTGCTACTTTTCTTGAAGTAAATTCAAGCTTATCAATAACTTCTTTTTTTTTGGTCTTGCTTATGGCAGGTGATGTTTTAACTGGTTTCTTAGGTTTCAATTCCGTTTTTAAGGTTTTACTTTCCAAATTATAATAATCTAATTCAAATTCTTCTAAAGGAATAAATTCTTTAATCGTTGGAACAATAATATCTAATTGTTCTTTACATTCTTGAATCAAAAAAGATATTAGATCCTTTATCTTTTCTATAGAATTCACAAAATATAATTCTTGGTCAAAGATCTTATTCTGAGTGGTATATTCAGTTAGAATAATTGATACAGCTTTTTCTAATAAATTAGTTTTCATAAGTGCCGGATCTAATGATATTTCACTAAGCCTTTTATCAATAGATTCAACTAAATTTCGAATAAATGTTTTAAATGCATCAACTTCTGGAGCAATATTAGGGGATACCATTTCTCCAACAATCTGTTTAAATTGTGCAAACATATTTGAGATGATTTCTTCTGACTCTTCGATTTTTTGGTTTATTGCGTTTATTAATTTGATAATATCGCGAGTTTCTACAACAGCTTCTCTCTTAAGCGGATTAATTAACCCAATAACATTAGTTAATATCAGGTGAGCGAATTTTTTAACATTCTGTTCGACTTCTGATAAAATTTCTGTAGTTTTACTTGAAAAATCTTGATTACTTATTACATCAATTAATTCCTGACTTATATTTTCAATATCTAAGTATAAATTTTCTTCGAAAGTTTTAATTTGGGAAGCCATATCATGTTTTAGGCCATCCTTATCTTCAGCAGCTTTACTTATTTCTTTAATGGTATTTAATACCGCTGCAAACGGTGGAATAAAGAAATATTGAGTAAATGACTTTAAATGATGAGGTTGAATTGTTAATATTAATTTTTTCTCTATAAGATTATCAATAATACTTTTCACATCATCTACCGACAATTTTGGCACTAACTTCTTAAGTTCGCTAAATGTGAAAGGAGTTTTTCCCAATCCTTCAATGTATATCTTGATCGCATTTTCAGTAAGATTATAGGATTGTAAAAGTGCTTCCATAATAAATTATACACATCAATTTTATTCTTATTAAATAAATTTATTCAATCATATCATGTAACTTTTAACTTTTTAATATTCTCAAAACGAAAGTTAACATAGTTATTCATTTTATTCTTCAGTAATTACTAGCATAATTATAACACGAGTAAAATCTAATGCAAAAATATTAATATTTACTCTATTTTTTTTATCTAATTTGAGAAACTTAAACTATATTAAAGGAATCTTATTCAGTATCAGTTCTCTGCTCTTAATAAGTATTGAACCTATAATTGCGAATTCTAGACCTTCTGAAATTGATGCCTATTTGTATGCGATGATGACAGTGATTTATGAAGCCATAATATTTTTTCCTCTGTTTTTAATAGAACGACATAAAATTAAAGCCACTATAATGACAAATCCCCCAAAATCAGAAGAAAATTATTTACTTTTAAATGGTTGGAAAAAGCATAAGAACTTTTTAATATATCTGGGAATAAATTTTGCAGTAGCTCAGGTCTTATTTTTTGTAGCATTCAAGCTTGCAGGCGCAATTAATGCTTCACTCGCGTCCCAAACGAGTATTATCTTTGGATTACTCTTTGGGTTTCTCATCAATCATGAAAAAATATCAATTACTCAAATTTTATTTTCTATAATTTTATTATTTGGTTTGACCTTAGCGGTAACTCAAGGATCATTTGATTTACTCGAATTTAATGTTGGTGTTTTCATAATGATTATTACTACGTTTTTATGGATGCTAGCTCATTCTCTGGCGAGACCAATTCTAGGAAAAAATGAATTGTCATCTATTCAGATTGTATTTATAAGAAATATATTAAATTCAATTGTTCTATTCTCGACATACTTCATATTTTATCCAATTGAAAACATTTTTCTCATATTTAATCCGATAAATCAAGTATTTTTCATTTTAATGGGTATTGCTTATAGTTTTGATTTGTATTGCTGGTATAAGGCTCTTTCATTTATAGATGTTTCAACTGCTACAATATTAGTTTCCCCAACTCCAATTCTTATTGCTGTATTTGCTACAATAATATTAGGAGAAATTTTCACAGTTTTTCATTTGATCGGAGCAATTATTATTATTATCTCTATTATTGTAATAGTACAGAAGAAATCCAGATAAATAAAAGAAATAAAATTAAGATAAAAAAGATTTATTTAAAACTATAACTGTGTAATCATTTTTATCTGTTAAGAGACACGCCACACATAGGACAAAAGCTTGCTATATCTTCGATTTTTGTTCCACACTTATAGCAGAAATTTTTCTCTCTAATTTGTATTTTTGGAATCGCTTGTATTACTTGGGTCTGATTGTATGGTGAAACTACCTGTTGTTGAACAATAATTGGTTGTCTATATTCATCATTACACCTTTTTAAAGATGCTAATCGGAAATACCCAATTATTATTAAAATAATTCCAATAATCGCAAGTATAAGTGTCATTGTAAGGATAATTCCATTTTTTATATTATTAGATCCTTTGACCGCATCATCTCCAATTGATTGAGGAAAAAGGTCTTTGTTTTCATTAAAGAACCTTGATAAACTGTTCCAAGCGTTGTATTGTACAATCCCGCTAATTAAAAGAACTATAAGACCAATAAAGAACATAACTATTATCGGTATCATAGAAGGAAAGAAAAATTCGAAATCATACATAAAATCGTATCTAAAAAAAGACAAAACCACAGTGACTATTCCAATGGCTATCATAAACATTCCCAATAATCCCGTAATGAATGAAATTATACTTTTTGAACGAAACTCCATTAAGTCTACATTAGGCATTTCATAATAGATTTTTTTTATGTCTGCTAATGCTAAAAGGATAAATATTAACATAATTAAGCCAGCAAAAGGAAATAAAAAACTTAATACAGATAATATAGCAATAATTTGCATGTGTGCCCCAAATTCTTGGAAACCTCTTAAAACTTTCTGATCGGACGTTCTATTTTTCACCTAATTTTTTTAATATTAAGACTTTACTAAATGAGATATATTAATTTTTATAAAAGAATAGGAGTCCAAATTTTGATGAAGGGATAATAAGTAATATTTCGATATTAGAAGTAAATAGAATTACGAAAACTACACCACATACTAAAAAATAGCAAAACTTTTCTTTTGCAAATTTTTATATTACAAGACTTATATTGAATTAATTAATAAGAATAATTTAACATATATTAAATTTTTAAATAGAGGTATGATTTAATTGCCAAGTCGTCGAGGAGATGGAACTCTTGTATTCAAAATTTGTTTTTATGGTCCAAGCTTAGGTGGAAAAACCACAGCTCTCGATTGGGTCTATAAGAAAGAGGGGTTAGCGACGGGTGATATGCAACAAATTCAAGATCCTACAGGGAGAACACTTTTTTTCGATCGTGTTGTAGCAAGAGTTTCAAATGTTGTGTTTCAGGTTTATACAGTTGCAGGCCAGAGACGCCACAAATTTCAGCGACAAACAGTCCTCAAAGGTACAGATGCAGTTATTTTTACATGGGATTCTTTAATTGACCAATGGGGCGAAAATATTTGGAGTTTAAAGGAATTACTTCGATTTTATGGGGATAAACTAATACCACCAAAAGCTTTTGATCCACCGGAAGTACCTACTGTAGTATTGGCTAATAAACGCGATCTAGAAGATATTGTAGAGATTTCTAAGATACGTCAAGCATTAGACACAGCAAAATTGAATCATGTACTTATTTACGAGACCATAGCGATACAAGGTATAAATGTAAAGAGGGCTTTTGTCTATGCTGCTCGTCAGGCAGTATTAAACCATTACAAAAAACTTTCAGGAAAAAGTATGGAAGAAGCCACATAATTACCTTTTTTCATAAGTTTGTCACATTATTTTTAGGAATTTATTTAACTGTTTATTGGATGAGCTAATTTTATTAACAAACCAATCTATCATTTCAAGATTTAACTTTGAGGACAACTGAGCTAATTTTACAGAGGGAAATTATGTTTTAAAATTTCTAGATATTCCAATTTTTTGATCCAAATAGTTAAATGTATAATTGAAAATATAATTCCATAAGACATTAATAAAGACTATTAGAAATATTGAAAGTCAAGAGCATAATCTTACTTATTTTTTTAATAGTATTACCCTTTAGTTCGTTTTTCCAATTGTTATCAGATGTATCTGTTAAAATTGGAACTGAAAAAGAAGATTTTCAAATAAAGACGGCTGCGTTGGAAGAAGGTTGGGAAATACAGTTAGATACTTTTGGAAAAGAGTTGGTAATTGATTCAAATAATTGTATTTATGTTATGTCTTCTGAACATTACCATTGCGCTTTTGGGTGTAGATATTACGGTGATGTGATAATTATGAGGTACAACAGCTTGGGGGATCAATTATGGAGTGTTCGTTTAGAAGGATTGTGGCCAGAGTATTCGGGAGTTGTTGTCGATTCGGTTCATAATCTATATTTAACCAGTCTGCTTAGTAATAATACTTTAAATAATACTGTGGTTTTGATTAAGTTTAACTCATCAGGAGCTTTTCAATGGCAACAAACATTCACTATAGGAGATAATGGGCATCTTACTGATATTGCTATTGACTCAGCAGATAATATATACCTTTATGGTACTTCAGATTCATACGAAGAATTTAGATTCGACATGTTCATTGTAAAATATAATAGTCTTGGTGAACAACTATGGTTTCGTATATATGGAGAAAATAATACAGATTATTATACTTTTGATATAGAAATTGATTCTCATGATAATATTATCATATCAGGCCACAATTCTCAGGTAATAAACCAAACTTACCAACACTATTGGTGGTTAAAATGTTACAATCAATCAGGGGATTTAAAGTGGAATATTTCTAGGAAGGATACTAGGTTTTATACTTTTTCACTGGACTCCTCCAATAATATAATTTCATTTAAATATACACATAATATACTGAAATTTAATGATGTGGGGAGTTTGTTATGGAAATGGAAATCTAAAGTGAGTTATAGGGGGGTGCCATACATCGCTTTTGACTCATTTGATGATATTTATGTAGCTACAACCAAAAGTATACCAGAAGATCACGATAATACTGATCTATATTTATTTAAACTGAATAGCTCTGGAAAGTTTAAGTGGTATTTGACATGGGGTGGATCTGACGATGATACTGTAAGAGCAATTGATATAGACATAAATAATAATATTTATTTATTATCTAACCATGTTTTAATAAAAAATCCGATAAATAATGGTAAATCTCTCACAAATGAGAATTTATGGAATTTCTATATAACAGTTCTTATCATATGTCTCGCTATTTCAGGAATTTCATTATATCTCATTATAAGAAGAAAAATTCCAAAAGTCTTAAAAAATAAATCTTAATATTATTTTATTTCAAGGAGAGAAAATAAGGGAGCTTTATCTATTTCAGTTTAAATATATCTACTATACAACCAAAATGCGTTAATTAGGTAAGAATTAATTATTAATAATACTAAAAATGACAGAAGGTTTATAACCACTGATATTCTTAGCACAATTTTAGAGGTTAAGGAAATTTTATAAGAATTCTCTTGTATATGCTTTTGAAATTCAAAATAATACAATTTCGATTCGAAAACTATTATTATAATTTCAATTACTAAAATAAGAGGGAGTATAAATATAAAAGAAAAAGCTAAAGAACAATAAAATAATAACTGAGCAGGAGGGAAGGTTACAAGGTTTACTAAAATTACAGTTATAAATAAATCTCGTTTATTTACTTTTTGAGCTTTAGAAAGATCATACAGAACGCCGTATTCAATCACACTATTAAGAATAAAAGCTCCAATTAATGCAGTTATAATGAATATTGGATATTCCCAAAAAGCTATTGGTTTAAAGTAATTTGGAACAAATATGAAGGTATTTGCCATATATAAGATGAATAATAATAATAGAATTGTAATACTGTAATTTTGAAGTCTCACAATAAATTGGTAAGATATAGTAATTTTTATGATTTTCTACTTAAAAGTAAATTATTACATAATCTTCAGAAATATTTCAAAAATGAGGGTAAATATTAAATTTATAAAAGAACTAAAACAAAAGGAGAGGAAAAATATTAACAATAAAATGGTTAATACTTAGTTTAATTGGGGGAATTTGGTCCCTTATTATCTTTATTTCTTCATTTTATGTAGGACATTTTGATTCATTTTCTTATTTTATAATTTTTGCAGGATCAACAATTGGATGTTTTATTGCATTTTTTCATGACGAAAAAGGTGGAAATATTATTTGCCTTACTACTGGTGTTAGTTTCATCATATATTATACTATGAGATATTTAGGGGAGTTTTATTTCTATTTATTTTTTGATCCTGTTGGATATAATTATGCTCCATTTATATTAGTGTTAGCTGGAGGAATAATGGGCTATAGAGAATCTACAGAAGAAGAATTAAAAAATTTAGTTAAAATAGGACTAATATTGAGTATAATTGGAGGAATTTTATCAATTCATATATTCCTCAATACTTCTTATATTAGTGGGTATACTGCATCAACAATTTCTTATTTAATAATTAGTTGCGGGGCTATATTAGGGAGCATTATTGGATTAATATATACTGAAAAATTTGGAGGTTTTATATGTTTTATTACAGGAATTATTTATATGATATATAGCGGAGTGATTTCCATGGGATTTTTTTTTGTTGATTTAATATTGCCATATAGTTATAATTATAATTTTACTTCATTTATTTTGGTTTTAATTGGTGGTTTTATCAGTTATACTGAATCACAGAAAGAGTTATTTGAGAAAAAATAAAATTCTATAGCTTTTTCAATGCCCTTTTTCTTTTTAATTCTTTATGTAAATCATCACATCGCTTGTACCAGAGGATTTCATACTCTTCTTGTTCAATAATTCGATTACGTAGATCGGCTATGGCATATAATCCTTCATCTTTACACCATTTAATGCAAATTTTATACATCTCCCAATCTAATTCTTCATCCTCCCAAATAACAGGAATTTTGGCAAGGCCAGCCTGATAAGCTGCAAAAGCTCTTGTGTGGCCATCAGTATAAAAAATCTTGTTACCTAATTTCTTGATTGGGATTGGTCTCAACGTTGAGAGATCATCTGGATTAAATTTTTCCATTACTTTAGCTAGTTTTTGTTTGCTAATATATAATTGACTCGGTTGGATATTGTTTAAATCCATTTTGAAGGAATTGGTCAAATAAGTAGCCTCTCTGAGTAAATGAAATGATTCGATATAAAGAGAATCTTAATAAATAAAAAGAAAGATAATTTTTGGATTTTATGAATTTGAACCATTTTTTATAGATGAAGTTCAATCCCACATGAGGGGCAATATTTTATTACAGTGCTGGTAAGTTTTTGCCCACATTCAGGACAATATCTCACGTTAGGATCTATTGCAACTCTTGGGGTTATAGCTCTTACTGGTTCTCTTTGAGTGGTGAAAGGCGCTTGGGTAGCAATAGGCACCGGTTTGACGATAGGCTCTTCTTTTGGTTTTTGAACTTTAGCAATAACACCACAGATAACAGCTAAACCACCACCAATGAAGGGGCCGATAAAGGCAAATCCGGGGCTATCTCCAGTCCATAGCTCAAAATTATATCCAGCGTTAATATGATCTAAATAGAGATTTACTGTGAATTCATATGCGACATTGTAGATAATAGGGGCTAGAATCAGGAGAATACCAGACCCAATCAGTTCATTTGCTATATCCGCTAATTTTCTTCTGCCGACTCTAACTTCTTGCGCTTTATTAATAAGTGCTAACGAACATACGAATATTATTATTGCGGGAATCATATTAGAGAGAAATATAGGTATTCTATACTCTAAAGGTTCTTCTAGGCTAAAAAAATCAAACTCACTTCCTCCAGAGTAATCATAATAATATAAACCCCACATCCACTCGTATAACCCATAACCTGCTTGAGTAATATAACGTACGGGAGTAAGGATAGATATAAGGGTTAAAACACCACTAATATAAACTAGTATCCTAATGTATTTGTTAGTTTCACTAATATTCACATTTTTCACTTCTTTTTATAGGTTTTATGCGAATTTCTTAAATTTTTCTATGAAATCTTGTTAATAGATTTTTACTTATTTATTTATATATTTAACTATTTATTAATGAAAATAGTAGTTACATGCGCTTAATTTAATTTTTTAAAAAAATCATAAATAAATTATTTCAGGTGCAATTTTTTCTCGTGATATTTTAAGATACCCATAAGAGTTAACATCTGTAAATTTCTTATCAGTAGGAGTTCCTGGGCTTATATATAGCTTACCATCCTTCCAAGTTTCATTATATGGGCAATGTACATGTCCAAAAATTATAATATCATATTTAGATAAGTCAAAATTTTTATTTAATCTTTTCAATATGATATTTGGTCCGCCCATTCCATGTGTCACAAATATCTTATGCCCATACAAATTTAATTCTAAAATTTTTGGTAGTGCTTTTAGTATTTGAGAATCATCCATATTTCCTTGAATTCCAATTACTTTTTCAGTTCCAAATATTTTTTGCAGGTTAGTATATACTTTATAACTTGTAAAATCTCCCAAATGAATTAAATAATCTATATTTTTACTTTTAAAATCTAATATAATATTTTCTGGAATTTCAGGAACTCGTGAAGGAATATGTGTATCCCCTATTAATCCTATTAACAATTCTTTTTTATCTGTTACAATCATTTTAATTTAAGATTTTTATTAGATACTTTTAGAAATAAAATGAAATTAGTCTATATTATCATTTCCTTCATTAATTTTATTTTTAGTATTTTTCAAAGTAAAATTAATTAATTCTTCAAGATTTTTCCATTTTCCTTCTTTTACCATGTCTTTTATCCAATAAAATAGATCTTGTTCAATGGCAATAGTAAGAAAAATAGGTTTTATTTTCTTATCTTCAAGGTTTGCCTTGTTCAATAACCAAGAAAACATGTTTGCAATCAATTTAAAATTATCGGCAGCTCTTATCCCATAAGAGGTGTCTAGGCTGGAAAATAATGATAGATTACCTAAAGCTATAACTTTTCCTATACCATAGTGAGCAACTCCTATAACTGCTAATGTTTGTTCTGATTCATCAATCCAGCTATCTCCATTGAATATTCGATGCCATGATGTTTTTTCAGAGGAATACGCTATTGCTTTAACGTCGTTGTTTTCATCCGTAAACGCATCATCTATAGAAATACTACAGCCATTAGAATGAATAATTTCATGAATTTCCCTAGTTATATAATGACTTCTAAAATTTTTTATTAATGGATGAGAATTATCTTTTGAAAAATTTTTGTTATCAAATAATCGATCAGAATTAAATATAATTCCGAAGTTCTTTGTTAATTCTGATAAATTATTCTTGTTGTCATAATCTCCACCCCCATCATTAATTATTAAAAGGCTTCCTCCCTCATTAACATATTTAACTAAATCGTTAATTTCATAATCATCCAACTTTCCTAAATGGGGCATACCAATTATAAAAATATCATATGCATTAAGCTTTTCATATGTTATTCCCGCTTCTATTTTTCCCAATTTAAAATCAGAATCAAATAAATATTGTATTAGATCTGTAAATGCATTGTTTTCTATTGTTAGTTTATTATTATGTGAATAATCAAATCCTACTGCCACTTTCTTTGTCATGAGCTATGAACCAAATATAAATTTCTTTTAATATATCAAATTATTAATATCTAATTAAATGGTCATCTAAATAATTATTTTTATTATGATTTTTTTAATAGAATTTGTAAATATTGGACTCATTATTATTTATATAGATTTACAAATTTGTTAATATTATATTTAAATATCTTGAATTTGCTTTATTATGGCTAGTGAAAATAAAGAAATAGTAAATGAAAGGCTAAAACTCAACATTAACTATGTCAATAATAAGAAAAATCTTATAATTTTCTTTATACTAAGCTTTGCATTGATGATAATAACGGTGTTTATTCAAATTGGAGTTAGAACGCTAATTGATAATTATTTTATAGATTTTTTTTTATCAATTTTAGCAGTAACTACTCCGACTATTTCAGCTGTTATTATATCAGGAGTAAATGATGGATTACAAGGAGTTAAAAACCTTTTCACTGGATTTAAAATATGGAAAGTGAATTTTTTCTGGTATTTTGCGGGGTTATTATTAATAATTGGTCCTATGATATTTGCTTTATTTTATCTTCTTTTTGGAGGTAAAGCACCAGGACCTGCATCAAATTATACAATACCAATATTTCTTTTGGATTTATTAATATCTTTAATAACTGGTCCTTTAAATGAAGAAGCTGGTTGGCGTGGATATGCATTACCTAGATTTCAATCAAGATTTTCTGCATTAACTTCGAGTGTTATTTTAGGAATATTATGGGGTTTTTGGCATTTACCATTATATCTGGTTGAAGTTAGATTACCTTTTTACATTTTTATATTCCTAAATATTGTTCTCTCAATCTTAATAACATGGGGATATAATAATACCAATGGAAGTTTAATAATTGCTGTTTTATTCCATTTCTGTTTTAATTTTGTTGGAACTTATATAGCAGGAAAACTTGGATTATTACCAACTATGATGTTTTATTTAGCCGGAGGTATTTTAATAGGAATATATGTGATCATAGTAATTATTTATTACGGTCCTAAAAGACTTTCTAGAAAGCCTGAAGAAGACTTACCTTTTGAGATTTTAAATAGTTAATTGTTTTTGTATTTAATTTTCTGATAAGTTTTTTAAAGTGATAAAAGCACTTCCAATTTGAACTCGAACAAGTTTTTGGATTGGAATAACTTCAAATTCTGTATGGAGTAATAACTCATTGATTCTTTTTTCAATCCAACTTTTTAGGTCATTCTTGATTTTCAGAAGTTCTACTTTCTTTTCTGGATGATTTAATAAGGCCTCTTGACATAATCTTGTTATCATTGAGATAGAAAGCAAACTGTAATATCTCCCTGAGACATTTGAATCAAATGCTTGCGATACTGTTGCTTTTCCTTCATACATAGGGGATGTTTTAGCATCCTGCATATATACTTCAAGCATCATTCCACCAGTTTTAATCAGATAATCTATTGCGCTATAAAGTCTTGTAGTTTTTTTACAATATTTCTTGATTGAACGAAAAATTTCCTTAGAATGATTATAAACATCTTTCAGATAATCTATTGATTTTATAACAAGATCTCTTCTTTCAAATTCTGTTTTAGATAAATCATCTATAGATTTATCATAGAAATACGGCATTTCACAGACTAATGCCATGCTTTTATCTCCAGCAATTCTTTCGAGATAATCATCTGAGGATGTCCCACAACGTATAATGTCTTGCGGATTCTCCACTCCATTTGATTCAACAAAATCATACATCTCTTGAACTCCAAAGAGTTCGAAAACTGCATCGTGAAGAGGTTTAATATATGGTGCTTCAGGTTCTCCAAGATGTAATGGCAAATTCTCTTTCTTAACAAACTCAATGAGATCAGTAAATAAGTCTCCAACTCCGCGAGTAATATAGAAATAAATCCCCCCAAAACCCGAATTATGGAGACTATACATAAATTTGGGTTTCACTTTTTTCATTAAAGACATCAAAGCTTGAGTTTCAGGCGGAGGATTTTCAAATTCAAGTTTCTTATACTTGATCGGAAAAGTCCATTCTATTTGTTCATTACCAGCTGGTCTGTAATAATTCCACGCATATTTTAATGGATCAAATTCTCCTTTGAACCATCCTTCATTCAATACAGCCCCATCTATATCAATTGCTTTAATTAGATACCATGTAAAACCGGTTTCTTTCATAAATTCAGGATTTTCTGCCAAAAATCGTGATAAAAACTCAAGACTCATACTCCCTATTGGTTCATTAGGGTGAGGAAATGCAAATAGAAGTGCGTTTTCTTCTCCTTCTCCAATTTTAAGACAATATATTGGTCGCCCTTCTCCTGATTTTCCTAATTCATTCAATTCTACATGAGGAAATTCCTCAGCGAGCTTTTTACTCGAATTATCTAGCTCGTTAATAGTCATAAATTCTTTATAATTTGGTATTTGGTATAGGATTTTAGTTAGGTCTATTTTAATCACCAAAATAATCTAAATATTGATATTTTAAAATTTATAATCCTTTAATATGTTTAACTTAATAAAAGATCATGGTTTTTATTGATTAATAATCACTCAATCAGGCAAAAGATGAGATATATAATTTTAATAGATAAAGAAATTTTACCTAATTATGTTAAAAAAGAATTATGAAGAAGTTGAGGAAAAAGAAGCAGTGTTAGCTGATGGTACAAAGGTAGATGGAATTTTTATTAGATGGTTAATTGATGAAAGCTTAGGTGCTAAGAATTTTGCAATGAGACGGATTGAAATTAAACCAGGTCAACAGGTTCCCCTTCATTCACATCCGGAAGAACACGAAATATATGTATTATCTGGAACTGGTAAATTTTTTAATGATAAAGAGGAGGTTGAGATTACTAATCAGGAAGATTTTGTATACATTCCTCCTAATGAAAAACATGGAATAGACAATATAGGTAAAGATGATCTTATATTTTTATGTCTTATTCCATACCTTAAATAAATTAATTATTTTTCTCTTTCACATTTCCCGATGGCAACAACAGCATCATCTTCGTAAAGTTTGATTACTTTAACGCCTTTAGAAGGTCTATGAGTGATTCTAATTGAATCAATAGAAACGCGAATAACTTGGCCTTGTTCAGATCCTATAAGAATATCTTCCTCAGTAGCAATTTTAACAGCAATTACATTATCATTTTCCTCTTTAGTTAATTTAATATTTTTAACACCTTTCATTGCTCTCCTAGTTTTTCGATATTCGTTAATATAAGTTCTTTGTCCATATCCACTTTGAGTCAAAGTTAAAATAGTATCATCATTATTTACCAGAAGGCTATCAATAACCTCATCCCCTTCTCTTAAATCCACTCCTTTATATCCCATAGTCGTTCGCCTTTGCTCCTTCAATTCTGATTCGTCAAATCTAATTGCATATCCATTTTTAGTAACAATAAAAATATCTTGCAATTCATTTGAAAGTCTTTTCACACTAATTAATTTATCTTTTGGTCTGATTACTTGTGCTCTAAGACCTGATTTTTGAATTTTTGAGAATAATTTCAATTGAATTTTTTTTGCAATTCCATTTTTTGTAACCATAATTAGAAAATCATTGGTATGAAAATCGTGAATAGGTATCATTGCTGAAATTTCCTCACCTTCTTTTAGTTTTATTAAGTTTATAATAGGCTTTCCTTTAGCAGTTCGCTGTTGTAAAGGAATTTCAAAGCATTTTATAGCATAAACTCTTCCTTTAGAAGTAAAAAACAAAATAGTATCATGCGTAGAACTTACGAACAGATCTATAATGAAATCTTCTTCACCAACGGTTATTCCTTTTTTTCCTCGACCTCCACGTTTTTGAGTTCTGTAATCTTTTAATCCCATTCTTTTAATATAATGATTGTTTGTTAGAACTACAATTGTAGGTTCTTTTTTTATCAAGTCTTTTTTTTCAATATCGTGTATTTCTTCTTCTTCAATGATTTCAGTTCTTCTGTCATCTCCATATTTCGTACTTAGCTCATTCAACTCAGTTTTAATTATATCTAATTGCTTTTCCTTACTTTTTAAGATCTTATTTAGCTCTATTATTTGTTGGTTTAGTGCTGTTTGCTCATCAAGGAGTTTCTGGGTTTCTAAGCTTGTGAGACGAGATAATGGCATTTGTAAAATAGATTTTACTTGAATTTCACTAAGATTATACGCACTTTTTAATTTAGATCTGGCTTCTTTTGCATCTTTTGAACTCTTAATGATACTTACAACATTGTCAATATCATTCAAAGCTATAATTAAACCGTCAACAATATGTAATCTGTCCTGAGCTTTTTTAAGGTCATATGAAGTTCTTTTAACAATTACATCTAATCTGTGTTTTATATATTCTTCAATTAACTCTTTAAGATTAAGGATTTTTGGTTGCTTTCCATCTTTGATCAAAACAAGATTTTCAATATTAAAAGTGGTTAAAAGTTTTGTGCGTTTAAACAAAATGTTCTTAATTATTAATGGTTGGGCATCCTTTTTGAGTTCTAAAACGATACGCATACCTTTCCGATCTGACTCATCTCTTAAATCGCGAATATCTTTCAAAATTCCATCTCTTATTAGCTTAGCGATAGATTCAATAAGAGATGTCTTATTTACCAGATAAGGAATTTCTGAGATGATAAGATTGCTTGTTTTTCCTTTTGTTTCTTCTTCAATTTTCCCTCTTATTGTCACATTACCCTGTCCATTAGCATAAGCATTATAGATGCCAGAAGTGCTTGTAATAATTCCACCAGTAGGGAAATCAGGACCCGGAATAATTTCCATTAATTCTTCAATTGAGATATCAGGATTATCTATAGTAGAAATTATTCCATTACATACTTCTTTTAAATTGTGAGGGGGCATTGATGTTGCCATTCCAACAGCTATTCCTTTTGTGCCATTTAATAGAATATTTGGTAATTTTGCAGGTAAATATCGAGGTTCTGTAGTGCTTCCATCAAAATTAGAGATAAATTCAACCGTTTCTTTTTGGATATCTTCAATTAATTCATTTGATATCTGCGCTAATCGTGCTTCTGTATAACGATATGCTGCAGGAGGATCACCATCGATTGATCCAAAATTTCCTTGTGGGTCAATTAAAGGATATCTCAGTGAAAAATCTTGTCCCATTCTTACCAGAGCATTATATACGGCAGCATCTCCATGTGGATGATAATTGCCTAAAGTTTCACCTACAATCTTAGCACACTTCACATGAGAGTTATTGTAAAACCAATTATTATCAAGCATAGCATAGATGATACGTCTATGAACGTGTTTCAGACCATCACGTATGTCAGGTATGGCTCTACCAACCACAACCGACATAGCATAATCAATATAACTGCTTTTCATTTCTTCTTTTAAAAGAACCTCTTTAATCCTTTCTGTGGCCAATTTTAAAACCCCATTTAATGTTACAAACAGATTAAAATATATTAAATATCAAGAAGCCCGACATCATCATAGCTTTCTATGATAAATTTTTTACGGGCTTTTACTTCCTTACCCATTAATTTTGAAAAAATTAAATCATTTTCTAAATAATCTTCATAAGTTATTTTTTTAAGAAAACGAGTTTCTCGATTAAGAGTTGTTTCATAAAGCTCCTCTGGATTCATTTCACCTAGACCTTTATAGCGTTGAACTTTTATAGAGCTCGAGTCTTTAAGATTATACTTTTCCATAAATTCATTAATCTTTTCTTCTTTTTCTTTATCTGAATAAACATATTCTGCTGCTTTACGGTAATTTATCTTATATAATGGCGGGACAGCCATATACAAATGGCCCTCATCTATCAATGGACGCATAAATCTAAAGAAAAAAGTTAATAGAAGAGTGTTAATATGATATCCATCGACATCTGCATCTGACATTAATATTACTCGATGATACCTCAATTTTTCTAAATTAAATTCATCATCTCCATTATCACCATTATCTTCAGTATCTCCGATCTGTTGGATTCCAACGCCAATAGCTCGGATGAGAGATTGTATTTCTTTATTTTGAAATATTTTTTCCATTCGAGCTTTTTCTACGTTCAGTACTTTACCTCTTAGAGGTAATATCGCTTGATAAGTCCTATCTCTACCTTGTTTTGCTGAACCACCAGCAGATGCTCCTTCTACAATGAACAACTCACATTCTTTTGGATTATTTGAAGAACAATCTGCTAGTTTCCCAGGCATTCTAGCACTATCTAAAGCTGATTTACGCCGAGCAAGATTTCTTGCTTTCTGCGCTGCTTCTCGAGCTTTTAGTGCATCAACAGATTTTAATATTATTTTTTGAGCATCATCTGGATTTTCTTCCAGAAAGGCAGTTAAATTTTCAGATAAAATTTGACTGACGGCTTGTCGAACTTCTGAATTTCCTAATTTAATTTTTGTTTGACTTTCAAATTGAGGATCAGGAAGCCTAACTGAAATTATTGCAGATAATCCCTCTCGGGTATCACTTCCACTTAAAACTATATCTTTGTATTTTTTGGCCATGTTAGCTTCTATGTAAGCATTAATAGTTCTGGTTAGAGCGGATTTGAATCCGGTTAAGTGTGTTCCTCCTTCAATTGTATTTATTGTATTTGCATAAGTAAGGATGTTTGTTTGAT
>Ga0209427_10001719_pt1 | contig 25351 bp, 24 predicted proteins | sample DeeMarSWOR136_30_FD_187465 | JGI IMG/M metagenome (GOLD analysis project Ga0209427, IMG submission 187465) | Marine sediment microbial communities from White Oak River estuary, North Carolina - WOR-1-36_30 (SPAdes) (version 2) | ecosystem: Environmental > Aquatic > Marine > Intertidal zone >...
TAGCCGTTAAAATAAGAGAAAGAATCCCAAGAGAAGTTTGAGTCTATCACGCGTTTCAATTTATACCGAATGAACTGAACTGTTTTTCAGTTGACGTAAGGTTTTCTTTTGATTCAATGTCGGATATGGTCTGACTTTTCTCTATTTTGAATCAGTTACAGAGAAATAACATTTTATGTGTTCGAAATCCGCTCGATGTTTTTACTAATACAATGTTTATTAATAACAAGTACCAATATATAGGTATACAAATCATCTTTCAGTAAGACCAATTCTTATTGATATAGAATGGCGAACTAGCTTGAGTGTGAAACAAAAGCATCGTGATTATAGATTTATTTTCAAAATAGCAGTTATTGGACCCGATGATTACCTAAACGACAAAATTTTGCGTCTAATATCCTATGACAACATTATGGTCGATGGAATAGGCGTACATGTTGGACGTGTTGCTTCTGAATCTGTTAAGATCTCTTATTGGCATCCTCACAAGAATGCCTTTCAGATACTAGTTCAAAAAAGTTATCAAGGAGCTAAAGGGGTTCTGATCGTTGCATCTAAGTCTAAAGAAGATAAAGAAGCAGCGGTGCGGTATCGCACGGAGATAAAGAAAAAGTGCGGTAATATACCCACATCAATTCTTATCATTGACAGGAATAAGGCATCAACAGCAATAAGTACTATGGCCCACCTTATGGTGCGTGAACTAGTCGCTAGGATCAGAAAGAGGACTTTCTACAAAGTCTAGGATTGACAAGCTATTTACTTTAAATTTTCTAGAATGAAAAAAGTTAAAAACCAATCCTTCTTTTCCACTATTTGTTTTCTCTCCCTGGATGTAGCGTTTTATACGCTGAACGTAAAATATTTGGGAGGTAATTTAATGGGTTTATATTCTTATGTTGAAAAAATGTGGAAAGACAAAGACTCGAAAGTTATGAAAAGACTTTCACGGGAAAGGCGCATAAAATGGAGGCGTCAACCCGCAACAGTTCGCATAGACCGACCAACACGTATTGATCGTGCGAGGAAATTAGGATATAAAGCAAAACAAGGTTTTGTTTTAGCTAGAGTTCGAGTTCGACGTGGGTCACGACAAAAACCTCGCCCAACACGTGGCAGGCGATCAAAGCGCATGGGTGTTACAAAAATTACACTAGGGAAGTCTAGACAGGTTATGGCCGAAGAAAACGCTGAAAGAAGATTTCCCAATTTACGTGTGCTTAATAGTTATTGGGTGGAAGCAGATGGTATGTACAAGTGGTTTGAAATAATTCTCGTTGATCCAAACCATCCAGTGATTCAGTCTGATCCTAGAATAAATTGGATTTGTGATCCAGTACATAAAGGTAGAGCTGCACGAGGACTAACAAGTGCTGGGAAAAAGTCAAGAGGTCTACGTAAGAAAGGACTAGGTACAGAGAAAATACGTCCTAGTTTGGCAAGCCACAGACATAGAGGAAAATAGTCTTTTTTCTTTCTATACTATAAGTCCTTTCCTTACTATTTTTCTTGGAAAACTGTAATAGCTGTTCTCCGCAATGTGAGCTACCTCGTGCTAAAGCATCGAGGCTTCCTGCTTCTACGATGGACTCGATCCCCTTGCGGGTTACGGAGGTCTTATCTCCACAGGCTTAACATCCCTACGCCCCGTAGGTAAGGCTAACGATGGTGATGCAATCGGAGTATGCACCTTATCTTCAAGTGTGCGTATTATCCCTCCGATTGGTGTTAATACCTTCCTCATACTACCTATATAACTTTAGGGAGACCCCTCGATGCACGTGATGAAAGTGAACACACTACCGCCATTCATCACCACGCTGAAGCTGTGGTGCTTTCTTGCTTAGCCACAATGTAATCTGATTATACCTATTTAGTGTTTCATTAGTTTCCTTAATATCCACTAATCTTTTTTAACAAATCAAGTCGATATAAACTTGAGATTCCTAAATCTTTGTGATTTCAATGAATAAGAAAAATAGTTTTACTTATCGGATTTCTTCTGCTGAGTTTACAACGCACGTTCATGCAACAGAAGATTTAGATAAAGTTAAGCAAGCACTCCTCTTTTTAATACCTGAGGATATTCACGATAAACTCAAATTGAAAGTAGATAAAGTTAGAGGACATTGGAATAACCCAATATCCCTTTTAAAGACAAAATTTACCGATACCGATGATATCATGCAAATAATCAAGTATATAACAACTGGTTTAGATGATCAAGATAAATATGTGTTAAGCGAAGGGCTGGAAAGACGAATTGACAAATCACGGTTATACCTACGGTTTGACAAGCAAGCTGCCTTCAAGGGTCACTTCAAATTACGGGATGAAGATGATGTAGTTCGAATAACAATTTCATTTGCTATCTATCCTTCGCCAACACATGAAAAAGTTAAATCAATTTGCGAAAGTTTGTTAATGGAGTGAACTACCATGCAACAAGTTGTATGGTTTCCTGAATCACTCATTCCCCAACGGGACATGTCAAACAGGCTCTACGGGCAGTTCCTGCCCTGAACGTGGTATTAAGTTAATGTGAGAACTGGCGAGTGTTACCTCAGCTCAATTCTACATACGATCTCTGCGAAACAGTACTTAAAGGTTAGGGAGTATCATGAAAGTGAAAAAGGTAACGCAATTCATCCCCCCAACACGTTGAGGGGTCTTCTTGCGGAGGAGTGATAATTGACTGTTTATTATGGTGAGATGGGATGAAGGGGAGTTACGATGTTCATGTTCATTCAACTCATTCTGGTGGTACATCTACTTTATCAGAAATGATTGAGATGGCGCATCGTCTGGGACACCAAAATATATGTATATCAGATTTCGGTGCTATTGATCCTTCTCAGGTTGAAACTCTTCTCCAAGAATGTAAAGATTTTACTCCAAATGTTTATGCACGAGCAGATATTTCTCCAAAAACCCCACGAGAATTATCACACAAACTTAATTATGTTAGAAGGAAAGTAGATTTGGTCGCCGTTGAGTGTTCTTCAGAAAATGTATGCAGATTCGCATCGACTAATAGATTTGTAGACATTTTAACACTTCCTCCCACCGTAAAGGCGCCCGTGTTTACAGAAATAGTTGCTCGTAATTGCTCAAAAAATGAAATCGCATTAGAAATTACTTTGATCCCTTTTATAAGATATTATGGTAAGGTTAGGGCAAAACTCTTGCGGATTTGGAGAAAAATACTCTCTGTTGCACTTCGAAACGATGTTATGTTCGTAATTGGAACTGGTGCACTTAGCAAATATGAACTAAGAGGTTCACGAGAAATGTTACTATTAGCAAAACTTGTTGGTTTGCCTCATGGCTTAGCAAAACAAAGTCTTTTAGAAAACCCTTTCAAGTTGATAGAACGACGCATCCTTGAGAAAAATGGGAAAATCATAATGCCGGGTGTTCGAACAATCGATGAAGAGAAGGACTAAGTAATGGTTAAAGAAGAAAAAAGCAGATATATCGCCTTTGAAATAATAATCGAAGATGAAACTCCATTAGAGGTGATTTCTGTTTTTAATTCTATTTCACGATCGATTTTGTCACTTTACGGTGAGGTTGAAGCTAGCCAAAGCGGTATTTGGCTCATTGAATTTGACGCTGAGACTTGCCATGGTATTCTAAGATGCACTTCAAAAAGTTTAGACAAGGTACAAACCGCTATGGCAATCGTTTCAAGTATTGATAATAGACCCACCATTATACGTTTGCTTAAAACTTCAGGAACAATTCGATCGCTTCGATCAGCCCTCGAACAACCAACTTTGACCAGTGAAGATCTGCAAAGTTAATTTTGGTTCTCACGATCGTGATTCAAGGTCGAAGATTTATCCATGTCAGTCACAATAATATTAACTCAAAAATTAGGGACTGCGAAAAAATAAAGAAAAAGGATTGAAAAGGTAGAAATTGTTTTTTAAAACATTTTTAGAGTTCGTTGAATTGCGTTTAGTGTTGCTGAGACATCGTTTGCATTAATAGAGCCCATATGGCCAATTCGAAAGATTTTACCTTTCAGTTTGCCCAAACCGCCTGCCACGATAACGCCCTCTTGTGATAATTGCCCTCTAAAGTCCGCATCTGCAATGCCATTATGATAGACTGCGCTCATTGTATTTGCAGCCCATCCATCCTCAGGAACGAGTTTAAAGTCCATCTCTGTAAGACCTTTGCGCATCATTTCTGCTAATTTTTCGTGCCGCGCAAACCGTGCCTCCATTCCTTCGCTAACTATTTGCTTTACACTTTCATGGAGTGCATAGATTAAATTTACTGCAGGTGTACCGAAATAGCTTGGATCACCGCGCTCATATGCTTGCATAATGGGCAACCAGTTGTCAATGGACGTATAGAAACACTCAACGGGATGTTTAAGTTTAGCGTGTGCGTCTAAGGCCTTCTGGTTGAAATTCAGTATTGCAAGCCCTGGAGGAACGCCCAATGCCTTCTGTGAACCTGTGAAGCATATATCTACATGATGTTTGTCTTGATACAATCGTTGTCCTGCAAGAGAACATACTGCGTCTACAATAAATATCGTATCAAAATCTTTGACAACATTACCAATGGCTTCGATGTCGTTCGCAATACCAGTCGATGTATCAACATGTGTCACTGTAAGGACTTTATAGTCGTCACTTTCAAGTTTTTCACGCACCTCTGTAGGATCTGCTGCCTTTCCCCATTCTACTTGAATTTCGTCAACAGCGATTCCGTGTGCTTTGAAAATATCACTGTATCGCGCGCCGAACACCCCATTATTTACTACTAATGCTTTTTCTCCTCTTTGAATCACATTGGTTGCTGCCATCTCCATAGCTAGCGTCCCAGATCCCGCAATAACAAAGGGTTGTCCTTCAGAAATGAAGACCTCTCTTAGTTTTCTTAGAGTATCTCCAAAGATAGAGATAAATTCTGGTGCTACGTGACTCACAGTTACTTTACTTAGAGCCCGTATCACTTCTGGATCAAAATTAATCGGTCCAGGGATCATTAAAAGTTTTGCCAATTTTGTTCACCTCTATTGTTCTTTTGATAGGGAAAGTCAGCTAGATTAAGCTGAGCTTTTGTCGTTGATGCTGATACAATGGTCTCATGTATGTTGTCTAGCAAAAGTAGTGAAACAAGGTTCCAAAGTTTATGGTGTACACTTGCTTTACTCATTTCCTTGAGGTTGTTTTCATATTTCGCCGATACTCGGCTAATCGTTTTGGTATTCAAAAAACTCTCTAAACCTACGGGACAAGTTTCTCCCGTTCTGAACATCCGTGGGACAAACTTTGTCCCTAAACTCCTTGGTACAGCATCCCAACCTCACCTAAAACCAATTGAAATTTATATTGTGTGCTTTATACTTATACTGTATATAAAGATTTTCCCTCAAACGCAGTTTTTTCAAATTCAAGAAGATTTCAATACCTTAGTATATCTTTGCTTTTTTAGCGCACGTTCATCTTTTGAAAAAACAGTTTTTTCGCGACAAAAAATAAAAAGGAGATTAGAAGGCTTAAACTTGTGTCCAAGCCTCTTTTAATGTACGTTTTACATTTGCTATGGCCATCTCTGATGTAATACCTTTATGAGGTTTTACTTCGAAACTAACAAATGGGCGTTTACCTTTTTCTAAGTAATCAATTTCAAAAAGAGCATTCAGGTATTCTGCCAACTCTTTTGCGTCATTTTCTCCTCCTTCTATACCGAAGATCGGATGTTGATCTCCATATAAAGGATTGTTTGGGTCTTTGACGCAATTCCCCAAGTGCACAAGTGTTAAATACTTCTTCGTAGTCGACAACGCATGGGCAGGTGTTTCATTTAGCAATGGAAGATGACTTAAATCATGCATTAAGCCAAAAGTAGGATATCCTGCCTCACGTACTGCCTTAGCAACCTCTACTGCTGATTCAGATGGCCCTATCAAAGATTTTTTATCAATCTCACGGTCAAAGACCTCTAAAGCTAATGCGAGATTTCCTTTACTTTTCGCGTATTCACAAAGTTGATTTAAGGAATCGATTAACAATGTCATTCCCTTTTCACTATCTGCATCACCTGGATAAGGACCACTTAGAACGGTTAAATATTCTGCACCAACTTCGTAGGCTTCGTCAATACATGATTTTATTGCCTGTATAGATCGATTTCGTAATTCTTCGTCTAATGCGTTCAAATTAAGTTTCGGGAGCAATAGAGCTGGTTGTGCTGAGAAGTTGACGGTTAAGCGAGATGCTTTTAAGAGTGCTGCTACATCACCTTTGATTGCTGGATCTTTGCATCCACCATAGTCAATTGCTGAGAAGAATCCATCTTCTGCTATCTTAGTAAGCGTTTCGAGTATTGGACCTTCTCCCGCAAGGCATTCTGGAAACACCATTCCATGTACTATACCGATTTTCATATAAAGATCCCAGTGTTTCTTCATTTTTTCACCGCCTTTTATTGGTTTTCTAACTTATCCTCTTTCAGCTATAGCGTCCAGAGCTAACCCCATACTACAATTAGTTTCACGTTCACATATAATATCTAATACCGCTGGGGCGTTATCTAGGCCTCTCTGGAAAGCAGCCTTTAGATCTTCAGGTTTTTCGACTCGTTCAGCGTATAGTCCAAAAGCTTCTGCAAGCTTAACGAAATCTATTCCTATTCCATGTTTTTCAAGCTTATTTGTATCGTATGTAAGATCTACCGCATATTCATAGTCATAAACGATGCTCTGGTTTTGTCTAATCAAGCTCAAGAAGCCATTGTTAAGCACCAGCATAACTATTGGAGTTTGATAGTGGGCCGCCATCGCTAATTCTTCTACCATGAATCCTAATCCGCCATCTCCTGTGATGCCTACGACCTTCTTTTCAGGCATTCCCATTTCCTCGTATCCGACTTTAGCCCCAATCGAAGCTGGTAAATCCCAACCCAACGTTCCCGCGCATCCACAGACCTTATAATGTCCTGGTTTCTTTATTTCTTGATATTGACCGCTCCAAATCTGATTAAGTCCGACTGACGTCACAAAAATTGTGTCATCATCAAAGAATTCATTTATTTCTTTGAAAAGTCTTTGAGGTTTGATTGGCACATTATCAAAGTCTAATCTTCTCGCAAGCTCTTTACGTCGGGCAGGTATAGACGATACCCATTCATTTGGCATTACTTTTGCATTTCGAGCTTTGGCTTGATCGATCATCATTTGTAGTGCTACTTTGGCATCTGATACAATTCCTAACTCTGTGGGGACGATCTTGCCAATTTGTAGAGGATCAATGTCAATGTGGATGAATTTTCTGTCTTTCGTGTAAACATCTAGTTTACCCGTATGACGGTCAACAAATCTGGCACCAACCGCTAGAACAAGATCGCTCTCTAAGAATAATTTGTTGCCAAGTCTTGTTTGCATGATGGTACCGACTAGTCCCGCGTATAATGGATGATTAGTGTCAAGAGCACTCTTTCCCATGTAACTAGCACAGATGGGTAAACTTAAATATTCTGCTAATTCTTGGAGTTCTTTGGAAGCGCCCGAAATAATGACTCCTCCTCCGGCTAAGATGATTGGATTCTTAGCTTCCAAGATCATATCAATTGCTTTCTTGATTTGTTTTTCATTTGCTTTGGGTGTCGAAAAGTCTAAACTACGATCTGTTTCTGGATCATATTCAATTTCTGTTCTCTGGAGGTCAACGGGGAGATCAATAAGCACTGGTCCGGGTCTTCCTTCTCTAGCGATTCGAAAAGCTTCCCTCATAGTACCTGGGAGGCGATAAGGCTCCCTAACACAATAACTTTTCTTAGTCACTGGTTTAACTATTTCTGCTATGTCAACCGCTTGAAACGCCTCTTGACCCAATACTGCTCTCGTTGCTGTCCCAGTAATTGCGACAATTGGGATAGAGTCAACTTGAGCAGTATAGAGACCTGTTACAAAATTTGTCGCTGCAGGTCCGCTTGTACAGATACAGACGCCAACTTTTCCAGTTGCTCGTGCATATCCGTCAGCTGCATGGCATGCTCCTTCTTCATGTCGAGCAATATAGTGCTTAATTTTTGTTGTTTGCCCAAGGTATTTGTAGACGGGATTTATTGCTGCGCCCGGTATACCAAACATTGCTGTTACTCCTTCATCTTCAAGAATTTTTACTATAACTTCCGCTACTTGCATTTTAGGCATAATCTTCTCTCCTATTTTGTTTATTTTTTTAGAGGGTTATCCATAAATTTCTGGATTAACACAATTTGGTGGTTTGAGTCCCTTAACGCCAGCAATGACATTTTCAGCAGCCATGGTCGCCATTTTAGTACGAGTCTCTATTGATGCACTTGCGATATGTGGTGCTAACACAACGTTATCCATTTCATAAAGTTCTGGTTCAGCTTTAGGCTCCATTTCAAAGACATCCAAACCAGCACCAGCAATCTTTTTCTCCTGTAATGCTTTAACGAGCGCTTTTTCATCTACAACGGGACCTCGTGATGCATTAATCAAATACGCGGTTTCTTTCATCATTTCTAGTTCTTTTACACCAATATAGTGTTTAGTTTCTGGAATCAAGGGAACATGCAAAGTTACATAGTCTGATTCTTTAAGAATTGTCTCTTTATCCACATATTGGAGCCCTAATTCTTTTTCCAGATCCTCGAACCGGACGACATCTGTATAAAGAACTTTCATGTCAAAACTCTTAGCCCTTTTAGCTACCACTCGTCCAATTCTTCCTAGTCCAACGACTCCCAGTGTTTTCCCGTAGACATCAGAACCAAGAAACTGCATTATACCCCATCCTTTCCACGTTTTTTGGCGGAAATACTTATCTGCCTCGACAACGCGTCGAGCAACTGCCATGAGAAGTGCCCAGGTAAAATCTGCAGTTGTGTCATCTAGAACTCCTGGGGTATTGGATACTGCGATACCTAATTCTGTGGCTGCCTTCCAGTCGATGTTGTTGTAACCTACTGCTACATTGCTGACTACTTTAAAATCAGGGTTTGCTTCTTTAACGGATTTTAGGATTTCGGCATTAATGTCGTCAGTAAGTAGGCAAACAAGCCCGTCAAGTGTTTTCATTTTTTCAATAAACTCAGCCTGTGTAAGAGGGATATCACTTTCATTAAATTCCATCTTACACTCCACATTGATCATATCTAAAGCTGGCTTTGGGATTATACGAGAAACAAAAACTTTAGGTTTTCCACTCAAAACTAACCCTCACAAGTTTGTAAAGGAGTTTTATATCACTTACAATTTATAAATTGTTTATACTCTTTTGCGCGCGTACTACAATAAATAGTCAGATTTTGTTATATTGAACATTTATAACTTTCAGTGATTAATACTCTGTATTAATTTGAAGAGAATAAAAACAGAAAGTTAACACCAAATTAGATAGAGGGATCATTAAGAAAAGGAGGCTTTAAAATTTCTCTTTCGGATTTAGAAAAACATACGTTGGATTGGCAGGGCACAATCATTCCCGCCCTGAAAAAAATAGTTGGAGAAAACAATGTTTTAAATCATGCAATCGATCTGTATATTTACTCACGCGATGCTAGCATTGATACAGGTATGCCAGCAGCCGTGGCCTTTGCTAATACCACAGAAGAGGTCGCAGATATCGTGAAGCTAGCTAATGAAGAAGGATTCTCAATTATTCCAAGAGGGGCTGGAAGCAACGTTAGCGGGGGTGTCATCCCTGCAAAGCCTGATTGTTTGATTTTGGTGGTCGCAAGGATGAACAAGGTTGTAGATCTCGATGTTGAGAACTTTCTAATAACCGTTGAGCCTGGTATGGTGTGTCTAGACCTCAATACCTACTTAGAGCCCTATGGATTTTACTTTCCGCCGGATCCAGCATCGGACAAAACAGCTACAATTGGCGGTATGGTAAATAATAATAGCGGCGGAATTCGTGCACTTAAATATGGAGTCACCGAAGAGTGGGTTATGGGCTTGGAAATCGTCCTATCAGATGGGAGTGTCGTTAATATCGGCAATAAAGCAATTAAATTTGTTTGTGGCTACGATCTTGTTTCACTTTTTGTAGGATCAGAAGGGACTCTGGGTATTATTACCAAGGCAATGCTCAAAATTCAACCTTTGCCAGCAGTCCGTCTCGTGGCTAGTGGCTATTTCAATTCCGCTTTTGAAGCAGGAAAGTGCGTCAGAGAAATCATTAAAAGAGGATTTGACCCCTCAGGAACAGAAATTCTTGATTACAAGACACTTAAGGCAGTAGAAGAATATTCAGGAACCTTAAAATTCCCCGAATGCGGAGCTGTTGTCCTTGTGGAATTAGATGGGAATAGAGATGACGTTGAGATGCGGCTAGATAAACTGGAAGATTTGTTCAAAGAGATGGGAGCAATCAAATCCGAAACAGCACGAGATCTGGAAACATGTACACAAGTCTGGGCAGCTAGAAAGGCTGCATTTCCAGCACTAACACTTCGACGGCCAACTGCACGAATGGAAGACGTATCAGTACCTCTAAAAAACCTACCGACGATGTTCCAAGAGATTGATAGAGTAAGCGAAAAGAATGGGATCGAAATTGCCACATTCGGTCACGCAGGAGATGGAAATCTTCATCCTATACTTTTGTGGGATGAACGAGATCCTGATGAACATAGGCGCGCCCTACAAACATTAGTTGACTTGTGGCATGCAGCAGTTGAATTAGAAGGGACGGTCACTGGGGAACATGGAATTGGTGTTTCCAAACTTATGATGATGCCCGTTGAACACCAACCTAAAGTGTTAGAATTAAAGAAAAAGATCAAGAATGCATTTGATCCTAAAAATATTTTCTGCCCTGGTCACGTATTACCAATTCCAGGCCAAAGAATTAACATCTTGGAGGATGACTAGAGATGACACAAGAAGATGTAGTTTCGGGTACAATGCTTAAACCAAAACATAAGAAAATGAGGATTGACGCTGATGCTGAAACAGAAACATACAGATGCGTACGATGCGGATTTTGTAGGTTTGCATGTCCGATTTTTGATGCTACACAGATGGAAAGTTACAACTGTCGAGGAAGGATCATGCTAGAGCGAGCTCTCATTGAAGGAGGATTTCCCGTTGATGATTATGCAATGGAAATTCTTTACACATGCACATTGTGCAAAAAGTGTGAGGAACACTGTCCAGCAAAAATAAAAGTGGTAGACGTTATGGATCGCGTGCGTGAATATCTAGCCGACAACAATTATACGCTTTCAGAGCATAGGGGTATTGCTGACAGCATTCTTGAGAAAGGAAATACCCATGGAATGGATTATCCTGTCGTGTTCAACGAGGTTTTTGGCGAAATAAAAGCAACCTTACCAAAGGAATCTTCAACGCTCTATTACGCTGGTTGTGTAGGGACTATTGATTATCCCGATAATTCACGTGCGGGAGTTAAACTCTTGAAAGCCGCTGGAGAAGAGTTTACGATGTTCGATTCAGAGAGTTGTTGCGGAGGATTTCTTAGTTGGTTAGGATTCAAACCATATTTTGAGAAAGCTGCTAAGAAAAACATCGAACTCTTTAAATCGCGAGGGATTGAGACTATAATCACAGCATGTCCGATGTGCGCTTCAGTCTTCAATGAGGAGTATAAAGCAATCTCTCCGGATACTCCAAAAGCATATCATATTTCGGAAGTGCTTGAACGTTTAATCGATGATGGTAAAATAAAAATGACGAAACCCCTTGAGGGAAAGGTTACCTTCAAGGATCCATGCCATCTCGGGAGATACGCACTTAAATACGACCCTCCTCGGAAGATCATAGAAAGTATTCCAGGTATTGAGTTCGTTGAGTTACCAGAAACAAAAGGAGACGCGAGATGTTGCGGTGGACCGATCCGTGTACCATACACTGAACTAAGAAACGATCTAAGTGATGAAATTGTCAAAGACGCAGCTAAGTTAGGTGTACAATATATTCTCACGACTTGCCCTACGTGTCATCATTCAATTGGAATGAGGGCTTACAGAGAACGCATTCGCGTTTTAGAATTGCCAAGACTTGTTGCCTATTCAGCAGGTGTAGTTGACAGTTATCGCTAATGTGACAAATATCTAACCAAGTATTACAAGTGTATAGGGATATATGTGCTCATCAGTTGCCCCCACCTTTTTTTATAATTTTGAAGTGCATTACGCTGACATTATCAAAGAAGAATTGAATAAAAGCAACCGAACATTAAGTTATGGTAGTTTGGAGGTGTTCACTAAGTAGGAGGTTCGTTAAATGAATGCATTGGAAAGTAAAGCGGCAGAAAGTGTCTTGGTGATTGGCGGCGGAATGGCTGGCATGTATGCTTCGCTAGATATTGCAAATCAAGGCTATACGGCGTTTCTAGTAGAGAAACGAGAAACAATTGGAGGACGATTTTCACAGGTTTACAAAATCTTTCCGACCGATGAGTGCTCGGCTTGACCACTTACACCACTTATGTCAAGCGTTGCCAGAAACGACAATGTTCGCTTGTTTACTCTAACCGAAGTTTTAGAGGTAAATGGTGAATCAGGAAGCTTTACGGTAAAACTCAAGCAAAGCCCTAGATATGTCGATTCAGACAAATGTACAGGATGTCAAAAATGCCTTGAAGTATGTCCAGTTGAAGTGACTTCAGAATACGATATGGGTATAGGTGTACGAAAAGCAATTTATCTTCCTTTTCCTCAGGCAGTCCCCCAGATCCCTAGATTAGATAAGGAGCAGTGCATAGATTGTGGAATGTGTGAGATGGAGTGTCCTGCGGAAGCAATAAACTTTGTTGATGCCGAAGAGATCATCGAAATCAATGTTGGCTCGATAATTGTAGCCACGGGTTTTGATGAATTCGACCCAACACCATTGAAACAATTTGGCTATGGATACTACGAAAACGTTGTTACATCACTTCAGTTTGAACGAATGATGCATCCCACAGGTCCTACTAATGGCAAGATAGTGAGACCTTCTGATGGGAAAGAACCAAGCAGGGTATTATGGGTCCAATGTGTGGGCTCTAGAAGTGAAAAGGAAGTCGGCAACAAATTCTGTAACCGAGTCTGCTGTATGTTCGCATTAAAACAAGCTAGAGCCTATAAACTGCAATCAAAAGGAAAAGGACAGGCAGACATTTGCTATATAGATATAAGATCCTCAGGAAAACTTTACGAAGAATACTACAGGGACACACAGAATAGCTATAATCCTAATTTAATTCGCGGTAAAGTGGCGGAAATTCAAGAAAACGAAGAAACAAAAGACTTGATTGTCTGGGTTGAAGATACTAATACTGGAGAAGTTTCTCAGGTCAAAAATATCGACCTTGTTGTCTTATCTAGTTCATTTGTTCCATCTGAAGGGACACATGAACTATGCCAAAAATTAAGCATTAAAATTAGCGGTGATGGATTTCCTCTTGAAACCAACAGTTATCATCCAATCGAAACAAATCGACATGGAATCTTTATCGCGGGAGTGGCAACAGGCTCAAAAGATGCTGTGGATACGGTTACTCAAGCAAGAGCTGCTGCATCGTCTGCAGTGAACCTTTTATCTGGTTCTCCACCACACATAACATCATATGCGCCTCAAACAAAGGAAGAAGTTACCGATGAGTCTCGACTTGGCGTGTTTGTATGCCACTGCGGTGGCAATATCGCAAATTACATTGACGTACCAGAAGTCATGGAATATACAAAGACATTACCTGGCGTGATCTATGTAGATAACAATGAGTTCTTCTGTAGTGAGCCAGGACAACAGCAAATCAGCGAGATGATAAAGGAACTCAATATTAATCGGGTTTTAGTAGCAGCATGTTCACCTTTACTTCACGAAGAAACATTTAGGACTCTTTTAGAGTCTGCTGGAGTAAGTAAGTATTATCTTGAATACGTGAACATAAGAGATCAGGCAGCGCAAGTTCATATGCAGACAAAAAAAGAAGCCACAGAAAAAGTAAAGGACTTGATCAGGGCTGGCATTGCACGAGCATTACATCTTGAGATTGTGCCATATCGGACGGTTTCAGTTGTCAATGAAGCTCTTATTATTGGTGGTGGAATTGCTGGAATGTCGGCTGCCCTTGATTTATCTAATCAAGGATTCAATGTTCACCTCGTGGAAAAAGATTCTCAACTTGGTGGTCGTCTCAATTCTCTCTACAAAGTGTTTCCAGAAAAAACTGAAGCCAGCCAAATTTTGGATGAATTAACAGCGCAGATATCTAATGCTCCCAATATCTCGGTTTACCTTGAGTCTTCATTGGAATCCCTTGATGGTCACATCGGTGATTTTACAACACAAATTAGGAGAATTAATGGAGAAAACACTGATATTAACGTTGGCGCTATAATTATAGCTGTCGGAACAAATACATATTCTCCCAAGGACGGCGAATACGGTTACAATACTGTTCCACGAGTGGTAACTTCTCTTGAATTCGAGGAATTGCTTAAAACGCGCAGTTTTGATCAAGAACCAAAACGTGTTGTCTTCATTCAGTGCGTTGGCTCACGAGAAGAAGATGGAAACAAATACTGCTCTCGTGTTTGTTGCGGTGCCTCACTGAAAAATGCGCAGACCGTGAAAGAACTCTTTCCGAACTGTCAAACCTTTGTCCTCTTTAAGGAGGATTTGCGACCTGTCGGAAGGTATATGGAAGAGTTCTATCTAACTACAAGAAAACAATATCGCTCCAATTTTATGCGATGGACAGAAGAAAGACCCCCGATGGTTACGGCAATCTACAATGAAAATGCTATGGTGCAAGTATACGATACCCTTTCACGAACTACATTCGAGATAGACACCGATTATGTAGTGCTAGCGGTAGGGCAAGAACCTCCTGAAGGCTTTAATGAACTGTGTAAGATAACAGGAGTTACTCGCTCTTCTGATGGTTTTCTTGAGCCTATCCACATAAAATTCAAACCTGTCGAAACACGAAAAGATGGCGTTTACGTAGCAGGGTCTGTTCTTTCTCCACGAAGCATAAGCGACTCAATAGTACTAGGTAAAGCAGCGGCATCAGCAGCAGGCGTACTGTTACAACAAAAAGAGATTCAACTTGAACTAATCAAGGCTGTATGTGACGAGAATCTTTGTAGCGGATGTAAGGTGTGCGTAATCGCCTGTCCATACGATGCTATAACTACGAAAGAAACTGAAGCAGGAGGACTTGTTTCGGTTACTGATGAAATTGAATGCAAGGGCTGCGGCACATGCGTTGCAGCATGTCCCTCTGGAGCTAGAGAACTTCGATACTGGCGAGATGAGCAATTCTATCCACAAATTGAATCACTTTTAGCTGAAAGCAAGCAAAAATCATTACTTCTTGTTTTTGCTTGTGAAAAATGTGGGTATGGTGCTGCAGACTTAGCTGGGCTTTCAAAACTTCAATATGACTATCGAACTCGAATTATACGGGTGCCGTGTACAGGTCGTATTGATACTCCATGGTTGCTTAATGCGTTTTCACTCGGCGCAGACGGTGTCGCCGTAGTCGGATGACACAAAGGCGACTGTGCATATATTGATGGAAACTTACAAGCAGAAAAGTCTGTTGAGTTGGCTGAAAAACTTCTTGAAACTATGGGTTTTGGTGAAGGCAGAACTGTAATGTACTTCCTTTCATCCGCGGAAGCAGAAAAATTTAGAGAAGCAATGCAAACCTTTGGCGAAAGTATTTCGAAACTTGGACCCAATCCGTCGCGTATATCTCGAACTGAAATGGAATGATCTCTCTCGGGAAACCCTTTAGGGACTGAGAGAAGGACTGGCTCCCTACGCAGGGATGCTTCTTATATATAACCTTTGAAAAAAAACAATTTCATAAATTGAAAAGGAGAATGTAAAAATGAAAATTGAAGATTATGATCTCCCAGATGAATTATATTATACAACTGAACATTCTTGGGCAAGAGTAGAAGGAGATATTGTTGTGGTTGGCGTGACCGATTTTGCGCAAACCATGGCTGAAAAAATTCAGGCTGTGCAATTGCCTTTTGAAGGTGAGACGGTAGAGTTTATGAAACCTTTTGGAACACTAGAAAGCGGCAAGTGGACAGGCAAAATTTATGCCCCAGTCGCAGGTGAAGTTACTGCATTCAATGAAGGGTTGTGGGATAATGCCTCACTTGTCAATACTGATCCATACGGCGAAGGTTGGATGGTCAAGATTAGCCCATCTAATTTGGAGGCAGACCTTTCAAAACTTATGAAAGGTGACACCAACGAATTTGTCCAATGGCAACTGGCCGAAATTGAGCGTGTAAAGAAAGAAGTAGAGGAAGCGAAGAAGGAATAGAACTTGGAAACTGAAAAAGTAGTGAAGCTTTCAGATCTAGACTTGAGCCTCGCAGAGGAATTTATCGAGGACCTTTCATTTGACCTTTTTGCCTGTTACCAGTGCGGGACATGCACGGGTAGCTGTCCTGTAGCACGGTTCGGTGGCGAAGAATTCAGTCCGAGAAATATCATTCGGCTTATCATGTTAGGTGATAGAGAAGCAGTACTGCACAACCCGCTCATTTGGTTATGTACAGGCTGTTATGTATGTGAGGAGCGTTGTCCTCAAGATGTAAAACCTCCAGAAATTTTCGTTCACCTTAGAAACATGGCAGCGAAAGAAAACATTATACCTAGCGTATGGTCAGATATCGCGGCTAACATCTTAACTTTTGGCTTAATGAATGAAGTGGGTGAATATGAAAATAAAATACGTCAAACTCGCTTCAAACTCCCTGAATTGCCGACTCCTGACGCAGATATAATGCGAAAACTAGCAGAAAAGATTAAATTTACCAAATTAGTCCATTATAAACCCCCTGAAGAAGAAACTGGTGAAAAATAGTGAAGTATGCGCTTTTTCTAGGCTGTACTATTCCCGAAAAAATGAACGGGTATGAAGCCTCTTCCCGTGTAGTTGCAAAGGAACTAGGTGTAGAACTGATTGATCTCCCTAATTCGGGATGTTGTGGTTCACCCATTGTTCGTTCAATGGACGAACAATATTGGACATTGTTGTCGGCAAGAATTTTAGCTACAGCTGAAAAAATGGACTTAGATATTTGCTGTTTATGTAACGGCTGCGTAGGTTCGATCATGCATGCAAATGAATACTTAAAGAAAGATAATGCTGCAAGGGAAGATATTAACAATATTCTATCAGACTTTGACCTAGAATATAATGGCACACTTGAAGTTAAACATTTTCTCAAAATTCTTTATGAGGATGTTGGACTGCCACGAATAAAGGAACATCTTAAAATACCATTTAAAGACGGACTTAAGGTTGGAGCATACTATGGTTGTCACATGCTTCGCCCCTCTGAAATTACACATCACGGAGACCCTGAACGACCACTGCATATGGATGAAATCATTAATCTTACTGGAGCAATTGCATCAGATTATGAAGGAAAAATATCCTGCTGTGGAGCCCCCGTCTTAAGTAATGCCCCAGATGTCGCTTGGCGTCTGACACATCGTATAATATCTACTGCGCATGATGCAGCCCTTAAGGCGCTCATAACTATCTGCCCGTTCTGCTCTCTTAGCCTCGATTTAAATCAGATCAAGGTTAAAGAACTCTGGGAACTCGACTATGACATCCCCGTTCTTCATCTACCGCAACTTTTGGGGCTTTCAATGGGCTTTGGAGTCAGAGAACTTGGCATATTTGAAAACAGAGTTAAGAGTGCGATGAAATTCCCTCGATTTCTTTTAAAAAATGAATAATAGAAGTACAGCCTAATCAAATACTCAAAATATGTGATTAACTCATGATCGAATTTGAGCGAAGTTTAGAGTTTGCAAAAGAACTGGACTTGGCGGATCCATTAGCTAAATTTCGAACAATGTTCCACTATCCCAACTCCATAATCTATTTTTGTGGCAACTCATTAGGTCTTCAACCAAAAACAGCAAGAACTGAAATAGACAAAATCCTTAAGACATGGGAGGAGATAGGCGTTGAAGGATGGTTTCATGGGTCTAAAAACTGGTTTTCTTACTCAGATGATTTAGTTAAAAGTATGGCACGTATTATAGGTGCCCAGCCTGAAGAAGTTTCAATCATGAACAGTTTGACTGTCAATCTTCATCTTCTTCTAGTGAGTTTTTTCTGTCCTACAACAACAAACAGACATCGAATATTGATTGAAGAACATACTTTTCCTAGTGATGAATATGCTCTTAAATCCCAAATCCGTTTTCATGGTCATGAAATTAATGATTCTTTGATAGAAGTTAAGGCTAGGCCCGGAGAAGCAATTCTCAGGACAGAAGACATTATTGATGCAATAAATGAATCTATCGCCTTAGTCCTTTTTTCTGGAGTTAACTATCTTACAGGTCAAGCGTTTGATATGGAAGCCATCACTAAAGCAGCCCATGCAAAAGGGGCAGTTGTTGGTTTCGATCTGGCACATGCAGTAGGAAATATCCCTCTTGAATTACATGATTGGAATGTAGATTTTGCCGTTTGGTGCAATTATAAGTACATCAATGCAGGTCCTGGCGGAATAAGTGCATGTTTCGTACATGAACGCCACTTTGAAAAAGATCTCCCTCGATTTGATGGCTGGTGGGGTGGTAAACGTGAAACGATGTTCCTAATGGAGCCAGACATTAACCCAGCGCTTGGGGCTTCGGGTTGGCAAATAAGTACACATCCTGTGCTTTTATTAGCAAGTCTGAAAGCTGCTTTAAACATTTGGGATGAGCTTGATCTATCTCTTTTTCATCAGAAAAGGGAGTTATTGACTGGCTATTTAGAGTATTTGATAAAAGAATTAGGCCCTGAAAATTACGAGATAATTACCTCTTCAAAAGCTAATGAGCGAGGATGCCAACTCTCAATTCGAACTCTCAAAAACGGTAAGAAATTATTTGATACGTTGATAGATCGGGGGGTAACCGTTGATTGGAGGGAGCCTGATATAATCCGTGTTGCGCCATATCCCCTATATAATACTTTTGAAGAAGTCTATAAGTTTGCAGAAATTCTTGCAGAAGCGGTACAATAATTTCTACTGAACACCTGTTAAAAATAGTGGGCTCTGCTTCGTCGCGAGTTCTTCATAGTCAGCATCAATGACTCCGCCTGGGACGGCGTTGCATCATCACCTAATAATTATTGACGAGTAGGCTTAAAAATGTATTTAATTTCTCAATCGTTAATATCTTTAAAGTGGAAAGTTTGTTATAACAAAAAAACTAAAAAAAGGCTTATATCTTCTTTAAAAAACAAGTAAGATAAAGAGGTTTTATGAGAAATACGAAAATGAGGAGTCCATCTCATCAACGCTTGAATAGTCATCACTGAGACTAGACGGGTAGCTTGCAGTTTTAAACCAGTTGATTAATTGTTGTTCATTCGTTTCTGTTATCGCTTTGTTCTTTTTCAGCAGTTCCTTGAAGGTTCTCTCTCTTATTGGGATCGGCAATCTTACGCCCGTCCTTTTTTTGACCTCCCAGCGTAATTTAGAAAGTACATAGCGAATGGGGAACTTCTTCAAGCGTTTACTAATTTCTTCGCGTCCCATGATTCCCAATTTGATAGATTCTTGTATAACCCTTTCATTATCGCACATAGTATTAACAAAGCAGTCTTCATGAATCACATGATGACCCTGTACTACAATAACGTTGCTAATAGAAACTTTTTCACCGCACAGAATACATCGCAACTTGACCCCATCCCTTAATGCCTGCGAAATCAATTCAGAAATAACTGTGTATGGTTCTAAACTAATAAAAGGATCTTGATTACAGGGCAGAGGATCTTCATATTCATCTTCCATCAAATTTCCACTCCGTGCTTTCTCAAACGAAACAAAGAATATAATCGTGTTTTAAATACGTTTCCAAATAAACACTTTTTCGACAAAACTTATTCTGTAATCCCTAAATCTAACACTTTATTAATACTAAAAAACCTTTGGGCAACTATTTTTCCCCTGTCGCCCCCAAGAACATTAGGAATGTGTCATACATCCTTTTAATGCGTATATTCCTTAGATGTGCCTGTTCAAAGAATCGATACAAATCATCTACGCCCATTGGGTTTTCATCTTCCCAGATCCACTCTTTCCCTAATTTCTTGTATCCGTAATTAAGAATCCCCAGCAATCCAGCGCGATAGGGCACTATGGCAATTACCTTACCTTTCGTCTTAACAACTCGTCTCATCTCTACTAATGCTAAACTTGGTTTATCAAAATGTTCAAGCAAACCAACGCTCCATACCGCATCAAAAGTGTTCTCGGCAAACGGTAAATTGAATGCATCTGTTACAACGAATTTGATAAGTTGATTTTGAGTAGAATATTTCTTGGCTAATTGCAAGGCAGAGGCTGAGAAATCAGCACCAATTATATCTATGCCTTTTACACGTATTTTCAGCGAGCATTGCGCAGTGCCGCATCCTACTTCTAAAATTAAGCCTTTGATTCGCTTTCTGGCAAAACGTGCAAATGTAGCTGAGAAATAATGCTCCCTTAAAAAGTAGATAAGCGAATGAAGAGTAGACTTGCGAACACGTTGTTTTTCCCAGACTGAGTCCCATGTATCCTTACAGAAACTAAGCGAGAATACTCCCCTGTTTACGGGGGAGTTGAATCGCGTTATCTTGTTTTTCACTTTCACAACGGTCTCCCTCACGCTTAAAATAAATTAACGATATTTATACTCGTGCAGTATTTAAGGTATTTGGCTTGGTGTTAAGGGCACACACAAGGCATCGTACCGATGAGGGTGCTGTATTGGGCTTATACACGTTCGTATTATGTGAGGACTGCTGGAACAGTCACATCCGATACCATTAAAAAATATATTGAGGAACAATCACGAAAACGGAAGTAAACGGCTTGAGAAGAACTAATATCCTTAAATTAGTTCCTGATGAGGATCAAGAGGCAAAACTATTTGCCTTATGCACGTTATCTTCTGTCTTATGGAATAAAATAACCTTTAAGCGGCGACAATCCTTCTTCGATGGAACTCTAGACTGGGATACCACTGAAGAATATCAGGACTTTTCACCTCAGATCGGTTCTGCAACAACGCAACAGATCATCCGCAAGAATAATGAGGCTTGGAAATCCTTTTTTGCACTTTTAAGAAAAAAGAAGCAGGGGAAGTTGTCTCCTCATATCAAGGTCATTAGACCTCCTGGCTACTGGAAAGATCGAAAAACAGGCAAGCGAATTTTAAGGTCACTCATACGTACAGATTGTTATAAATTTGAAGCCAGACGGCTTTTGTTGCCCAATAAATTAGCGATTACCTACCATGGAAACTTAAACTGGCATGGAAAACAAGGACGTCTTGAAATTCACTTTGATATGCTCTCGAAAGGATGGTATGCCTATCAACCAGTAGAGTGCACACCTCTACATCAACCATTAGGAAACAAGAAGGCGTACATCGATCTGGGAGTGATCAATGTCCTCACCACTTATACTGAAGGTGATACTCGTGCGAAACTCTATTCTGGGAAGTCGTTGTTGAGTGACTGGTGGTATTGGAACAAACAAATAGCTAACTATCAAAGGAAATTAGGAGGGAAACCTAGGCCCACAAAAAAACTAAACAAGTTATATCGGACAAGGAAACGGAGATTTCGACAGGGCATCAACACTATGATCTATCGATTCGTCAAGGACTGTTATGAGAAGGGTGTTTCTGAAATATCGGTAGGTGATTTAACCCATATCCGAGTGGATAATGATAAGGGGAAAAAAACCAACGCAATGATCCATAACTTCTGGAGTTTTCGCTATATTGTCGATCGGTTAAACATAACAGCCGAGAATTTTGGGATGATTGTCAAAACGATAGACGAAAGTTGGACCTCTCAAACCTGTAGTCTTTGCGGTAAAAGACATAGAAATGGTCGAAAACACCGTGGTTTATATGTATGCAAAACAGCTAATAAAGTTCTCAATGCTGATGTCAATGGAGTGGCTAATCTTTCAAATCCGATATTCCCAGGTCCACGCATGGTGGAGAGGGATAACTGGGTGATGGCGCACCCTGAGGTGGTTCGCATCCGCGGATAAAATAACCTCATAGGAATCTCCGCCCTTCAGGGCAGAGAGGACGTCAATCATTAGAAATCCTCAGAAATTATTTGCCTAATAATTGCCTAAATACTACTCGAAGATAGCCTGGGCCAACTTTAAAGTATCGTAACTTAGAAGTACCTCCTCCTCTTCTATGATAATGAATTGGAACTTCTATAACCTTAAAACCCTCTTTGTAAATTTTTAAATGAATTTCTGGATGTATTTCAAATCCTTCAGATTTAAGTTCTACTTTTTCTATTGCCTTCTGTTTCATAGCCCGAAATCCCGTCGTTAAATCATTTACAAAAGTCTGCAAGAAGAGCTTGCTTAATACATTATATAAGCCACTTATGATAATCCGGGATCGAGGCATGTCTGCCCTCCCTCCCTTCATATAACGAGATCCGATAACCAAGTCTGCTCCGTTCTTAATGCCTTGAATGAGCTTAGGGATTTCTTTAGGATCGTGCGAGAAGTCCCCATCCATCGTAACAATAACATCGTTGTTTTTCGCAGCCTTGATTCCCTCTCGCAATGTTAAACCTACGCCACAAACTCCGTCATAACGATAAACAGGTGTTAGATTTGTCATCTTTTTTGATAATTCTTTAAGAATAGTAGCCGTATTATCGTTACTATTATCATCAACGATTACTATTTGATTTTGAATCTTTAATTGACGCAATACATTATCTATATCGTTTACAAGTTTTTCTATGTTTTCTTCTTCGTTATGCGCAGGAACTACAACTGCTACCTTCATTAATGTCTTCTCCGGAAGAAATCAAGCGTAAATTCTCTTTTACTACTCTAATGTCGTCCTATTGATTAAGATCAATTAGATAATATCGTCTCTTTTAACTTAATCGGTGCGAGTTCTTTTCAAAAAAGAAGTCTGTTCAGTAAAGAAGGAGGAAAGGAAAATGGTATCACATTAATATAATCTCTTCATATGAGCGGATCAGTCTAGGAAGTATTTCAAAAACTTTTTTAACTGCTGGAACAACCTTAAATCGCTGGGAATTCCAATCAGCTTCAATTAAGCCGCGCCATTCAAGCCAGTATAATCTAAGTTTTGTTTTATATCTACCTAACTCGATCATGTCTGCAATTTGCTCTAAAGCATTGTTTTCGTTACCAATACGATCGATTATACGCAGTAACGAACTTGCACGTAGAATGTTAATTAATAAAAGTATGAGAAGCGGTCTCATCATGCCATTGCCTGTCTTAGCTGAAATAGGTATGATTGGATATCCACTAAGTCCTAGAAGCTCTCTTATTTCTTCTACGCTCTTTGCATCAGGTAAATCTTGTTTGTTAGCTGCTATCACGCAGGGAACTGATGCAACGATCTGTATCTCTTGCATCTCTTGCCATATCTCATTGAAATTTTCGATATTAGGATTTGCAGAATCTACCATGAAAATCATGCCGTCAGCTCCCTCAGATAAGATTTGGCGCAGAATTGAGAACCTGACGAGTCCGGGAGTTCCAAAAAGAAACGCTGGAATGCCTAAAACGTCTACTGTCCCATGGTCAAGAGCAACTGTGGTTCCTGACTTATCTAGCGAAATAGCTGATTCTTTGCCAAGTGATTGTACAAGGGTCGATTTACCTGAACTAAACGCACCCGTTATTATTATCTTCATAGTAATATCCCTTCAGCTAGTTGTGTTATCTACCGTGATGCCTCTTTTTATCTATTGTGGAAAACCATATCACCAATATGTTAAAGCAGACTCTTTTGCTTATTTCTTTTTTAGAGGATATTTGTCTTTATTACATCAAGCTAAACTGCAAAAATTAATGAATTCCCATTCTTCCTGAGTTTTTTGTAACTCAAGTCCCCCATTATTGCTTGATTCTAATTAGGAATTTGACGATTTACATTGTTGGTTATTTTCTTCTACTTTATTATGTTTAACAGTGTAACCGACGTTATTTGTTTTTGTCATTTATTGTCATTTATGAAAGTTCTTTATCATTCTGTAGTGGACATATGTCTTCTCAGGGGTTGTTTATTCTATACATTTTGTTTGTTATGTAAACTCGCTTGCCATTAACTATTTATATAAGAAACGATCAGATATTTGCCAATTTCCTAAAATATACACATTGTTTTACAAATTTAAAATAAAAATAAAAAATTTAAAATTTGGGGAAAACGATGTCAAAAACATTCGCGCGTGATGCAACAGGTCTTGTACGAGAGATTGGTTGGTTTACAGCTATGACAACTGTTATGTGCTACGTTATCGGTGGTGGTATCAATTTGCACTCAGTTAGAGACTTCCCAGGAGCTGGATGGGGGGCTAATATTCCACTAGGCTTTGCGATCGGAGCTATTCCAGCGATTTGTACTGCATGGGCATTTGCACTTATGGCGACTTCTATGCCACGTTCTGGTGGTCCTTACGTATGGGTATCCAGAGTTCTGGGTCCATACGCAGGCTTTGTCGCCTCATGGGCTTGGTGGTTTGGTACAGCTACAGCTTACGGCTCATTAGCGGTTTGGGACGTCTGGTTCTGGGGATTATGTCTACAGTTAGCGGGCGCATCCACAAACAATGTTGGTACCTATAACGCAGGATCCGTTTTGGCTAATAATCCTGTCGCATGGATCGTTGTCGGTCTTGTTATATTAGTCATATTCTGGGCTCTGGCGATATTAGGTGTTGACATTTACGGCAAAGTGCTCAATGCCATGTTCATCATTGCTGTCATTGGAAGCTTCATCACGATGGGTGTATATGCAGCTGCAGCAGCCGGAGGCGGAGAGGCCGCAATGGCAGCGGCTTGGAACTCCAGCCCGTTTGGAAATCCCGCCACTCAGTTCTACTATGCTAGCTATGACCAGGTAATGGCCGCCGGAGCACCAGGATGGACCGCTCCGTTCTCATGGGGAGCTACGCTTACATTCATGGCGGTTGGTGCAATATGGGCTTACATCGGTTATACTGCTACCGCCTTCATTGGTGGTGAAGTAAAGACACCAAAGAGGAACATGCTCATTGGCCTAGGCTTAGGTACAATCCTGATCGCAGTATATTATGTCACGATTTCACAACTAATGTACGGATCAGTCGGAAACTTCGTGAAAGCCTATGCGTACTGTGATGCCAATGGCATCATAATAAACGGGAATTCTCCTAGTGTAGTTGCAGTATTACCAACATTTGCGGCGATTTTAGTGCATGGAAATCCTGCTCTAGCTGTGTACATAGCAATTACAGGCGCTATTTGGCTGGCCAACGATATTCCGCCATTTCTGATCACAAGC
>Ga0209427_10001720_pt1 | contig 25348 bp, 31 predicted proteins | sample DeeMarSWOR136_30_FD_187465 | JGI IMG/M metagenome (GOLD analysis project Ga0209427, IMG submission 187465) | Marine sediment microbial communities from White Oak River estuary, North Carolina - WOR-1-36_30 (SPAdes) (version 2) | ecosystem: Environmental > Aquatic > Marine > Intertidal zone >...
ATCTTTTATTTTAGAATCTTTTATTGCCTTCTTTTTTAACTGATCGTATTCCAGAAGTGATAAGGGATGAATCCCGATATGAGAGTTGATTATAAATTCTTCCCTTGCAAGGCCAACACCATTATTTGGTATTTGTCCCTGTTGAAATGCTTTTTCTGGAACTCCAACATTCATCATTATTTGTGTCTTTGTTTCAGGAAGGGCATCTAGCTTTAACTCATCAACTCTAAATTTCAGTAGACCTTCATATATTCTTCCAATGCCTTCTGAACAATCAATAGTAACATTTGATCCATTTGGGATTTTTGAAGTCCCATCTCCTGTACCAATAACACAGGGAATTCCTAGTTCTCTAGAAATAATTGCCGCATGACAGTTATTTACTATAACTGGTGTATATCTACTAGTAAAAACTATATAATTATGATTGTCCTCTACCATTATATTATAAACTTCTTTAATATCGAGTTTTTTAGAAAAAGTAACACGTTGCATTCGAGTATCAGAAGTTAGGATCCTATTAATGTCCTTACTACTTTCATCATCGCACAGAGGAAGAACATATTTTCTTAATTTTTCAGAATCAATTAACAAGTTATTATTTACATAAGATTTTATTCTTCCTTTGAAATTAACAAAACTAACAATATCATCGAGCAACTGTTTGGCAGAGAAAAATCTTGTACCAAATCGTTTTCTATGATAGGATCCTCTAACTCTTTTAGTATAACTAAGTATTTTTTCAACCTGTTCTACAATTTGAACATTATATATATTTCTATTAATTGAAACCTGCGGGACTATACCTAATCTTAAACATCCAACAACAATGGATTGTAAAAGTAAATCATCTGAACAATATATGTTTATTCTTTTGAACTCCAGATTATAACTTCCATCTCCATCGATGACACCTGCGAGATAATTTAATATTAATTCTTCATCGGCAGAAAGAAGCATTTGCACAGCGCTATTTTTATAATCTAATAATTGTGTTGCAACTTGTTTACTATAACATCTATATGCATTGGCATTTCCAGCAACAATGTCACCTCTAATGACTCCATTTGATGTTTTCTTTTTAGTTTCGTTAAAGGATTTATTGAAAACCACATTTAGACATTTTTGTACAGAATCGATGAATTCTTTTTTATCTTTGGTTGGTTTTTGTATGAATTGAACTTCACCATGAGTATCGGTTAGATAAATATGACCGTCAGTCATTATCGCGCCTAATAGATAAGCTAATTTTTTATCTTCAACTGATGATTGGATAAGAGAGGGAAGTTTTTGAGCAAGTAATATCATCTCTTTGTCTGATAATATTTTATTTATCTCTTTTGAAACTAGTCTTCTGTTTTTATATGTTATAAATTTATGATCTGATGTTAACTTTAAAATATTATTTTTTATTCTTCCGGTTTGAGAAACTTCAATTTCTATTGTTTCAGATTCTCTTTTCATTGACCCTAGTATTTTTTTCCATTCAATTTTCAAGGTTTCTCTATTAAGAGAGGGTACTAATAATTCTTCTTTGTTTCTAGTCCTCTCATAGATTTCCTTAAAAGGAATAAAACCTTTATTTGTCAAGAGTATCGTATCTCCAGTAAAACATGTTCTCCCACCACGATTTGTAACAATAGCACTGGCAATCTTCATTATAGGCTCCCAATCGGGATCTGTCATGTCAGTGATTAAAACATGTCCTTTTTGAAATTGACTAATATCCTTTGCATTTTCAATTATATTTACTTCTCCCTGACCAATTTTGCTACCTACTGCTTCCCCTTCAACAAGTAATTTACCTTTTTCTTCCAAAACATAAGTACTTAACGTAGCCATATCTTTTTGCGAATGAACGGTTTCAGGTCGTGCTTGCACGATATACAATTCACCAGTATTACCATCTTTTGCCCATTCGATATCCATAGGTTTTTGGTAATGATCTTCAATTATGCATGCCCATTTTGCAAGTTTTAGTATTTCATCATCATTAATTACGAATTTTCTTTTGTCTTCCTCACTAACTTTTTCTTGTTTTGTTCCCTTTTTGTCATAAACCATGCGCTTTTCTTTTGAACCAATTTTTTTCTCAAGAATAGGTTTGAATCCTTGTTTTAAAGTTGGTTTAAAAACATAAAACTGATCAGGATTTACTGCACCTTGTACGACATTTTCACCTAAGCCGTATGCTCCAGTAATATATACCGCATCCTTAAAACCACTTTCAGTATCTATGGAGAATATTACACCAGATGATGCAAGATCAGATCTAACCATTTTTTGAACACCAACTGATATAAATACACTAAAATGATCAAATCTCTTGTCTACTCTATAAGATATGGCTCTATTGGTAAACAAAGAAGCAAAACAATCTCTTACCTTCCCTATAAGTTCATCCTCGCCTCTTACATTTAAATATGTTTCCTGCTGGCCTGCGAAACTAGCATCAGGTAAATCCTCTGCAGTTGCGCTACTTCGAACTGCTACATCTGTGTTTTTACCATAGCGTTTTTCCATTTCTTGGTAAAATTTTCGAACCTCTTTTTTTAATTCATCAGGAATAGGAGTTTTTTTAATTAGCTCTCTAATTTTTTTTCCTCGTTCTGCCAGGTTTTTTACATCATGGGTATCAAGATCTGATAATATCTCCTTGATTTTTACGTCAACCCCGGCTTTTTCAATCATGTATTTGTATGCATAAGCGGTGATTGCAAAACCAGAGGGCACATTAACTCCTTTTTCACCGAGGTTTTTTATCATTTCCCCTAGTGATGCGTTTTTTCCACCAACTAAAGGAACATCTTTAATATTAAGTTCTTTAAACCATTTTATAAATACTTGTTCCATAAATCATGCCTTCTTTTAATGAATTTATATAATATATGCTTGTAACGGGAAGCTGACATATGTAACTATGTTAAAAACCTTGTCCCTCTGCTAGGATTTTTAAAATATTTATCGTTATTTCCAATTTAATAGCTAAAAATATTATTGTTTTAAATTTCTATCCTTAACTTCAGAATTATACTTGCGAATAAGCATTGTTTAACTTATCCATATACTCAAATCTCTTTTTATACAAACGTTTTAAAGTCCTATTAAATCCTTTGGATAAAATATATGAAAAAATTATCGGTGCAGCAATAGTAACATCACAATATACTACAACATTATTTTTTAATTGATTTGGTTTGATTTTCTTCCAGGATACTGCTTCTGAAGGCGTTGCTCCTGAAAGACCACCCCAATGAGGTGCATCAGCAGTAATTTGGATAAAATAATCATGTCCTTGTGTATCTATATTCATTATTTGACTCAACATTGGTTGAGTCTGCATATAAAAATTTTTAGGCGCCCCACCACCCAATTCAACAGCTCCTGTTTTTTCACTGTTATAAATTATTGCTACCGACTCTAAAACATCTAAATCTGTATCTATTATCAAATTTTTATTAGACATTTTAAGCAAAGCAAGATTCATTCCGATAGATGAATCACCAGGTGAAGGAGTAAAAATAGGCACATCATATTTTGCAGCAGTAGCCATAATAGAATACTCTGGTTTTTTTCCTTTTTTCCATAATTGCGCTCCTATAAAGTGATGTAAGCTTGCAGAAGAAACTGGACTGTTTGTATGAAAAGTTTTAGCAACTTTTTGCACAAACTTATCTGTTTTTAACAGCGTTTGATTAGGTAAAAAAATATCATATATTCTAACAATATCATTTTTTAACAATTCTGTATCATCTGCTCTAAAATCTCCTTGATAAACAGGTAGGTCAAGGGCAAAATGTAGGTCATGATACAAATTTGCACCTGTAGAAATAATGAAATCTACAACTCCTTTTTTCATCAACTGATTTATAAAACCACCGATTCCAGCAGGAGTCAATGCACCAGATAAAGTAAGACAAACTGTTACATCTTCTTGTATCATGTTTTCAAAGATATTACACGCTTCAACTAACCGTCCACCATTATATGCACCTGAACCTGCGTAATAATTAATAAGATCAAAAATGTCTATGTTTTTAATTTTTGGTGTTTTTGGTAAAATTCTGGGTTTTTTTAAATACCCACTGCCATTTTTCATTTAGGATTTACTCCTCTAAAAAAACCGCTACTGCAATCACCGTTGTCCAGAGCCCATTTTTATCCCCTTTGGCTGTCTGAGTTATGCTTTGTGTTCGTACAATTCTCCCACTCATTTTATATTCTTGTTTCCTCTCATCCCATGCTTTATCTGGATCAAACTCTAAACCCAAGGTGGTTGCTAGCATTGTCGCTGCAAGATCTTCTGCATAATCCCCTAGTCTTTTACTTGTATCACCAAAACTATGATGTTCAGATATATAACCATAAGAATCTTTTTCTGATGGAGTCGCAACACCAATAGCAGCACCTATTAACCTATTTGCCTCATTTGTGCTATTTCTTGACATCACACAGTAAGTTATTTGACCTGGTTCGAGCTGTTCTATACCTTTTTCTCGGGTAAGTATTTTACAATTAGGTGGAATAATGCTAGAAACATTTACCAAATTACTTTTTTCTATGCCAGCATTTCGTAAGGCTAATTCAAATGCCTGAAGTTCATACTTGTGTTTTCCAACACCTTTAGTAAAAAATACCTTTTTTGGTACCATTGCGTATTAGAAAATAAATTTTAGATTATAAATATACCTATGTCTCTATGATTCTGATTCGTTCTCTTCACCTTTTGTTTCCATTTGTTTCTTTAGTAAATCTCTCATTTGTTTTTGAATATCCACTTGCTCTTTTTGAAAGGCTACTTGCTCCTGTTGATATGGAGTAATTACATGACCTTGAACCAAATTCTCAACTAATTTTTTAACTTCCTTGTAAGGATGTACACCGTGAAGTTCGTAATAACTTCTAGCCCTAGGTGTTTGAACATCTTTTCCACCGCCAAATAATCCTAAAAATCCAACTTTTTTAGTTCCTACGTTTATTCCGCCAGCTGCAAAGGATTTATCACTTCCTAGGCCAAAACCGGATTGGCTTATTGGGATGATAGTGCCAAACCCAAAAATTTGCCCCAAAACACCTTGTTTGGCATCAATATCAGTTATTTTATCATATCTAAGTGTTCTTTCCCTTTTGGTTATAATCCCGCCTTTAAAGATTATTCTGAAATTAGAAATTATATACTTATGTGATCTGCGGTATAATTCAACGATTAAAAATCCTAAGATTGAGATAGCTACAGAGTAAAACGGTATGAAAACACCAGATTCATTCAAAACTCCCTGTGATAGCATAAGCGCTAATCCTCCAGCAAATACGCCTAAGAAAAGAAAGAAGATACTCCATTGAATCGTTATTAAAGATGCTATTACACCAACTAATAACAAAACAAGACCCCAAGCTAATATTGGAAACCATTCATTACCACTAAACAAATCTTTAAACTCAGAAAAATTTACTAACCAACCTACTAAAACACCCCATATTATTAAAAATAAACATAATGATTGAAGTCTCATAAATGAAAGTGGATGCGGAGATAGGCTTTTTTCCACCCGTTCATTTTCTAATATTTCGTTTTGGTCCATCCTCAACCCTTAATTCTTTCATCTTCATCGAAGGTTTAAATTTATTGGTAGTAAATTTTAGTAATAGAAGAATAACTGCACCTGTAGAAAAAAGCATAACAAACAGAGAAACGCTTGCAATATATTCATTTTGAATAATTGATGGTAGGGATAAACGCATTAAAGCATAGGATAGCAGAAGTGTGAAAAAAGGGAGTATCTTTAAAAGCCCAGAAATTTCATCTAAAGCTTTTATTAAAAAAATAATCATATGAGCAATTATTAATGAAACAATGGCAATAATAGATAACCAACCAAAGATTGAAAACAAGGATGTATACCAATTTGTTTTTAACAAAACAGAAATATAGAAGAAAATATAAGCTATTAGAAATAAAAGTAAAATGTAAAGTGGTTTCTGAAATATATGTACTTTGATGTTGTATAGATCATATAACATATTGACTTTTTTTCGTTTTTCTTCTCCAACATAGCTAGGTCGTATCCCCATTCCAAGGAAAATAAGTAGAATTAAAAATATTATATGAGGCGGATGCAATAAATCAATGCTGATTAATAAAAGAAAAAGATGTTCTGAAAAAGCATAGAGATTAGTACCAAAATTTATCATTCCTTCGGCAAAGGTATATTCCATAGACTGTGCAATTTCAATGCTACCATTTTGGATTAAAAAAAAGACTATAAAAAGAAGTAGTGCCGGAATAAAAAAAGGACCTACAAAAAGAAAGGCATTAGAAGTCCATTCAAATATACCCTTTTTTTCTTTTTTTGGAGCTACCTTTCCATAATCTACGCTGATATAAAAATTTGATATACCACTTTTTGTCACCGTAAAGCCAAGTGCATGACACACTGTCTGATACAATATCCCCAGAAAATTTGTAAACCTGCATAAGGGTTTGTGCTTCTCCCAAATTTTTGATAGTTGATATTTGTGGCTTTCAATGAACAATAGTTGAATAAACCAAAATAACAAAACACCAAACAAAGGTGCAAGTGGTGCAAACACTACTATATCTACAGGTGAACCACTCATGTCTCTCCACTTTAAGTAGATTGCATATTGTTTATTCCTTTATTATATGATTGCAATTTCAATTTCATTGCCCATATAATCAAACGCCTTCCAAGAAGTTCGGTTAAAAGGGCCTGCAGCAATAATATGTATTTTACCAAATTTATTAAAAAGACTTAAATCGGCTTCAGAAGGTCTAGCACTTGGACTTGGGTGGCTATGAACAGTACCTACGATACTAAAATCTATAGGCAACATGCGAAATTGAAAAATTGCATGCGCATCACCAGAAATTGTGCCAGGTAGAATTACAATTTCAGTAATAGTATTTTTCAAACTTTGATCTACACGCAGCAGCCCACCAAACTCATTTGGATAATTTGATTTCGCGCATTCTAATATCAGATCTAAACAATCCTGTGTAATTTTCCAATTTGTAGGTTGGTACTTCTTCTGCTTCTTTCTTCGAAAAATACTCATCGTTATCGTATTAGTTTTAATCGAACCATTTGATAAAAACTTTCACCAAATCTTATAAAACGAGCCTTTTTTTCTGAACCGGTTATAACGATATCGCTATCTGGGGTAATCGGCTCTGCAACTCGGCCGTCAATCACAAGTTTCGACTCTTTACTTTTAGCTAGCAACGCCATTCTAACCTTTTTATCCAGTGGGACAATCCATGGACGAGCGGATAATTTGAACGGAGCAAGTGGCGCAATTATCATAGCATTAACCGTTGGGTCCATTATTGGGCCTCCAACACTTAAAGAATAACTAGTAGAACCTGTGGGGGTAGCAATAATTACCCCATCTGCGCCCATTGCTTCAATCAACTCATTATCAACAAAAAGCTTGAGGTAGAGAATTTTAGCGATTCTATCTGTCTGAACCGTTACTTCATTAGTAGCATCAGCAAGCCTTTTTCCATCTAATATTGTTTTTAATTTTGCTCTCTCTTCAATATTGTAGTCTCCTTCAAGAAGTCTTTTTAATCCTTCTATTGCATATTTCGATTCTACTTCTGATAGAAATCCCATACCTCCGGAATTTATTGCAAAAATGGGTTTTTCTATTTCTTCAAGCACCAGAAGAATAGTTCCATCTCCACCAATAGTAACTACAATATCGGCTTTTTCATTTATGTCCTTTAAAGTATAGCCTTTTACATTTATAGATTTAGCCAACTTTTTTTCAGGAAAAACATCCCCATTGTCTTTTAAAAAATCATGAACATTTTTTGCCAATACGATTGATTTTTTTGCAAATGGTTTGCATGCAATACCCCACTTCATGACATCAATCTCCTACATTTTAGACAGTTTTAAAAGTGGTTTTAATCTTATAAGGAGTGAAGGATGTTTCGAAACTAATGCTTTTAATAGACTCAAGGTGCTAAGTTCATCAAATTTATAGTCCTTCAGAGAATCAGCAAGCATATCCAAGGTTTTATCTTCCATTTTAAGCAAAATTTCTTTTACAACATAGTTTCTCTTTAATTTTTTATACAATGTTTTTTCGATTTTTTCTTCATAACTTGATAATATTTCTTTATCAAATCTTTGTTCTTCAACCGCTTTTCCAATAGTTTCTCCAGCTGCCTTACCAGCTTCTACTGAAGCCATAAGTCCGCCTCCTGTGATTGGATCTACTTGACGGGCAGCATCTCCTACTAGTATCAAATTATCTTTAACTGCTTCAATTGGCTCTGCCACAGGAACTGCTCCTGCAAGAAAACGAATAGGTTCACCTTTATTTAACCCGGGATGAGATTTAATAAATTTATCAAGAAGGAGTGTTGATAAACCCGGTTTACTTAAACTTGCCAGAACACCAATACCAACATTAGCAACATCTTTTCCTTTTGGAAATACCCATGCATATCCGCCTGGTGCAATTTTTTTACCCAAATAGAAATCGCAATAGGCGCTTTCTAGATCAATATTCGAAAGAGTATATTGGGCACAAGTTTCAAGGTCAGAAGGTTTTAATGTTGTTTTAATTCCTGCCCATTTACCAACCTTAGATTCTACACCATCGGCACCAACAACAATATCTGCTTCCAAATCAATTATATCATCAAAGTGCTTAGCTTTAATGCCATTTATCTTACCCTTTTCTTTTAAAATATCAACAGCACAGGTGTTAAGCATTAGTTTTGCACCCGCTTTTATGGCGCCACGAGCAAGCTCTTTATCAAAAATATCCCGATAAAGAACATAACCTGTTTCACTACCTGCCATATCTGCAGCCAATTTTACCATAGTACCATCCGGTGAGAAGATACGGGCGCCATCCATACTGTTAGCAATCCATTTTGTTCCTTCTAAGATATTAAATTCATCAATTTTTTTACTAACTCCCTCCCCACATAGAACAGGAACACCAACTTCTTGTCTCCGCTCGATAATTAGTACTTTTGCCCCTAGTTCTGCAGCAAATCTCGCAGTAATGCATCCTGCTGGTCCGCTACCAACTATAACTACATCATATTTCATGCTTAGTATACCTCACTACTTATTGCTCCTATTGGACAAATCTGAATGCAAATACCACAATCTGTACATATTTCCTTACTAACATAAGCTTTACTTGAACACATATTAATTGCATCCTTGGGACAAATAGAGATACATCCTCCGCAACTGAGACACTTGTGATTATCAATCAATGCTTTAGGCTTTCCCATAGGATTCACCTCTTGTTATTCCAGATGCAATTATATGAGCTACTCTAATCGGCTCAGGTATTACGCCCCGTATAGTGGAAAGATTTATAATTTCTTTTGCATCTTGAATATTTATACCAGTACATTTTACATATATAGGATTATGACTTGTTTCCAATGTGTACATCTCCCCTCTTTTTAAAATCGTCCATCGTTGCTTCCAATCTTTAAAATTCTGACTAAGAGCTAGTTTTATTTTATCAAAATTTGGTTCATCTCTTGTGATTGTTATTACAGGTATATTTGTGGATTCATATAATTCATTTATATCAACTACATTAAATCCACCTAATGCCACGCCATCAAGCATCACAACCTTTATTTGTTTCCTATGCTTGGTATTTTTTATCATTTCTCTGCAGATTGATGTTGCTTCATTTCCATCAATCTCTACTTGATCACTTAAAACGCATTCCAAGTATTCTCCCCCCCTCATAACAACACCTATTATTGTACAATATTTATCATTAAAAGAAAATGGTGAATCGTCAATAGCGATAATCCTAATTTGTTTTTTCATCTAAAAAGATACAACCTTTATACATCTAAATAATGTTTCTACAAAATATTGTAAATGCCAAGTTAAAAAAATTCTTTACCAGGAAAGAAATTAACAAAATGATTAAAAGATATTTGACAAGTAGGTAGAAATAAATCTCTGAAACATCATATTTACATCGTTTAAAACTTCCAGAAATATTTAAACACTACAACTTATTTTTTGTATGGAGGTAAATAATTATGGAAAGTCAAATGGGTGAAAAACCACCGTGTTTGAAAATTTTATATGAACATGATCTAGAATACGGCAAAATCTTTGAGCAGTTGTTCAAAACTACTTTTTCTCCAGGGGCACTAGATGTTAAAACTAAGATGTTAATAGCTATGGGAGTGAATGCAAGTACTGGTATGGGATATGGTTGTAGTGAAATAGCCAAAATATTAGAACAACAAGGGATAACTAAAAAGGAAATATCAGAAGCATTGAGAGTATCGGCTACAGTAAGGGCTATACAAGGCGTAGTAACTGGAAGTGAAGCATATAACAAATAGAAATATTAATCGGGATGCACTGATATTTCTTAGTAAATAATTTGATTTTTTAATTTCTCTATTTTAGTAAATAGCATAGTAATACCTCCAAACATAAAAATTCGAAATATTATTAACTATTCTGGTATTTTACTTTCTAAAAGAAAAAAAGGAGGTGAGAAAGAACATATGGTGAGACATTGGGAAGACCGTGATTTTTTAAAGAAAAGCATTGGCACATCGGGTCTCTGGGGACATATTTTATGGTTTCTTAGCCTTATATTCGCCATATTAGGAATCATTTGGGATGCTATAGACATCACCCTTGGTTTAACATCGATGTCTTGGTTCCTACTAGCAATTGTTATGGCTCTGCTTAGTATACCATTTTACATCGGCATGGCAATTGCTTGGTATCTAAAGTCTTTAGAAAAATAAAAATCTGCCGAATGTGTCAGTCATTCAAGTGGAAAAAGATGAACCGAAACCTGCCTTTGGATTTGCACTGAACTATGTTTACTTAATCGTGAATATCCCAAAAAGATACTCAGTTCAAAATGCAGAAATTATGCTAAAGTCGTATAGTGTGAAAAAAATGTTTGAGACTTTTCCCGGGTTTCGGAAATGATAACCACGTGGCGGTTTCTGGAGTGAATACGAACGCTGTGAATCAACTGGATGAAAAAACATTAAACAATCAAGTACATACATCCAGGATCAATTAATACATCATAATGTTCAGTTTGTTGATAATCATCAACAACGATTACCAACCACCGCTACCGAGTGAAATTCGGCAACGCCCAAAAGGGCTTGCCGAGGAATGAAGACGGAACGGGATTATGAGGGTGAAGCCTTTATTTCATTTTGTACAATTTTTTCATAATAATTCTTAAATATTCTACTTTTCTATGATTATATATGGTGAAAAAATTAATAATTGGATATTAATTGTTATAGGAATTATTGCAATATTAGTGCTTGTCGGAATCATTGTAACTATAGTTGTCTTGAAAAAGAAAAAAGATGGAAAGATAGAAGAACCGAATTATCAAGCGTTCTTTTCATTTGGGATAATATGGATACCCATTGGAATTGTTTTTATGATTACTATACATCCAGCAGCAGGTATGGCCTTTGTGGCAATGGGAATAGTTTATATGGCAATTGGTTTGGCAAATCGAGATAAATGGGAAAAGAAGGAGGAATAAAATAATGGCTAACTGTCCATACTGTAAACAACAATTAAGTATTAATGATGTTAAAACGGAAGAAAAAGGCAAAGGTTTTATTGAAAAAGAAAAAATGTATATATGTCCACATTGCAATATGATTCTTGGTTTTTCAATGAAAATGAGATGATGGAAATTAATAATATATGCTAAGGTAAAAAAGGATTATTTTATCGATATAATTTAGCAAAAGGAATATGCTAATTTTGATGATTTAATATGTGAAACTCCAGAAGTTATAAAAATACAAAGGTACAGCAAAAATACCAATCAATATGTCCTTTATTTTTTCCCCGCCTTTAAATTTTTACTAGATATTTTAAAATTGCAATTAGGGCATCTCCAATATCCTTTTTTCTTTTGTCCGCCTATATTTTCTTCTATTTGTTCTTGAAAAGAACGTGGTATATATTCTAACATCCAACCACATTTTTTGCAAATCATTATATTCAAAATTTTTAACATTTCTTTCTTTATAAAACCAATCCTTTATGGTTTTATAAAAGAAAAAAAGGGAAATTTTTCTCTTCCTCTGTTTTATAATACTAATATAATTTAGGGAGGTTATGTGGGAGCCTAAGTGAGGAAAGGAGGAAAGAATGAAAAAAAGTTTGTATAAAATTCATTCATATTTTAGGCCCCCAAATATAATAATAAATATACACAATCAGTATAAAAACTTTTTGCAACAAACGTTGTGTATAGGATTTAATACATATGCAATAATAGAACGTTGTTATGAAGATTATCTCTTTAAACCCACTTCCTCTCTCTTTAATTATATATGCTAAAGAAGGGGTCAGAAGGGAGGAAAATGATGGAAAAAAATCATTTTCAAAAGATTTGACCCCCTCTAATTTTGTAATAGTTACGTAGTAAATAAATGTGATGTTATTAATTTGGAGAATTATCGTTTATATTTTCCTGTTAAAAAATAGATAAATTAATATTGAAAAAATGCAGTTCGATGCTAATTCATTCTTATTTAATTGCAGTAACAGCGTTGTATGTAATTCCTTTTTTTAATCCCAATGATAGTTGATAATATTGTTGCTGTCGTTGCAAACCTTGGGTCTTCCTTGATTTGATAGCTTTTTCCTCGAAAAATATTATTGATAATCATAAACAAAAGATAAGGGATGCTAAGAAGGTCTACTATGATTAGTGTAAATATTATATTTTTCGTAATATTTCTAATTTCTATTTCATGAAACCCTTCTTTTTTTAAGGAATCATAGAACTCCTGTAATGCTATTATATTTGGTAGTCCCCATCCTTAACAAAACCAAATGTAAATATTATTTAAAAAATTGTTAAGCTAAACATAAGTACGAAATCCATCAATAATAACAATAAGCCCTCCTGGTTTTAAAATCCGAAACATTTCTTGTATAAACACGTGCTTTTGTGGTGCATAACTAAAAGATTCAATCGAGAATACTGCATCAAATTTATTTGAAGAAAAGCCAGTATTCATAAAATCTCTTAACAGGAAATCTGTATTTTCATTTACCTGTTTATCTTCTGCATAGTGCTTGGCAATATCTACATGTTCAGGAATAATCGTTATACTTATAAAATGGGCATCTGTATATTTTTTTTGCTAAATAGGTTATTGTTCCACCAAGTCCGCATCCTGCATTTAGAATTTGTTTTGCTTATTTTTCTTTTGAGTCTAAGCAGAGAAACCGTCCAACGAAATCATTCATATTTGCTATGGATTGGTTATACGTGCAAATCCCTTTTTCATAATAACCATGGTGAATACAGTAAGTTTTATCTACGAGCCATAATTTAACAAGAATAGGCAAAATTTTTCTGTAATAATCAGCTACATTTCCCTCCCTCATATTTCAGAAGTAAATGTTGCTATGATTTAAGTATTTGTTTTCTGCAAAATGAGGAAAATTTACAGGCTAATTTTGAAATTCAATTAATAATAAAACAAAAAAATAAAAGAGAGTATTATCTGTTTTCTAGAATATTCTTTAACTCTGATATATCGTGTTTAACTGTTTCTATTTCATTTAATTTCTCTTGTTCAAACATCTTTATTATTTCAGATAAGGACATTGCAGATCGATAAATATGAACTGGTCTACCTCTTTCATTTTCTTTCTTTTCAACCCGTTTTTTGACCCATCCTTTTTTACTTAATTCATTTATTGCAACGCTTACTTCTGGTTGACGCATGTCTGCCCCACGTTCGACATCTGCTGAGCGGCATTCGTCAAATTGACTTATATACATTAGTGTTTTTGATTGATTTCTTGGCATTCCTAAATCGGTGAACAATCGAACTATTCTTTCATCTTCTTTGTCCAATACAAAACTTTCCCTTCTCTTCAAACACCTCACCTCTCAACCGATATTAATTATAATGTATAAATATTTTGCTATTAAAAGAAAATAATATTAAAAAAATGGATGAAAATATGCATTGAAACCAATGGTAAAATTCAAGAAAAATTAATATATGCCCTAAAACATATATCTCCCACATAATTCCCACAGGTGATTATAATGAATTCGATAATCAGATTGGATACAAGAGGAAGATTGGTTATTCCAAACGAATTTCGAGAACCCCTAAAACTTAAAGAAGGAGATGAAGTACTCATTAGTTTAGATATAAAAACAGATACACTTACTATCACTCCAATTTATGGTAAACCTACTGATTTAGTAAAAATAGAAATTGAATTTGGAGACACACCCGGTTGCCTTGCAAAAATTGCAAAAAAAATTGCTGATATTAAAATTGACTTATTAATGACAGAATCAAAAAGTTCTCAAAGAGGTAAAAAAGCTCGATGGAGCATCGTTGCTGACATTTCAAAATCCCAATATAAAATAAACGAAATAAAACAATTAATTATGCAATCTGGTTTTGTAGAGTCAATTAGCATCATTAAGATAGCACATAATCGAACTCATAGCTAAGAAACCAATTTTTCCAAAGGCATTTATCCGTAAAAACTAAAAGATATAAAAAGAAATTAGCAGTAAAATTAATCTATGCTATATAATTATTTATACTAGATCTATCAAATCCTTTTATTAGTTCTATGGGGGCATCCAATTGCGGTATCCAACCATGAACAGGGTACACCAAATATGGAAAAAAACGTTCAATATTTGTAGAAAATTTTGTAATTAAATGTTGTTCACCAAAATGTTCTTTACTAATTTCATAGGTTTTTTGCCGTACAATATTTTCATCAATAAAACCAATGGAATGAATGTATTCATGCAGAAGAATATGGGTTGAATATGGCTTTAGCAACTTTGGATTTGTTTCATTTATCCTTCTGATAGGAGTTTTATTCATTATAATTATATTTGATGTTAATGGGTAATATGCGCCTATAAATCCTTTAAAAGTAGCGCCTAATTCTTGCAAACCCAACATTAAACCAGCTCTTGAGCGTCCATAACTTTTCCTTACTATTTCCTTTACTAATTCAAACGAATCAATCAGATCGTCTGTTAAGAGTTCGCCCGTATTTAAGTTGTTATCTACCTTCATTTTTCCCTTAATATATAGTTAACAGCTGTTAATTAACTTTACCATCTAAACATTATTACCATTACAATCCAAATTTATTTTAAACTGAAAGATAAATACCATCCACAAATGCCTTTAGTACATATGTTTATATAGTCTTTTAACACTTTTATCATAGCTAAGCCAACGTTTAGGTAAATCAGGATTATGCAAGGTTAATTCATCTAGGACACTTTTTCTAATTTCGCTAGTTTTAATTTCATCCTTAGGATGCTTTTCAATCTTATTTGCAATATCACGAGCTATTTTTAAAGGTGCACCACTTTTTACAGCACTAACCACAATTTTTTCTTTAATAAAATTCTCTTTTTCCCCATTTTTTTTGATAACAGTTTTTGGCATATAATCTACATCCATATTCTTTAACAAATATTTAATTAAAAGAGTTGCTACTGATTGTATAAATGATCTTTAAATGATAAAATAAAATTAAAAAAGTAATTTATTTTGATTTAATAGAATATTAATATTTTTAGATTACTTTTTTAAAATCTTGTTCCTGTTAATGTTTTAGTATTTATCACTCCCTCAATGGATCTAATCTTATTTACTACAATACTTCCAAGTTTTTCAAAATCTTCTGCATCTATTTTTGCAATTAGATCATATTCACCAAAAAGTGGATGTAATTCAATAATTTCTGGCACTTTTGAAAGTTTATCATATACTTCATGTTCACGTGCTGGTGCGGCACTAATTAGTACAAAACCAATTGCCATAAATATTCCTCCTTTTTACAATTTCATAACCATTAATGACTTAATAAAATAATCCCTTGTTTTATGGTTCATTAAAAATGGATTTTAATGACATAATATTATATTTATAGAAAATTTTAAATTATTTTATATTATATTCAATTCATGATTAATATCAATAGGTTCAGTTTTATTAAATATCTTCTTTTTGGCAGTCTTTATTTTTCTGAAGGATTAATTAAAGTAATTAGCACTTTAATATTGCCTTTGTACTTCAATGAAAAAGGTGTTCCTCCTGAACTTATTACGTTAGCTATTGGCGTTGCAGCAACTCCCATGATTATTAAATTTATTTGGGGCGGCATAGTTGATTACTTTATAATTTATGGAAGAAAACGATTTATTATAATAGGATGTGTATTATCAGTAATAAGTCTATTTATTCTAACATTCATTGATCCCGAGATAGCTCTATTACCTTTTGCAATTTTACTGTTTATCAGTTGGTGTGGAGTTGGTTTTCTTGATGTATCATCAGATGCTTTAGCAATCGAGATATCTAGGGAAGAAGAACGAGGGAAAATCAATGGAGCAATGTATGCAGGCCAAAATGCTGGTATGGCAATAGGTGCATTAATCCTTCCTTTCGTTGCCCAAAATTTTGGTTATCAAAATGTATTTCCAATTTCAGGATTACTTATTCTATTAATAATCATTTTTCCTTTAATCATTAAAGAGAATAGAATCGTTAAAAAACATCAAAAAGTTGGGATACTTTTAATTAATGAATTTAAGAAAAAAACCACGATATTAATTACCTTATTTTCGATTACAATAAGTTTGAGCAGCGGGATGTTACTCCTTCTAATTCCATTGTATTTAAATTTACAACTTAATTTGGATGATGTTACTATCGGTTTTATTGTAATGGTATTTACAATAGCAACAGCTCTTGGTTCACTTATCGGTGGAATACTTGCTGATAAATTAGGAAGAAAAAAAGCCTTATTTTTACTCATATGGCTAAGTATTATTTTTACAGCCTTACTTATTTTTACTAATAATTGGCAAAATTTTACAATTATTTATGGGTTAATTGGATTTTTACAAGGTGCATATATTGCTTCTTACTTATCTTTATTTATGGATTTTACAAATCCACAAGTTGGAGCTACTCAATTTTCGATTTTTACAGGTTTTGGAAACCTTGGCATAATTTCAGTTGGGGCTTTAAGCGGCACTTTGTATGTAATACTTGGTTTTAGTCGAACATTTCTTTATGCAGCATGGATTTTTGGCCCTGCATTATTGATATTGTATTTTATTAATCTTAAAAGGAAAATATAATGTATGTTGTAAAAAATTCCTTTATTTATAGTTTGGGCAACATTCTTAATCTATGATACTTGCGGTCCATCCAAAATTGTTGCCTTCTTATAGAATCAGGGAATTCCCTGCTAATATCTTCCATAATCTGAGTCAAATGTTCAAAATTTTTTACAACTAATTCAAAACCAATATCTGACCAACCTACGTCTTCTATGATATATTCTACATAAGGTATATTTTGTATGAAATTCATTATATGTTTTCTTTGTGTATGAATTTTTAAAGAAATATCTACTGCTGGATGCTGGAAACCAAGTTTAGAAACATCAATATCGACTCTAAGAGCCAATATTACGCCTTGTTTAATAAGATTCTTAATTCTATAGCCAACAGTTTGTGATGAACATCCGAGTTTCTCAGCAAGGGCGATCAGGGGAATTCTTGCGTTTACTGCCAATTCATCTAAAACACGATAATCAAGCTCATCTATGTCAACAGTTTTTCCACCACTTCTCAATATAAAATAAATCCTGTCAGATTTATCATATTCTTCTAACAATAGATATGATTTCTTATAAGCAATACCGCCTGTTAATATGACTATAGTTTGTGTGGCAAAAAAATCCCCGTATTTATCAAGTGTCTTGTTCCAAAATAACTCAAATTCATAGCTATCTTTCACCCAAAGCATGACATCTAAATCCATTGGACCCTTTGATGATATAACCGCCCAGGAATTTTCATAGTCTGCAAAATACTTAATTATTTCATCTTTTATTTTTAAACTAACGTCTTGAAATGATACGTATGATTTATAACAATTATATCCTAATTTAAATGTATTAAATTCAGTCCAAAAATTTTTTATTATCCCTTCATCCTGCATCCTTTTGATTCTATAATCTACAACCTGTTTTGATAAACCTACTTTTTTGCCAATCTGGGCATTGGATTGTCTACAGTTTAAGTCTAAATGGTATAGTATTTTACGGTCTTTTAAGTCAAGTTTTTCCATATAACCTTCTTTTTTATTTGAATTCCATTTCAGGTAGCCAACGTTCTTTATGAACTTTTGTCATAATCCAAAAAGTAGATTTTCTGATACTTTGAGGGAACTTTGAATTCATATCTTCAAGAATTTGATTAACGGATTCAATATTTTGAACTACAAATTCTGGTTGTAAATCAGCCCATCCAATAGCGATATTCATACAAAAAAGATAAGGATTATATTTTAAATAATCAATAATATTATTTTTCAATTTATATTCCTTTAAGTATATATCTATACTAATATTTTGCATTCCTATTTTCGAATAGTCAAGATAAACACGAAAATGTTGAATAATATCTTTTTCCTTTAAATTATTAATACGATAGTTTATTGTTTGCGAAGAACATCCTAATTTTTTTGCTAACTCGATGGATGGAGCCCTTGCATTTACTGCCAATTCATTCAAAAGTTGGTAATCAATCGAATCTATTTTTACTGCTTTCTCACCACATCTTTGTCTACCAATTTCTCTCTCAGATTTTTCATAGTCATTAAATAGTAAATATGATTTTTTATAATCAATACCTTCAATATAAATAGAAATTATTTTTTCTGCAAAATAATCCTCATATAAGGAGAGAGTTTTATTCCAAAATTGATAAAACTCATAAATATTTTTTACCCAAAGGACAACATCTAGATCAATTGGTGCTTTTGCTGAAAGTACTGCCCAAGAATTCTTACAATCAACAAAATAGTTAATAATTTCGTCTTTAATCCCAGGATTCACATCTTGATATGTGATATAAAGTCTAAAAACATCATATCCTAATTTAAATGTATTAATAGTTGTATAATAATTCTTAATCACCCCACTATCTTCCATGCGTTTTATCCTATAATCTACCACCTGTTTTGACAAACCTACCTTTTTACCAATTTGGGCATTGGATTGTCTACAGTTTAAGTCTAAATGGTATAGTATTTTACGGTCTTTCAGGTCAATTTTTTCCATAATTTCACTTTATTTTTTTGAATTCCATTTCAGGTAGCCAGCGATTTTTATATTCTTGTGTGGAAACCCAGAAATTTGTCTTTCGAATTGCGTTAGGAACCCATGTTTCGATAGCCTGAACGATAGCTATTAAATCGTTGGTATCTTTAACCAAAGCTTGAAGGCTGATGTCATCCCATCCAATATTCATAGACATTATATCATAGCTGTGAGGATTAGTTTTAAGATACTCAAGAATTGCTTGTTTTTTACTGTGGTCCTTAAGATAAATATCAATATGTTGGAATTGATATCCCATTTTTTTAAAATCAATACTTACCCGGAAAGCTTTTATAAGATTGTTTTTCTGTAGATTTTTTATTCTGTATTTTACAGTTTGTGATGAGGTTCCAATTTTTTCTGCAAGAAGGGTGAGAGGAATGCGCGCATCTAAAACAAGTTCATCGAGAATACGATAATCGAGTTGGTCGATTTTTACGGGTTGGCCTTGACAACTTGTTATAAAGAATAAATTATCGCTATTTTCCTCTCTGACTTTATCTAAAAGTAACGTCAATTTACAGCTTATAACCTGAGTTAGAATTGAAACTATTGATTGTGAAAAATAGTTGCCATATTGTTTTAAAGTTTGGTCCCACCAAATATTGAAAGCAAAAATATCATCGACCCACGTAATCACATCGAGCTCTATCGGTCCCTGAAATCCTATCAGCCCCCATATATTTTTTTGGCTGGCAAAGTAATCAATGATTTCTTTTCTCTTCTGCGGAGTGACATCAAAAAAATTAATATATATCCTGAAGCAATAATAACCCAGTTTAAAACTGTCAATCGCTGTCCAATATCCAGTAATTATTCCCTCCTCTTCCATTCGTTTAATTCTGTAATCCACTACCTGTTTTGACAAACCTACCTTTTTACCTATCTGAGCATTAGACTGTCTACAATTAAGGTCAAGTTGATATAGGATTTTACGGTCTTTCAAATTCAGATTAACCATTTTTCCTACCTATAATTTATTTTTTGAAATCTTTTTCAGTTAATTCAGGTAAAGACCTGAATTTATAATTCTTTTTTGCTCTGAAATATATATATTTTCTAATAGCTAATGGGTATTGTAAAGTTAAATTCTCTATGATCTCAACTAACTTATCTGTATTTTCAATAACAAATTCTATTTCAATATCAGCATATCCAGCTGAAGTGTTAATAAAGGTTACATAAGGATTATATTTTAATTCGTTCCATATTTTTCTTCGCTTTGAAAGTTCCTTTAACCATATATCTACTTTATAATGTTCATAGCCCAATTTAGAAAAATTAATGCCTGCATGATAGCCTTGAATTATACCATTTTCCTTAAGCTTATTTAAATTGTAGGCTACATTCTGGGAAGAACAATCAAGCATCTCTGATATCTTCACTACTGGAATTCGAGCATTTGTTGTTATCATTTCAAGAATTCTGTAATCATTGTATGTAATATCTATTGGGTCGTTCTTACCAACAAATTGAGGGTTTTCTCTATCTTTTCTATAATCTTCATCTAAAATGAGATAAGAATGAGGGTAGACATCAGATTCTAAATAGATTGAAAAAATCTTTTCTCCAATATAATCACCATATTTCTCATTTAAATCATCCCAAAATTGATAGAATTGAGGATTACTTTTCACCCAGATAACAACTGCAACATCATAAACTCCAATAACAGAATTAACCACCCATGTGTTTTTATAATCTGCAAGTTTCTTTATTATCTCTTCTTTTATAGCTGAGTTTACATTCTGAAATACTATATAGTATCTATATACTTGATAACCAAACCTATAGGAGTCAATCTCTGTCCAATAACCTGTTATAACTCCCTCATCTTCCATTTTTTTAATCCTGTAGTCTACAACTTGTTTCGATAATCCTACCTTTCTACCAATCTGAGCATTGGATTGCCTACAATTGAGGTCAAGATTGTATAGAATTTTTCTGTCCTTAACGTCAAGTTTTTCCATGATATCGCCGTATTTCTATTTGAAATCCATGGTGGGCAAGCAACGTAATTTATAATCTTTTTTAACATTCCAATAAATATATTTTCTTATAGCTCCAGGAAATTTAGAAGAAACCTCCTCCATAACATCAATTAACTTATCTGAATCCTTAATTGTGAATTCTATTTCTAAGTCTGCATATCCTGCAGATGTATTGATAAATGTTACATAAGGATTATATTTAATGTAATTCCATATCTTTTTCCTTTTTGATACTTCCTTTAACCAAATATCAACCTTAAATTCTTTATAACCTAATTTTGAATTATCAAGAAGAACATGAAACCCTTGTATTACATCATTTTTCACAAGATTTTTAATTCTATAGTTTACTGTTTGAGATGAACAATTAAGTTTCTCTGCAAGTTCAACGAGTGGAAAACGCGCATCCTCAGCAATTTCGTATAATAACTTATAATCAGATTTATCAATTGTAGCTATTTCTTCTCCACCAGTTGTTTGAAGATATTTATTTCTATCTGATTTTTCATAATCATCTAACAATAAATAGGACAACGGATACGCATCAGCCTGTAAATATACAGAAAAGATTTTTTCTGCAAAATAATCTCCATATTTTTCATTAAAGCCATCCCAGAAATGATAAAACCCAGGAATGCTTTTAATCCATATAACTATACTCAAATCATATATTCCATTTATCGTGCCTACAACCCAAGTATTTTTGTAATTGATTAACTCCTGAATAATCTTATTTTTAATCTCAGAAGTCGCATTTTGAAACACAATATAATACCTATAAACCTGATAACCAAATCTATACGAGTCAATACAAGCCCAATAATTCTTGATTATTCCCTCCTCTTCCATCCTCTTAATCCTATAATCAACTACCTGCTTAGACAACCCCACCTTCTTACCAATTTGAGCATTTGATTGACGACAATTAAGATCAAGATGGTAGAGAATTTTTCTATCTTTTAAGTCAAGTTTCTCCATATTACCATCCTTGTTATTTGAAATTCATGTCTGGTAAAGATCTAATTATATATTGATTTTTAAAAATAAAAAAACTATATTTTCTAATATAACCAGTGAATTTTTCTGATAAATCTTCCATAATTCTTTCCAATGAATCTAAACCATTAACAATTAATTCATTTTCTAAATCAGCAAAACCAGCATTTGTCTGCATATATGTAATATTTGGATTATTCTCTAAGTATCTCCATATTTCTTTTCGTTTGGATAGTTTTCGAAGCCAAAGATCTATACAAGATTGCTGAAGACCAATTTTTGAAGAATTTATACTCACTTTAAATGATTGAATTATTCCTTTTTCTATCAGGTTTTTTATACGATAATTAACTGTTTGTGATGAACAGCCAAGTTGCTCCGCAATTTCAATGACAGCTTTCCTTGCATGCAAAACAAGTACATTCAATATTTCATAATCTAATTTATCAATCTTTACCAATGGCCCAGGTCCAATTTGAATATATTTTTTTCGTTCTGATACATCAAAATCATCTGATATCAAAAATGTATGTCTATAGGAATTAGCTTTTAAAACAACAGAAAAAATTTTTTCTAATATATAGTCTCCATATTTATCATTGAACTCTTCCCAAAAATTATTAAATTTTTGAAGGTTCCTAACCCATATTAAAATCCCTAAATCAAAAAATCCAGACGCAGAATATACCGTCCAAGTGTTTTTATATTGAATTAAAAAGTTAATCATCTCCTCTTTGATTTTTTGAGTTGCATTTTGAAATGTAATGTAATATCTATAAACATCAAATCCTAAGACAAAGGAATTAATTAAAGTCCAATAACTAGTAATTATCCCTTCATCCTCCATCCTCTTGATTCTGTAATCCACAACTTGCTTTGATAGACCCACCTTCTTGCCTATTTGAGTATTGGATTGTCTACAGTTTAAGTCTAAATGGTACAATATTTTACGGTCTTTCAGGTCAATTTTTTCCATAATTTCTCCTTAGTTTTATTTAAATTCCATTTCGGGAAGCCATCGAGTTTTATATTGTTTAAAGGAAATCCAAAATTCAGTTTTACGTATCACATTAGGTATTTTTGTTTCAATATCCTGGACTATAGCTATTAAATCACCGGTATCCTTCACTAAAACTTGGACCCCAATATCATTCCACCCTATATTCATAGACATAATGTCATAGGTGTGGGGATTTTTTTTAAGATATTCAATAATGGTGTGTTTTTTACTATGGTCTTTAAGATGAAAATCAATTGATTGAGATTGATATCCAATTTTATTAAAATCTATATATACCCGAAAAGCTTGTATCAGTTTATTTTTCAGTAGATTTTTAATTCTGTATTTTACAGTTTGTGATGAAGTTCCAATTTTTTCTGCAAGAATGGTAAGAGGTATTCGACCGTTTAAAGCAAGTTCATCAAGAATTTGATAGTCGATTTGGTCGATTTTTTTTGGCTGTCCTTCACAGCTTGTTGTAAAAAATGAATTATCAATATTTTGTTCTTTGTTTTCACCTAATAGTATTGCCAATTTACAACTAATGACCTTGGTTAAAATGGAAACCGTCGATTTTGAAAAATAGTTACCATACATTTTAAGAGTTTGTTCCCACCAGACATTAAAAGAGTAAATATCATCAACCCACATAACAACATCAAGCTCAATAGGGCCTTGAACCTCTATCACGGACCATATATTCGTTTGTTTGATAAAGTAATCAATGATTTCTTTCCTCTTCTGCGGAGTGACATCAAAAAAATTAATATACATCCTGAAGCAATAATAACCCAGTTTAAAACTGTCAACTGCTGTCCAATATCCAATGATGATTCGTTCTTCTTCCATCCGTTTAATCCTATAATCGACTACCTGTTTCGACAATCCTACTTTTTTCCCGATCTGAGCATTGGATTGTCTGCAATTTAGATCAAGTTGATACAGTATTTTTCTATCTTTTAAATCAAGTTTTTCCATATAACCTCCCTCTTGCCTTAATTTTATTTTGTCTTAAAGTCTTCTTCACTAATTTCTGGTATACAGCGGATTCTATATGGGGATGCTACCCCACTAAAATATGTATATTTCCTGATAACGCCTGGAAACTCAGAGGATATATTCTCAATTGTCTGTAGAAGTTTATCTAAATCCTCAATATTAAACTCGATTTCAATATCTGCATAACCAGCAGAAGTATTAATAAAGGTGACATAAGGATTATATTTAATGTAATTCCATATTTTTCTTCTTTTTGAGGGTTCCTTAAGCCAAATATCAACTTTAAAATGTTCATAACCTATTTTTTTCGTATCTATTCCTAATTTAAACCCTTGAATAACACCTTTTTTTATAAGATTCTTTACTCTATAACTTATATTTTGAGAAGAACTTTGTAACGTCTCTGCTAGTTCTACCAAAGATATTCTAGCATTCTCCGCAAGTTCACTCAAGATTCTATAGTCCATGTAGTCAATTTTAGCAGTTTCTCCACCAACCTTTTGTTCATACTTATCTCTATCAGTTTTATCAAATTTATCTAGTAGCAAATATGTTAATGGAAAAACTGATGCTTGAAGATATATAGAAAATATTTTCTCAGCGAAATAATCACCATATTTTTCATTTGCGTTATCCCAAAACTTATAAAATTTTAATATATTTTTTACCCAAATAACTAAAACCAAATCATATATCCCTTTTGCAGAATCAACAACCCACATATTTCCATAGTTTGCAAAATATTCAATTATTTCACTTTTAATTCTAGAATCTACATTCTGAAAAACAATATAATACCTATAAACTTCATATCCAAGCTTATATGAATCAATATTTGTCCAATAACGTTTAATTATATCAATATCTTCCATCCTCTTTATCCTATAATCCACAACTTGTTTTGACAAGCCTACTTTTTTTCCAATCTGGGAATTAGATTGCCTGCAGTTTAGGTCCAGTTGATACAGTATTTTTCTATCTTTTAAATCGAGTTTTTCCATATTACCTCCCTTATGCCTTGATTTTATTTAGCCTTAAAATCCTCTTCACTCATTTCTGGCAACCACTGCTCTTTATGGGTTTTTATAACGGTGAAATATATATATTTCTTAATAGAGTTGGAAAATTTC
>Ga0209427_10001722_pt1 | contig 25335 bp, 18 predicted proteins | sample DeeMarSWOR136_30_FD_187465 | JGI IMG/M metagenome (GOLD analysis project Ga0209427, IMG submission 187465) | Marine sediment microbial communities from White Oak River estuary, North Carolina - WOR-1-36_30 (SPAdes) (version 2) | ecosystem: Environmental > Aquatic > Marine > Intertidal zone >...
CCCACGGAGGTCGTAAAGAGCATAGAAGATCTCTACATCCGCCTTGGGTATCTCCGTCCGAAAGTTCGGCTTCCTGTGGTTCGTTTTGAACCCAGGGAAAGAAGAGCATATATTGATTTATGGCTAGAGGAAGGTACACAGTTTAAGGTGGAGAACATAAGAATTCAGGGTGTTCACTTCTTTGAAGAAAATCAGATCCTATCCGAATTGGGTATTCATCCCGGAGACATCATATCAACAGAGGGATTCAATCAGGCCGAGCTCAAAATCCAGGAGATGTATGTGCAGAGAGGCTTCAACGATGCCCGGGTTCAATCGGATGTCGAGATTCATCCAGAGAAGGGAATAATTGATCTGGTCATCGAAGTCGAAGAAAATCCACAGGGAATTATCGAGGAAATACGGATCACTGGAAATCTGCTGACTAAGAAGGAGGTCATTCAGCGAGAGATGAAGTTCAAGGTTGGAGATGTGATCAATTTTTTGGAGATCAATGAAACCCGGAAGAAATTGTATGATTTGGGCGTTTTTGAACGGGTCAACATCGACGTCCTGCCCTTGGATCAGGGTAGAGAGGAGGCCACAGAGGGATCGAAGAATCAGGTGAATCGTGTGAGGCACTGCATCATGGTCATAGATGTGAGGGAGCTTAGGCCATACCGTTTGAGATATGGCCTTCAATATGATACAGATTATTCGTTTGGAGTGCTTGCCAACCTTGTTGACCGCAATTTCCTAGGAAATGCCCATCTTCTGGGTGCGAGCATTCGTCTGAACCGTGATGAACGTGATACCAGAGCATTCTTCCGAAGCCCTTACTTTTTCTCAAAAAAGATCAATACAGAGCTTTTCCTGTTTTATAATAAAACCATAAAACCTTCCTTCACTCTCGACCGCACGGGATTTACACTCCAGCAGCAGATAAAAATCACAGAATCCAGTATGATATCTTATAATTATTCTTTTGAGAGAATAAACACGCTTTATGCAGCTCTCGAAGGAATCCAAGACTTTGAAACAACAGACAGAATAGGAACGTTTAGTGTGGCTTTTACGCGTGACACGCGGGATGATATCCTGAATGCAAAACGAGGAATGTTCCTCTCTCAGAGCATAAGATATTCGCCAGGACTCCTGGGCTCAGAAATGCATTTCATCCGCTACTTCGGGCAGTATAGCGCATATAAAAAATTATCAGATTTTCTCACCTATGCCTCTGCACTTCGATTGGGACTTGGAAAAGGTTTTGATGAAGATTTACCACCCAGTGAGAGGTTTTTTGCTGGGGGAGGAACCACCATTCGCGGATTCAAAAAAGACGAACTAGGACCAAAGGATTCTACAACAGAATTGCCGTTGGGTGGCGATGCGGTGTTCATCCTGAACCAGGAACTGAGATTTCCCATCTTTAAGACGTTTGGAGGAGTTGTCTTCTTGGATTTGGGGAATGTCTATCCGAAGATTGCTGATTTTGATCCTTTTGACATACGGAAGACAGCGGGTTTTGGACTCCGCCTCCAAACTCCGTTTGTATTGGTCCGGTTTGATTGGGGCTTCAAGCTCAATCGTAAACCCGGAGAAACCCTGTCTCAAATCTTTTTCAGCATCGGTCAGGCTTTTTAGTTTTCAATGAAATAGAGTTAGAATACAGCTAAGATTTAAATATGATGATTCCTTAATAAACCGATGTCAGAATAAAGACTCTGTAAGAGGAGGAGATAAAAATGTCAGGGATATATTTTCTCTTTCCAACATTGCTGGCTATCCTGTTTTCTTTCCTGGTTGTCAGAGGAGCGGCCGTTGCCTTGATGATGACCGGAATGGAGAAAAAGAAAGCAAGATTTCAGGCTTTGTCTGCGTTTTCAGGAACAGGTTTTACGACCAAAGAAGCTGAGTTTGTTGTGAATCATCCTCAGCGGAGAAAGATTGTCACATGGCTGATCATATTTGGAAATGCTGGAATAGTAACCGTCATCGTTGCGGCCACCTCCTCGATGGCGACAAGCAGGGGATATCAGCTCCCTATCAATATCGTTGTCCTAGCTGTGGGGATATTCCTTATCTACAAGATAGCCACTTACAAGAAATTCACGAGATATTGGGAGAAGTTCATCGAGAACAAGCTCATCAAATCTCCGGTTTTTGAAGAGGCCACGACAGAAGACCTTCTTCATTTTCTCGAGGGTTACGGGCTGGTTAAAAAAATTGTGGGCGTGAAATCAGGTTTGATCGGCAAGACCTTGGTAAAGTCCCATTTGCGTGAGAAGGGAGCCGTTGTTTTAGGCATAGAGAGGGAAAAGTCCTGGATCCCCGTTCCCAAGGCGAGTGAAGTCATCAAGCGAGGCGACAGGCTGGTGGTGTATGGTCCTTTAAACGCTTTAAAAGACATATTGAAACAGTAGGGAGGCAGCTTCTGAGTTTTTTCAATATCGAACATAAGCAAAAAATTCATTTAAAGGATTTCTTAGGAGGATAAGATGCCTCTCCGGCTGATTGAAATCATGCTCCCGAAGGGACACTTGAACGTGGCTCAAGAGTTGATTCAGGAGAATGCTCCTTTGGATTTCTGGAAGGAAGAGATCACAGAAGGGCAAATGCGGTTTAAGGTCCTTGTCCCGACAGAAAAAACAGAGCAAATGATGGATGCCCTGGAGAAAAGATTCTCCAAGATTGATGGATTCCGCATCGTACTTTTTGCGGTTGAAGCTTCTGTTCCAAGGCCAGAGAGAAAAGAAAAGAAACAACTGACATCTGTTGAATTGCAAGCGGCGAAGAAACTAGAAAAAAGAGGAGCTAGGATAGGTCGTGAAGAATTGTATTCGGATGTCGACAAGATGAGCAGGCTTTCTTGGATTTTTATTATTCTAATCATTCTTGCTTCAGTTGTTGCTGCGGTCGGAATATTGCGCAATAATGTCGCATTCATCATTGGGGCGATGGTCATCGCTCCAGTACTCGGGCCCAATGTTGCTCTATCCCTTGGGACGACTCTTGGAGATGGGGAACTATCAAGAAGAGCTCTCAAAACTATCACATTAGGGATCGTCACTGTTTTTGTTTTTTCTGCGATAGTGGGAATGATTTTTAAGGTGAATACACAAATTCCTGAGTTGGTCTCTAGGACTGAAGTCAATTTTGGCGATATTGTACTTGCCCTGGCTGCGGGAAGTGCAGCGGTTTTGTCTTTGTCATCGGGTTTGGTTTCTGCCCTTATTGGGGTGATGGTGGCCGTTGCTCTTCTTCCCCCACTTGTAACCACTGGCATGCTGGTAGGCGCTGGTCATTGGGATTTAGTCACAGGATCTTTGCTTCTGTTTTTTGTGAATTTTATTTGTGTGAATCTCTCAGGAGTCATCACTTTTATAGCCCAAGGTATCCGACCATTAACCTGGTGGGAGGCCCACCGTGCCAAAAAAGCCACGCGAAACGCGATAATATTGTGGACTGGCCTTCTTTTTCTGCTGGTCCTCCTCATCTATTTATCCCAAAAAAGTTAGATTTTTTACATATGGAATCGGAAAAATTCGAGGTTTATTTTTTTATTTGAAAGGAGGAGTCTATGAAAGACCAATTGATGCCTGTTTTGGAGAAGTATTGGGAAGATTTTTGGATTCTTTTGCCAAAAATTGTTTTGGCTATTGGTGTTTTGATCATCGCTGCCATTATCGCCAAAAGGGTAAAAAAAATGGTGCAGAAGAGAACGAGCAAGAGGTTGGAGGATCCACTTTTAGCAAGATTTATTGCCAAAGTGTTCCAATGGGCCATTTTCGTTTTAGGCTTCGCCATTGCTATGCATTTGGTTGAACTCGGTGGGATTGCCCGGGGTCTGCTTGCCAGTGCTGGGATAACTGGAATTGTCCTTGGATTTGCATTCCGTGATATCGGAGAGAATTTTCTTGCTGGAGTTTTTTTGGCTTTCAGTCGGCCTTTCAATGTGGGTGATACTGTCCAATCTGATTCCATCCAGGGGGTAGTCAAAACACTGGATTTGAGGAACACGCATATCCGCTCTTTTGATGGAAAAGATATTTACATTCCCAATGCCATGATACTGAAAAATCCTCTTCTCAACTACACAAGGGATGGGTTGTTGAGATTCGATTTTGTCGTGGGGCTTGACCAGGGTGATGATGCCAACCAGGCGAGAGCTTTAATTCTCAAAGCTATAGATGACGAGGATGGAGTGTTGAAAGAGCCTGCTCCTTTCGTTACAATCGAGGAACTTGCCAAAAGTACCGTCAACCTGAGAGTCTATTACTGGGTGAACCTGTTTGAATACAAAGGATCAGCCTTAGAGTTGAAAACAAATATCATAAATCAAACGAAAGAGATTTTGATGGACAAAGGATTTTCTTTGCCGGCAGACATTCAAGAGCTAAAAATTTATAAAGAGGAAAATCCCATTCCGGTAAAAGTCCAGTCCGACTTGCATTCTAAACAAAATTGAATTTTTTGTTAGGTTTTGATAGTTTATCGCAAGGAGGGATAAATGGTATCTTTGAAAAAACTCGTTTGGAAAAGGGAGAAAAAGATCGGGCTGCCACCTGGAACGCCGGTCTTTGTAGGGGAAAAAAAGACTGAAGAGACAAAAATCACCATTCTTGACTATGACGAGACTCAGTTTCAACAGAGAGATGTAAAGGAAGTCGAAGAATGTTTTCCTTTTAAAGAAACTCCTACGGTGACATGGATCAATGTCGATGGCCTGCATGATGTAGAAGTTATTGAAAAGATAGGAAAGAACTTTGATATGCATCCTCTCATTTTAGAGGATATCGTGAACACGCAACAGCGCCCGAAAATGGAAGAGTTCGAGAAATATATTTTTATCGTGTTGAAAATGCTCTACTATGACGAACAGACTAACGGAACACAAGTGGAGCAGGTCAGCCTGATCCTTGGAAAGAAATATGTCATTTCTTTCCAGGAGAGAGAAGGGGATATTTTCAATCCAATAAGAGAGAGGATCAGAAACGGTAAAGGCCGGATAAGAAAGATGGGGTCTGATTATCTGGCGTATGCCTTACTGGACGCTGTGGTGGACCATTATTTCATCATCCTTGAGAAAGACGGTGAGAAAATAGAGGTATTGGAAGATAAGGTTGTGACAGATCCAAGACCTGATACGCTTCATGAAATTCATAAGTTGAAAAGAGATATGATTTTTTTAAGACGTTCGGTTTGGCCGCTGAGAGAACTGATAAGTGGCTTAGAAAGATTGGAATCATCACTCATTCATAAATCGACTCATATTTACCTTCGAGATGTCTACGATCATACGATTCAAGTGATTGATACCCTGGAAACGTATCGGGATATGCTCTCTGGCATGCATGACACTTATCTCTCGAGTATCAGTAACCGAATGAACGAAGTGATGAAGGTGCTGACAATCATTGCCACGATCTTCATCCCACTGACTTTTATCGCTGGTATCTATGGGATGAACTTCGAGTTCATGCCAGAACTCAAGTGGCGCTGGGCATACTTTTCAGTCTGGGGAGTTATTTTTATTATTGCGATTTTTATGTTGATATTTTTCAGGAGAAAAAAGTGGTTATAAAGGAGAAAAAATCATGAAACCTAAAACAATAATTATTTTAGTTTTAATTGTGTTGGCCATTGTGATCGTCATTCAAAACTCTGAGATGGTCACACTGCAGCTTTTTTTCTGGAAAATCATGATGTCTCGGATCATCTTTATGGTTGGTTTATTGGTAGTTGGATTTGCGCTGGGTTTTCTCGTTGCCAAGATGACACAGAAATAACGAGCATATCATTGAGAAAGATATTTTAATATATCAGCACAAAGATTCTTTTGTAATGATTCCTCTATTTAGAAAAAATATGGGGAGTATTTAGAAAAGAATTCATTCTGTTGACTATGACAAAATTTTCAAGTATATTGAAAACAACCAACAATTTGATAGACAGCTAATTCTTCGATTCAATTCTTTCTAAGCACGGCATCATAAGATCAAGGACATCATAATTTCAGGGAAGAAAAACGCGCAATTAAAAATTTAGGAGGTTAAATCATGGCTTTTGAACTACTTTCAAAGCTGGTCAACGGAATCCAGGGAGGAGTGAAAGGCGCCATGGAGGGAACAGCTGATGTGGGGAGCGCTGTCATTAACGTGCTGTAGGATCTCACCGTAACCACTGTTAAGGGAACGAGTGAATTTGTAGCCGCAGGAATAAGGGTGCCCGCATCAGTAGTTAAAGGAGCTATCGGGGGTGTCGCTGATTTAGGCGTTGCTGTCGTTAAAGCCGTTAAAGGGATCGTAAATGGAGCCATCCAAGGTGCCATGGAATCTGGGATCGAGCAGAAAGAGGCTGTCAAAGGAGCTGTAGCTCAGTCCGTTCATAGTGCAAAAGAACTAGGATTAGACGTAGCAGATGTGGCTGTTGAAGCTGTGAAAGGAGCCGTATCGGGAGTGATGCAGGTCGGCGGTGACACGGTATCGGCTACAAAAAATGCTGTGTTATCAGCTTTTGATGCGGCTAAAGAAATTGGAGACGAAGCAGCTGACTCAGTAAAGAATGCTCTCCAGGAGAGTGTGGAAGGCGCAAAAGAAGTTTTTGATGAAATAAAAAAGTAGGAAAATCTCCTTATTCGACCACGGCCCTGCTTTTAACACAGCAGGGCCTTTTTCTTATATAATGGATTCTTGTCAAAGCTTCTCGAAAATATGACGCTTAAGAGTGATGCTCCGCGGAAAAGAATGAATAGATAGGAACAACCCGATGGAAACTCAAACCAAAAGACTGGAGATTCTGGCAGATAAGTTCCTGAAGCAGCTAGAGAGTGTGAAGAAATTTTTCCAGCTCCTGGCCGATGAAATGTTTTACACGGCCCAGTATCTCCTCAAGCGGAAGGGGACGTATCCAGGAGAGATAGGAAAACAGTTCTACTTCATGGCCTATAAATCGTTTCCCATAGTTTGCCTGATCACCTTTCTTGTGGGTGTGACGATATCCCTCACGTCTGCTGCCCAGCTCAAACTCTTCGGCGCAGATATTTATCTATCTTGGTTCGTTGGGATAGCAATGATCCGGGAACTGGTTCCACTCATGACCGGTGTGATCCTGGCTGGAAAGATAGGTGCCTCTGTGACAGCAGAGATATCCACGATGAAGGTTCTCGAAGAAATAGATGCATTGAAGACCATGGGCATCATCCCTGAGAAGTTCTTGATGGTTCCTCGCCTGATTGCGATTACTCTTGCTATTCCCTTGCTCGTAGCAGTGGCCGATTTTGTGGGCATTTTCGGGGGGATCCTGGTTGCGGAGTTTTTCTTAGGAATCCCCCCTGAAAGTTTTATCAGGGAGATGCTCAATATAGTCATTCTCCAAGATTTCTTCATAGGCCTGGCGAAAACTATGGTTTTCGGCTGGGCCATCATCATCAGCAGCGGCTTTAAAGGATTTTCTGTGCAGAGAGGCGCTGAAGAGGTCGGCAAGGTGACCACAGAGTCTGTGGTGCTATCCATTTCCTTGATCATTCTGCTTGACTGTCTCTTTGCCTTTATTCTTTATTGATACATGGAAATTATAAGAGTGTGTGATCTTTCTGTGGGGTACGAAAAGTCCACTGTTCTCGAAGAGTTAAATTTTACGATCCTAAAAGGAGAGGTCACCATCATACTCGGCAAAAGCGGATGTGGAAAATCCACTCTCCTGAAAACGCTGATCGGATTGATACCTCCCACAAGGGGAGAAATCTTTTTTTCAGGAGAAAAAATCGACTTTCATTCTGAGGTGAGTTTGCAGTCTCTCTACAACCGGATCGGCGTCCTTTATCAAAATGGGGCGTTGCTCAACTCTCTGAGTGTCTATGAGAATGTGGCGCTCCCCATCAGGATGAAGCACCAAGCATTTAAAAGAGAGAATGAGGAACAGATGGTCTATCAGAGGCTTTCTCAAGTCGGTTTGCGAGAAAGTGCAGGAAAATATCCCTCAGAGCTCTCAGGAGGGATGAGAAAGAGAGCCGCGTTAGCCCGGGCCATGGTCCTCGACCCAGAGATCATTTTCTGTGACGAGCCTTCAGCCGGACTCGATCCGATAACTTCATCCGGTTTGGACGACCTCTTGATGAACCTGAAGAAAACGCTGGGGATGACAGTTGTAGTGGTAACACATGAGCTTCGTTCCATAGAAAAAATCGCAGATAGAGTGATTGTCCTTCATGAGGGAAGAATGCATTTTTCGGGAGAATATGATGAGCTTTTTTCATTGAAAGATACTTTTATAGATACTTTTTTTCTGAGAAAAGGAAAGGACGATGACTAAAGAACAAAAAGCAAGGTTAGGCATTTTTTTAATCGTATCTCTTGTCGTGTTTTTCGTGATTATTGGCTTTTTCCTCGTTCCTAAGTTGAGAGAGGCGGGAAACATCTACTTTATCAATTTCAGAGGGACTTCAGTCAATGGCTTATTCGAGGGCTCCCCTGTGAAGTATCAAGGAGTAGAGGTGGGGCGTGTGAGTCGTATTCTTGTCAATCCAAGAGACATTAATTCCATCCTTGTGTATACAAAGGTTACAAAGGGATTCTTTGTCAAAAAGGATATGACGGCAACCTTGATGTATATGGGAGTCACGGGGCAAAAGTTCCTCGAGTTGTCAGGCGGAAGCAACGAATCTGAAAACCTGGAATCAAGCGGGGAAATCATGACCCGCAGGGGACTGGGGGAGAAAGCAGAGGACATCGTCTCGAATATCGATCAAGCTGTTCAAGGGATCAGCAATCTCCTGGATGTCGAAAATCAGAAGAGGATTTCTCTCTTCCTGGAGAATGCTGAGAAGAGCTCTGAAATATTATCCGATGTGCTCGAGACAAGAAAAGAGAGCCTTGAGGAGTCGGTGACAAACATCCAGAAAGCCTCCCGTTCCTTCTCGGATGTGACCGAGAATTTGCGGAAAGTGACAGAAGATCTGGGAAAGATAACTGAAAAGATCGAGGACAGATCTGGGGAGGCCTTTGATAATATCAACAAGAGATTCTCTGATGAAGAGATGGGGAAAGTCCTGAATAATCTTCAGGCCTTTATCGAGACAGCCTCAACTAGCGTGAACAAGATTGAAACTGTATTTATCTACCAGCAGGAAGAATTGAAAAACACCTTTGAAAGTTTGAGCCAGGCCATAGATAATCTCTCTCAATTCTCGAGAGAACTCACAGAAGATCCAACTCTTTTTATACGAACGAGAAAGGATAAAAAGAAATGAGAAAATATTTTATTTATATATTACTCCTACTTATCCTCAGCAGTTGCATGTCCTCGCCTGCCAGAAGATATTATCAACTCTATTTAGGAGAAGAGGAGGGGACCGGAGAAAAGACGATAGATAAGACTGTTCTTGTCGAGCGGATAGAGGTCGATGATCTCTATGATGATTTCAGAGTCGTGTACAGAGTCTCGCCTTACCAGTTGAATTATTATTCCTACGAGTTCTGGGCAGATAAACCGGCAAAACTCATAAGGGATTCCATCACTCACTATCTTTTGAGGAAGAATGTCTTCCAGAAAGTTATCCAGGAGATCTCGAGGGGAGAGCCAGATATCCTGTGGAAATCGAAGATTCATTTTGTTGAAGAGATCGATTCACCAGAAGTCTGGTATGCCCGCCTATCCATGGAGATCGAGCTCGTTGATTTCAAATCAAAGGAGAGGCTATATTATTGCCAGTTCGATAGAAGTGAAAGGCTGGGCACGAAAAGCGTGGCCATGGTTCCAGTCATGCTTTCAAAAATATTAGAAGAGGAGTTAAATAAGGTCGTCAGCGAGCTATTCCAGGAATTAGAATAAATCACCCAAAAGAAGAATCATGATTTTCTTTCCCATTGCCCGTCTTCTTTTTGGATCCACCAACCAGTGCGGCTGTTTTCGATCCACCGCTTAGCGAAAATTTTCTGTATCCGGGGAATCTGGCCCGAGTCGATGTCCAGAGCCTTTGCGACTTCAGAATAGAGGTTCTCGCGTTCACCATTCACATCCTTAGTCAAACGTCTCAGATCTGCCTTCTCTTTCAAAGTGAGATTGTCCTCATTCCTGACATAGATAAATCCGTCGTTGCCTTCGCCGATATTTCCTTTTTCAAAAAAAGGCAGGAGAAGAGGTTCTTTGTCTTTGAGAGATTGCTTCAGAGCGCGGATTTTAGGGGAGGAGACTCTTTCTTCTTCCTGAGCATAGGCAGCAGGGACGAGCGAGAAGGAAGAGTGTATGATTTCCTTATCTTTTTTTTCTTTGCCTTCCTCGTCTGCTTTTCTGACTTCATCCACAATCTCCTCAGCCGTTTTTTGGACAGCCGCTTCGGGAAAATAAATGTTTATGGTCACACAGGCGATAGCCACGATAGACAAGGCCAGAAAAGTTAAAAGGAGTATTTTCGATTTTTTCATCTTTTTCCCTTTCTCATAAATGACTCACATCCGTCTATGATTATACCAGAATCCTCAAAATCGGTCACTGTGATTGTTGCGAGCGGCCTATCCGTTTGAGTCTGCTCAGCATGTCTTTGAATCTTATCTGATTCCTGGGCTGCTTGTTGACCACATTGATGGCGAACAAGCCTGATCCTTTGACGAGATATTCGGTTCCCTTCCTTTGGATTGTGCCTCGGAGTGTGAACATGTCATTTTTTAACGAACAATACATTCCGATTTTATCATATCGGAATTCCTTGATGAGCCGGGTCCATCCGCTGTTCGGCGATAGAGGGGTTTTTTCACCGGTTCCGATAATGGCTAAGTCATTTGTCGCTTTGAGACTGAATCTTTGAGCGATCCCTTTCCTCTTCTCTGATTCCACCTGGAAAACAAAGCTCTCTGGCTGCCCATAAGAAAAGGCTAAATCTTGGATTTCACCGTTTATTATTCCTGTCACGCGGCCAAACGGGATCGAGTTTGTTATTTTTTCTAGGTCTAGACCTGTGAGGCGCACATCACAGGAAAGCGTCCTGGCCTGGGAGAAAGGACGCTCGATTTGAATGTTATTGGCCGTGATATTCCCTCCATAAGCTTCGACCTCACACTGGCCCTCGGTTGATACGTGATCCGGTAGGATCTCGATGTGCGGAAGGTTTACGGAAAATTTTCCTTTCAACTGGAATTGCTGCGATCGAATGGGAAGCTGCGACAGATCCGCCTCCTTCCAGAAAAAGGAGGTTTGACCTTTAAGATTCGCTAAATCGGAACCAAACTCAAGAAAGACTCTCCCGAAAGAAACTTTTCCGCCGAATATCTCCAGCTCAAAAGGTTCTGTCAGGTAACGGTTTCTCTGGGTCGAAAGGTCGAGTTTTAGTGAAGCCAAATCCAGTATGGATGTATGGATATCGGTCAGTGCCAGGAATCCTTTTTCTGAAGGGTCGTCTTTGTATTCTACACCGTTAAGGTTTTCCTCATAATTCAAGGGGATATATGCATCAATGCCTTTGATTGAGAATTCTTTGTTGTCGACAGCCAGTGAGGCATCCTGTACTCTCAGATGTCCTTTGATCGAGTAGGCGTTTTTATCTCCTTTGAGTGCTATTCGAGCATCTGCATCCCCTTTGATCTCTGCAGGAATTTGACTGCCGCCTCCTTTTTGGACCATAAAAGAATACAAAGAGGAAAGATTAAGGCCCGAAGCCGTGACTATTAAGTCAACCCGAGAAGGTGGTCCTGCATTGATCATCCCTGTGCCTGTAAACTTTCCAAAATTGGGGATGAATGCGTCCATAGAAATATCTGTGATTCTTCTCTCGGAAACCTGAACTTGTCCGCTCATATTCCCTCGAATGGGCATCTCGTTCCAGTTGATATAGTAATCCATCGCCAGTGACTCACCCTGAGAGAGATCAAAGGAGGCAGACAGCGGTATGTTTTCAAAGGATCTTCGGAAAGTTCCTTTCAGGACCAGTTTTGGCTCGAGAGATTCTCCAGCGAATGAGAAAGAGGGATCATGAAACTGGACTCCGGAGGTCTCCAATCGAGTCGTAACATCCCAGACTTCGTCTTCATTTTGAAATGAATTGTGGGCTTCGATTTGAAGGCTTAATACCCCATCCGGTTCCCAATACTTCACGTTGGAAGGAATATAGGGAGAAAAGAACTCCAGAAGTGATTGGAAGCCGATATCCGAACATTTCGCAGAAATGGATTTTGAATCTTCAGGATCGAGACCAACTTGGGCTGTCATCTGGAAGGAAGGAAAAGGTGGAAGCAGGATGTTCGCCTGCGAGAGTTTCATTTTTCTTTTTTGAAGGTCAAGAATCCCGCTTCCGGAAAAGGAAACCTCCATAATCTCGATCTTTCTTTTCTGGAGGTGATAGGCAAGAGCTTGAAAATGGCCTTCGGCGTGAGATATGTTTAGCTCGGATGAATTTCTTCTTACTTCAACGGGAATCTCTAGAGTGAATCCCTTTAAATCGAGATTTTTTTGTGAATAAGATCCTTTGGAGATACTGAATTTGCCTGAAATATTTAGATTTTCAGGAAAATCATGGATTCTGAGGCTTCCGGAAAAAACGTTATCGAGAGAGAAACGTGAATTTCTGAATCTGACACGGGTCGGATTTATCACAACCTTGCCGCTGACTTGTGCCTTCTGTGCTCTCTGCTTTGTAGAAAGCAAACCTTCCCCTTCGAAAAAAGCGCTCCCCTCCATTTCCAGCCCCTCGATCTCATAAGGAATATGATCTTTAACAAGAAAAAGAATACGGCTCAGATCATCAATCTGGATTCTGTGATGAAAATGCAGAGTTAAATCATCCTTAATAGTGACAGTCAGTGGGCCTGACAGACTAACATAGGACGGGACATCAATTTCTAGAGTTGGAAAGCTCAATATGTTTTCGTCCGTCTGAAGTTCTCCTCTAAAATTCAAATCGATCTTTTCGAATTGAGCTTTTCTTTCGGCAAGTATGAGATGGATGTTCTTTAGATTAAATCGTCCATCTATGGAAGGTGTGTCCTTGAGGGATAGAATCCCTGAGCCCTGGATTATGTTATGAAATCCAATTTTATGAGATTGGATTTGGCCTTCTGCATCACGGAAGAGAAGTGTATATGCAAAGGATTCATGCTCTTTTGAGGGGGATAGAGCGAAATCGACGCCTTGAAAGGTTATCCTCTTATCGGAAAACACAAAGTCCAGAACAGAATTTTCAAGACTTATCTGCCGGACATAACTCATCCCAGAAGACAGACTACGGATGATGTCCTCAATCACGATTTTTTTTCTTGTTTTTTTGACTTTGGCATGGATTCGAACTCCGACACCTTCGAAAGAATCAAGGTACGGCTTCTGTTTTTTCCTGATTCGGTGGACGTCTCCTTTTAGGATGAGCTTTTCCACAGAAACATCGACTTCCGTGTCCTCCAGGTGTGTCGAAAAGGCTACTGATTCTGCTTCGATCCTCAAGGGAAACAATTCATAATCCAGTTTACCAATTGTCACTTGGAATCCTGTTCTTTTGGTGAGTTGTTTCTCTAGGAGCCCTTTGACAAGTGGTTTATTGTAGAAAAAAAGAAGAACCGCAGTAATAAGCACCAAGATGAAAACAAGAATGATGCTACCCAGGATGATAAGAGCTTTTTTGAGTTTCTTTTTCACAATCACCAGTTATCAGTCATTATATAAGGAAATCACTCGTAGAAAGAATCCTTATTTGCTTACAGCAGAATGAAGGCGTTTGGCTCAGATCGGTTCATTTTTAATGGATTATACTCGAAGGATACATGTTTGGCTATTTGACTAAAAGGAATTGTAGATTAAGATATGACTAAACAAGCTATTTTCCCTTCCTCCAGAATCTAAAAGGACCGAGAAGAGGTTTTCTCCAATGATGAGGCCCCCTATGAGGGAAGATCCCTTCGCTGACATACTGGACGTCTTCCAGGGTGTAAAATGCTCTGGGATTCAACTTCTGGATGATGTCTGCTATATTTTCAAAATCCTGTCGCCTTATGATAGAGTAAATAATATGGACTTTTCCGTCCATCCCCTCTGCATCCATACTAGTGACGCCGAATCCCTGAGACCGCAGATGGCTGATCAGTTCTTTCGCGTCCTTCTGAGTGATGATCCGGATCAGTGCCTTGCCGATAGCCAATTTTTTTTCGATAAAAAGCCCTACATACGTCCCAGTAGCAAATCCCCCGCCATATGCGATAGTACAAACGATATTATTCATATTTTGCATCACAGCTCTGATGGCGACCAGCCATATGATAACCTCGAAGAATCCTACCAAAGGAGCCAGATATTTTAGTCCTCTTGAAACAAAAATGATGCGCATCGTACCGAGCGAGACATCAAGGACTCGGGCGAGAAAGATGAGAAGAGGAATGATCACCCACACAAAGATGTCATGACCGAAGACCAAGTCTAGGTTCAAATGAAAATCTCCTTGAGTGCTATCAAACTAGAAGTAGTGCTAAGACCTCTGCAACCATGGCGGGCTTTGCACTTCCTTCTATCTCAATGGTGTTTTCCACCGTGATGAGGATCCTTCCATTTCCTTTTTCAATCGCTTCTTTGAGCACAACCCGATTCCTTATCTTAGATCCGACCCGCACCGGTTTAGAAAACCTGACTTGATTCAAGCCGATATTTGTCACCATCTGAATCCCTTTTTGGAAAAGTCCTATCTGGGATGTGAGATGTACCAAGAGAGAAAGAATGAGGAATCCATGAGCGATTGTCGTACCGTAAGGACCATGTCTGGCTTTGTCGGGATCGGTGTGGATCCATTGTCTGTCCTCGGTGCATTCAGCAAAGGCATTGATCCTCTCCTGGGTGATTTGCATCCAGTCTGATATCCCGATCTCTTTCCCTATATATTCTTGTATTTTTTCCTGAGTAAGCGCTTCTGTCATGTTACACCTCTCACGATTGACATTTTTCCCTTGAGCTTAAGTATTTGAAAATGATTTTAAGATGATAAGATATAACTTCAATCATGATCCCGTCAAGTGAAAATAGGCGGACGATATCCCATTATCGATGACAGAAATGGATGGACGCTATTATCCTTGACTTTGTGCAAATGTTGAAATAATTTGATTAGGAAAAGTCTCTCTGAGAAGACAAAGGGATCTAATGATTCTGTGTGGAGGATTTGAAATGGAACACAGGAACAAAAAAGAATGTCCCCCTCTGCCTAAGGTGGCTTTGTTCGTTCTTATATTATTGACCGTCGTTCTCTACTTGCAGCCTTCGGATGAATCTCCGTATAGAGCCTTCTACTGGCGTAACATCGGTCCAGCGAACATGGGAGGTCGCGTCACAGACATTCAAGCTTTGGACAATGATTACAGGTTTGTAATTGTGGCGTCTTCATCCGGAGGAGTCTGGAAGTCCACAAATGCTGGGACAACGTGGAAGCCGATTTTTAACGATTACGGCTCTGCATCGATCGGAGCTGTAGCAATCTTCCAGAAAGATCCAAATATTATTTGGGTCGGAACAGGAGAGGCGAATGTCCGCAACAGTGTGGGTTGGGGGGATGGCATCTACAGGTCTGGAGATGCGGGAAAAACCTTCACTCGCATGGGATTAGAAAGCACCCACCATATCGCTCGGATCATAACGCACCCAGAGGATTCAGATATTGTCTATGTAGCGTCGCAAGGTCACCTGTGGGGGTACACGGGCGATCGCGGCTTGTTTAAAACCATCGATGGAGGGAAGACCTGGCAAAGATTGACAAACGGATTACCCCACGATGAGAAGACCGGATGCACGGAAATCGAAATGGATCCCAATAATCCTGATATTATGTATGCTGCCTTCTGGGAGAGGATAAGAAGACCTTACAGGTTCGACAGCGGTGGTCCAAACGGCGGATTGTTTAAATCCTCTGATGCAGGACAAACCTGGAAAAAATTGACCCATGGTCTTCCTGGAGGTGACATCGGACGCATCGGGATCGCAGTGTGCCGAGAAAATTCGAAGATTGTGATGGCTATTATTGAACATGGTTTTCAACCGGAGCGGGGCACGGAGGAATATGAGGAAATGGAGAAGCTCGGCACTGGAATATATCGCTCAGAAGATGGCGGAGAGACCTGGTCATACTTGAACCGGTATAACAACCGCCCCTTTTACTACAGCCAGATCTATATTAATCCTAAAGATGATAAGCGTGTTTATGCCATGGGCACCCGAGCCCAAGTCTCTGAAGACGGAGGCAGAACTTTTCAATCAGGAATGCCTGGGATAGCAGGTGATTTTCATGTGATGTGGCTCGATCCTCACAACAAAGACCGTTATTATGTCGGGAATGATAAGGGCGTTTCGCTTACTCATGATCACGGTCAGCACTTCAATTTCTTTGACAATTTCTGTATCAGCCAGATATATGCGGTATCTGCTGATTTGCGTGATCCCTATTATATATATGTGGGGCTTCAAGACAACGGAGTGTGGGGTGGACCGAGCAACAGCCGAGACTACAACGGAATTCTGAACGATCACTGGTTCAAATTCCACAGCGGTGATGGCTTTTACACGGCAGTGGATCCCTTTGATTGGACCTCGGTTTATTCGGAGAGTCAAAGGGGAAGAATTCGACATAACCATGCCCTTTTTCGTCAAAGATCGAGGTCTATCACTCCAAATCAAAACAACACACACAACTGGAAGGATATAGTTCCCAAACAGACTGATTCTAATCGGCCTGTAGTCCGCATGAACTGGAGCACTCCATTTATCATTTCACCTCATAATCCGCATACCCTGTATTATGGAGCTAATTTCGTGTTTAAAAGTGTCGACAGGGGTGATCACTGGCAGATCATTAGTCCAGATTTATCGATGAATGATCCGGTCAAGACGAACAGAGAAAGTGGCGGCTTGACTCGGGATGTCACCGGAGCAGAAACCCATTGCACTATCATAACAATCTCCGAATCACCTCTTATGCCTGGATTGATCTGGGTAGGCACAGATGATGGAAACATACATGTGACTCTGGACGATGGTGTGACCTGGACCAATGTCGGAGCCAACATTTCCGATATCCCGAAGGACCTATGGGTCAGTAGAGTCGAGGCTTCACATTTTGATAAAGGTGTATGCTATGTGACTTTTGATGGGCACAGGAGTGATGTGTTCATGCCTTATGTTCTAAAAACGGAAGACTGTGGTCGAACCTGGAAAAATTTGACAAGCAATCTTCCTGACGGACACTGTACATATGTAGTACGGGAGGATATAAAAAACAAAAATTTACTCTTTGTGGGAACAGAATTCGGAGTTTTTGTCTCGATTGACAGCGGGAAAATCTGGACAGATCTCATGAATGGCCTTCCTACGGTGGCTGTTCATGATCTTCTGATTCATCCTAAGGCAGGAGATTTGATCGCAGGAACACACGGCCGAGGAGTATGGATTTTGGATGATATAACTCCCCTGCAGCAGCTTTCTGAAGAGGTGATACAATCAGAGGTATACTTATTCGAGAATCCAGTGGCCACCAGATGGGCGGGAATTAGCCGGGGAGCAACCCGAGGTCACCAATTGTTTATCGGCCGAAACCCATTCTCCATGTCTCAAGTGGAACCGGACAATTCTCCCTCTCGAATCCAAAACACGGCCTCCATCAATTACTATCTGAGGATTAAACCTCGAAAAAAACCAATCCTTGAAATCAGCGATCTCACTCTATCGATGAAAAGAACTGTAATACTCGATGACACAGCCGGACTCGGTCGTTACAGATGGGACATGCATTTCGAGCCTTCCAAGCAACAGAAGGATAATTTCATGAAGCGTATGGAAAATGTATTCAACGAATTAAAAAAGCGCCTAAAAAATGAGCAAATGGAAAGGTCAGACCAGCTCTATCAGGAATTCAAGCGGGCTCAAACAACCGAAGAATTCAATCAAATCAGAGAAAAAATCATGGATGAGTTCAGGGATTATGCGTGGGGGAGAGACTTCTTTGTGCCACCTCTTCAGGGGCCAGAAGCTGAAGCGGGAACATATGCTCTGAAGTTTATAGTTGATGACAAAACATTCAATGGTTTTGTCGCCATCAGAGATGACCCACTATTAGAGCATTGAAGCAAGAAGTCCGATCCTTTCCTTAATAGTCTTAGCGAAGCATGCCCTTATCAGGGTGCTTGCTGGTCGGAGATGCTCTTTGACTTCTCCTTGATTCTGTGCTAATGATACATGCAGGAGGATAAATTGAAACATTTGATCCTCTTTTTTTGTGTATTTTTGCTAACCCTTACTGTCTTTCCTCAACAAATGACAGAAGAATCTATCGTCATCAACATTGAAGTTCCTGTCAGGGTTTTTCAAGGCGGAAATTTTGTAGAAAACCTGACTATTGATGATTTTGAAATCTTTGAAGATGGTATAGCTCAAAAGATCGAGGCTGTCTATCTGGTCAAAAAGAAAACCGTCGAGCGAAGCGAGGAGAAAAGGAGATTTTCTCCTGCCACATCCAGGAACTTTTTTCTTTTTTTTGAGATATCTGAATATACTCCAAAAATTGGGGAGGCGATAGATTACTTCCATGAACATGTTTTAGTGCCAGGGGATAATCTTATCGTTGTTACTCCCATGGAAACTTACATGATGCGCAACAGAGTGATGGAGTATCAGACAAGGCAGGCAATGTCTGGACAGCTCAAAGAACTTTTGCGCAGAGAAGCTATGGTGGGAAATGCAGAATACAGGGGAGCGATCCAAGAGCTTATCGGACTTGCCAAGTCTTTGTCTGCTGCAGAGCTAGAATTGTTAGGCGCCAGTTCGCAGCAGATGGATGAGTTTGTATCGGGCGCATATGATTGGATGCCGCTCGAAAAGCAACTCATGAAATATCAGACTATTCTGGATAGAGTAGAGAAGCTCAGGCGAGTGGATCAGCAGAAACTTTTGGATTTTGCAGAAATCTTGAGGAATAAAGATGGACAAAAGTATGTCTTTCTAATTTATCAGAGGGAGTACATCCCCCAAATAGAGCCATCCATTATTGATAAATATATTGCTCAGTATCAGGATCAGCCTCACATTCTCCGTGAACTTAATCGCCTCTTTGAAGCATCTTACAGAGAGATTTCATTCGACGTGGATCTTGTCAAGCAGATATTTGCGGATTCCTCTATTTCTATCCATTTTTTATTTCTTACGCCTCCCATTAAGCACGTACAAGGAGTGTATTTTCAGGAGAGATCCGAAGATATATATGGTGCTTTTAGGGAAATGGCTGAGGCAACTGGAGGATTCATAGACAGTTCAGCCAATGCTGTGGCTTCGTTCAAAAAAGCTGTTGATGCCTCAGAAAACTATTATCTCCTGTATTATTCTCCTCAGAAGTATGAAAAAGACGGAAAGTTCAAAGAGATTTCCGTCAGAATTAAGGAAAAAGATTATAAGGTAATCCACCGCCAGGGTTACTTCGCAAACTGATTCCAGGAAAGCCCAGAAGCATAAGAATGCCTAATGAAATGAAGATGATTTGTCCGGATTTATCATGGGTTGGAAAATAAAATTCAGCGAACAAATAGGTTTAACAAATCTGAAAAAAAACCTGTTATTTACAGATAAAACGTAGCCATAATAACGAAAGACAGTTTTCATGACCGGTTCAGTCTAAAAAGGAGAAGAGCATGAAGAAATATATGTATCTAGCAGCTGTCTTGGTAACCGCCCTTATTTTTCTCCGGATTCAAATTTCTGCGGATGAAGGCATGTGGCCCATAAGTGGAATACACAAACTTGGCCTTCAGGAAAAGGGTCTGGAGATCGGGACAGAAGATATCTTCAGTCCGAATAAGCTCAGCCTTATCCAAGCCGTGGTGCAAGTCGGGGCTACAGGCTCTTTTGTCTCAGAGGATGGCCTCATTATTACCAATCATCATGTGGCTTATGGGTCTGTACAAGCTGTGAGCACCAAAGAAAAGGATTACATCCAGCAGGGATTTAAAGCTCAGAGTCGGTCACAGGAAATACCAGCAAAAGGCTTGACCGCGCGCATTACAGATTCTTACCGGGATGTTTCCGGTGAGATTCTGAGTGTTCTCAAAGAAGGAATGGACTTTGGCGAACGGACCAAAGCCGTAGAACGAAAGATGAAAGAGATCGTGGCTGAAGCAGAGAGGATAAATCCGGGAAAGCGTGCTGAAGTGGCTGAAATGTTCAGCGGAAAAACGTATGTTCTTTTTATGTATACCTATTTGAAGGATATTCGTTTGGTTTATGTTCCTCCCCGTTCCATAGGAAACTTCGGGGGGGAGGTAGACAATTGGATGTGGCCACGTCATACAGGAGATTTTTCTTTCTTGAGGGCATATGTAGCGCCTGATGGGACTCCTGCTGAATATTCGAATGAGAATATTCCTTATCACCCCAAAAAATATTTAAAAGTAAATCCAAAAGGTGCGGACGAAGGGGATTTTATTTTCCTTCTCGGATATCCGGGTAGAACCTACCGCCATAGGACTTCCCATTTCTTAGCTTATGAGGAAGATGTCCGAATGCCATGGGTAGCAGATTGGTATGCCTGGCAGATTTCTGTGATGGAAAAGATGGGAGAGAAGGATCGAGCAATTGCCTTGAAGCATCTCTCCCGCATCAGAGGGCTTTCAAACACTATGAAGAACTATCGGGGAAAGCTCCTGGGAATGAAGAGGATTCGTATGGTGGATATGAAACGTCAAGAAGAAAAAGAGCTGCAGTGGTTCATCCAGACAGATGAGGAACGAAAGACGAAGTATGGAGACATTCTGGAAAAGATCGCTGATATCTACAAGGATATTCGTCAAAGAGCAGAGTATGAGCTCGTATTGGATTATCTTCGAAGAAGCGTTGATATGATATCTTTTGGGTATACTGTGTATGAGGCTTCGATCGAGAGGCAAAAAGAAGATTTAGAAAGAGAATCGGCATACATGGACCGCAATTTTGCTCTAACGAAGCAAAGATTGGAACTCTCTTTTAGAAATTATTATGAACCTACAGACCGAGTCATTTTTAAAGAATTGCTCACCCGCGCGGTAGGACTCCCCGAAGAATACCGCATTCCCGCACTTAAGACAATTTTCGGAGGAGAAGATCTGGAAAAGAAAATAGATAAATTTATTTCCGAAACCTACAGCCATTCAAAACTCAGTCAAAGGGATTTTTTGATGAATGCGCTTCAAATGTCCACCTCAGACCTGGAAGATATGAACGATCCCTTCATCGAATTGGCTGCAGCTCTGTATCCTACCTACCAAAAACTCAAAGAAATCCGAGATGCTCGTGCAGGGGCTTTAGCAGAGCTCTACGCTCGTCTGATTGACGTCAAAAAGGAGTTTCTCCAGCAGGATTTTGTTCCTGATGCCAACCGCACTCTTCGTCTGACTTTCGGCCGAATCCGGGGATATCATCCAAGAGATGCAGTCTATTTTGGACCCATAACGACGTTAGATGGAGTTGTGGAAAAAACCACGGGCGAAGAACCCTTTGATACTCCCGCAGAGCTTGTGGAACTTCACAAGGCAAAAGAGTTTGGTCAATTTCAGCATCCTCAACTCAAGAGTGTGCCGGTATGCATTTTATATGATGCCGATACTACAGGCGGAAATTCAGGCAGTCCGGTTCTCAATGCAAAGGGAGAGCTGGTGGGTGTTAATTTTGACAGAGCCTACGAGGCAACGATCAACGATTATAGATGGAACAAAGACTACAGCCGGTCTATCGCTGTGGATATTCGTTATGTACTTTGGATCATGCAGAAGTATAGTAAAGTCGATGACCTCTTGAGAGAAATGGACGTTTTATTTTAATCCTGCCACCTTGGAAGGTCCATAATAGAGCCCGTTGAAGAAGAATTTAAAGGACCCGTGGGGCTGACCACGAAATGTCACTTCCGGGCCGTAAAGCAAGAGTTTCCCCTGTCCTACGTTAGCTTCGATGATAGCTATCCCTCCTTCCAGATAATGCTGTCCCCAGCCCCAGCCGCTTCTTAGGGGCGTTTTGGTGTCAAACCAGGCTATTGGACGGATTCCACTGAGTCCTGCCTCTGGCTCAAGGTCAAACACTGGGCTCCGATTGAAGATAACATCCACTTCCTCAGACATCCCGTACGCAAGGGGATTATTGGTGTCTGCTCTAACGCGGAGAATAGAACCAGGTATAAAAATCTGAGCTCTGGAAAGGGGTTTATCGGTTCCGTCCTGGAGTCTTTCGACAAGGGCATTTCTTATTGGAAGTCCTGCATGGAAAGCGATATTCGTCGAACTTCCGATGGCCAATAAAGTTCCGCCATCTTTTAAAAATTGGAGCAGTTGAGGCACTGTCTTTTCGGCTGTAACATGTCCCATTCGACCATGAAATTCTGCTGGTACATCCTCAGGTTTGGGCAGGGAAAACCATCGAGGACTCTGGTCATTTTGGGCGTTAACCTGGGGAATGGCCCCGTTGACAAAAACCAGGACATCGTACTTCTTTGCGAGGTCACCTGCGTCCAGTGTCTGGGGATATACAACTTCAAATGGGAACTCGAACTGTTCGAAAAGCCACCTAACCCATCCTGAATCCATGGAGCCTCCGTAGCGGTCCCAGAGACCTATGCGAATTGGACGGAGCTGGAAGAGTTCCCCTGTGGGCTTAGAGGGAATTCCCTCAAAGTTCAATCCCAGCTCTTCGCTCATCCTCTTCAATATTTCTTCAGTCGAAGGCTTCTCTGGAATGTAGATCGTACCAGGGGGAAATATCCTATCATTGATCCTAAGTGGCTGCCTGAGCCAATAGACCTCTTCTTTGCTTCGCAAAAGCCTGTTGGTGGCTATAAAGGCATCATTTATCCTGTGATCTAAGAGATAACCGACTGCTCCCTCGCTTTTCGTTATCCTTCCAGGTTGCTTTTCAACAATCCCTTCAATGTTTTCGAAGGGACCATCAAAACCATCAAGAATACGGTCGAAATGAACACCCATCTGATAGGCCAGGGTCCAACCGGCCATGTCATAGGTGGGAACGGGTGGTCCTCCTGGGCAGGGTATATTATCAGGATAGTCTTGAGGTTCGAACATGGATAAGATATGGGGCCGGAAGGCTTGGGAGGTCTTTATCACATAGGATCCCGTAGGATAGGATTTTCCCTCGACCTCAAAATCGCAGATGGCTTTGAGGACAGTTATCCCATTCTTTATCAGGACATTCACAAATTTTTGAACGGTCAAAAAATCTGGCTGGGTGGATGGGAGTATATAGCCTCTGGGATCTCGATGGGCAGGTTCGCGGAGCAATTCATAATACTCGAGGGGGTAGCCTCGCGATCGGCCCGAACCAGTCATCTCGGCTTTATCCAGTCTGATTTTCTCTTCCACAGCTTGAATGCGTTCTGGATGGATTGTCCAGTGATCACGGAGTCCACGCTCGATGGAATTCTTACCCATGCGGTAGATGTTGAACAAAAACTCCTTCCGATGTTTTGAGGCGAGGTCGAGAATAGCTTTATCTGCAGTGATGGAATACTCCACGGATTGGCGGAAGTGCCATTTTTGAGGAGCCACTGGATAGGGGAGATCGTTTTCAGGGAGTTGCCTCTGGGGAAGGAATGGAATTTCCATCGGAGTCGGATGACCTATGGTTTCTGTAAGAATTCCTATCATATTGTGGAAATAGACTGTCGTGCGTAGGCCGCCATTCCACCAAATCGAGTACCCTGCACCTGATCGCATTGTTGCACCAGGCTTTTCTTCTGCGACAAATCGGGTGTGCATGGCTGCTCCTATGAACTGGATTTGCACAGGGATGAGAGGATCGTAACAGTAGTTAAAGGGATCCCGAAAAGGAGGAGCAAAAAGTACACAACCAGAAGGCCCAGTCTGGTGGTGGTTGTAAACGATTTGGGGGAACCACTCCCTGTAAAGGATCCGGTTGATGGCTTCGGTTTCAGGCTGAGTGGACATGTAAAAATCTCGATTGTTATCATGCCCTACATATTTATGATAGAGCCTGGGAAGGTTCCTCGTCGAGCGTTTGTCTGCTTCAGGTTCCCGCATGTACCAGTTGGATACCAATTCCATGCCATCGGGATTGGAACATACGGCCAGGAGAATAACATCTTCCAGGATTCGAAGAGTCTCGGGATCGCTGCGATTGACCATCTGATAGACGAGTTCGATCAGTTGTTGAGCTCCTAAAACTTCGCTGCCGTGCAACCCCCCATCGATCCAGACGATGGCTCTGCCTTGTTCGGCGAGTTCTATTGCCTGAAGGTCGCTAAGGCCTTCTGCCAATGCCAATCTCTTTGATATGAATTTGAAGTGATCGAGCTGGGAATGATTATCGGGCGAGGTGATGATGGCCATGAAAATCGGACGGCCTTCTGCTGTGGTTCCGATTCGTTCGAGAACCATGCGGTCACTTTCTTCAGCGATTTTCGTCCAGTATGTGGATAACTGGGTGTAATTAGCTAAACAATAATCATCTCCAATGTTGAATCCCAACTCTTCCTTAGGACTGGTGATAACATTCTCGGAGTAGACTGAGGATAGAGTAAAGACGGAAAGCAGAATGAATGATACAAAGATTCTTTTTTTGTGCATCGCTCCTCCATGAATAATCGGTTCTTCAATCAGAAATCTTATAACAGCTTAAAATACGAAGTCAAAAAATTAGGGTTGGAATCGATTGTGTTGAGAAGCATCCTCTTTTCCGTGATATCAAAAGGCTTTATATAAGCTTTTAGGAATGGTTTCGCTCACGTGAAGACTTTTTTCGCCTTCCCTCACCGCTCTTCTCGGCGGCTGCGGAACTGCGCACGCTAACTCCTGATCTCTGCAACTCGATCCTCTGTTCCCGTGTTTGTCCGGAACTCTAATCCTAGAGCAAAGTCGTGCTCAATACATCCTCGCCGTCCGACTTTGTCGGATTCCCTCGAAGAACGATTCGTGAATGCTAATCTTCAATGGTCGCTTCAACCATCCCCAAAAACCATTTTTATCACAGAAATGTGAATGCTAACTGGTTTGAATTAGTCTTTGTTAATCCCCTTTGGTAAAAGAACAGGAGCGGATCTTTACTCTTTTCTGAAATATTCGTACTATAGGAGCACCGTGGTCCTAAAGACACAGAGAATCAAAATCGATCCAGAGTTGATCGAGCAGTATAAGATTAGAAAAATTTCACAGGTTTTAAAGAGGAGTGGAGTGATCGTGTATCCGACGGAAACCTTTTATGCTCTGGGAGCGAATTGTTTCTCCAAGCAGGCAATACAGGCAATCTACAGCCTTAAGAAACGGCCTCCTTCAAAACCTCTCTCGGTGGTGATTTCTGATTTGGACATGATTCAAGAGATCGTCTCTGAAATCCCTATGGCCTTCGAGCCTCTCATAGCGAATTTTT
>Ga0209427_10001723_pt1 | contig 25332 bp, 24 predicted proteins | sample DeeMarSWOR136_30_FD_187465 | JGI IMG/M metagenome (GOLD analysis project Ga0209427, IMG submission 187465) | Marine sediment microbial communities from White Oak River estuary, North Carolina - WOR-1-36_30 (SPAdes) (version 2) | ecosystem: Environmental > Aquatic > Marine > Intertidal zone >...
TGGGTTTTTTCTTTTTCAATTAGTTGTTCATTTAAATCTTCGATTTCCTTGAATAAATTACTAATTTTTGTTTCTAGTTCAGTAACATGTACTTTTTTTTTAGCTAACTCAGTTTTTAAATCTTCTATTAAAGCTTTAGTAACCTCTGATTCTGAATCTGGAGTTGTATTAGTCACAGATCCTAATTTTACAGAAAGTTCCTTAATATTCTCCTTGAGCGCTTCTATTTCAACATCTTTTGTATTAATGGTATTATCTTTTTCTGTTAAATTTTGTAATAAATCACTTATTCTTTTATTAAGTTCAAGATTTTCTTTTTGGATTGCACTCATTTTATTTCCTTCTAAGATCCCCGCTTGTTTTATCTGTTCTTTTAATTGCTTATTTTCATCAATAGTCTTTTTAATGATTTTCTCTGTTCTACTTAGTAAATCTATGTTTTCTCCAATCTTACTTCTTAATTCTTCATTTTCTTTCTCCAATTCTTTAAGCCTATCTAAAGTTTCACCAATAGCACTGGGTTTCTCTTTAGTTTCCTTTTCCATTTTCTTACGCCATAAGCTTACGAAATCTTCAACATTTTCTTTATCTTCGCTCATTTTCCTTTATTTAATATTTTTTGATTTTTAATATAATAGTATTTTGACTTACCTTAATTGTTATTCTTTCTTTATTATTCCAGAAAAATAACCTACGCAATATCCACCAATTGATCCAGTTCTTTCAGAGCTTGTATAGTATTTCAACAATTCACCTTTAGTTGCATTAAGATTCCTGCAAGCTAACATTAAAGTAGTAATTGTTTGTGGTCCACATATTGTGGTTTTTAAAGCTGTCTCAAGAGTTTTTTCTGGATTTAAATTTTTAAAAGCCTGAATTACAGCTAAATCAATTTCTTTAAATTTTTGTAATTGCTTTGAATCACTTACTTGTTTATGCGACATATCTGAAGATGCAACAATTACGACGTCTTTATTGATTAAGCTTATCGCGTTGGATATATCACTAGATATTTCTTTCATTGTTTTAAAATCTCTAGTTCCAGCGATTTTGATTGTTACAATTTTTACATCTTTTTCGAGAGAACAGTATTTTATAAATGGTAATTGTATTTCTATATTATGTTCTTGTTCAGAAAAACCTGTAAATAAAGAATTATCTTCTTTAATTATTTTACTTTCATCTAAAATTTTATTTGAAAGCTCCTCATCAATCTTTAAATTCCCTAATGGAGTTTCCCATTCTCCTTTTGCCATCAACCCTATTTTGTTATATCCTATATGATCTGTACCTAAAATTATGATAGAATCAGGAATTTTTTCTTTAAACAAGTTTAGATAAGTAAAAGCAGCACAAGGACCTGAATATGTCATTCCAGCATGAGGTGAAACTCCTCCTATAATGGTTCTTTTTTCTTTATTCAATGATACAGGCTCTTCACTTGGTCCAAATTGTGTATCTTTAAAATATCCTTTTAATGCTTCAAGTAAACCCTTTTTTGACCCAGGGTACCAGCTTCCGGCATGACTAGCTTTTCGAATTATCATTAATCTAATCACCAATCATTTATATTTCAATATTAAATTTATAATTTTTGGAGCTTAAATATTTTAATCTAATTAAAGAGAAATTGAAAGAATTATTAAGTTATTTTTAATATCTCTTTAATGATGAACCAAGATAAAGATGAAAAAAACTCCCTTGACGATATTGAGGTACCAGAAAAAATTCCAACTAAGTTCATTAATTCAAGAGTAATAGTTTTTAATCCATTATTCGCATCTTATTTATACATAAAAGGATTTAATGGTCAACGTTTTTTTGGCTCACCATTAGGAATCAATAAACCGCGATTGGAATATTTCTCGAAACCATCAGAATTATCTCTAATTGAAGCATATTACCTATTAGAAAAAGACAAGATCACAATCTATAATGTTAAAGATGACACATTCTTGGATATTGAGGAATTTTACAATCTAGCAAAAACGATACATCATAAATTTGAAGAAAAATATGTAATTTATAAAGATTTAAGAGATAAAAACTATGTACCTAGGCCTGGTCTTAAATTCGGTGCTGATTTTGTAGTCTATCGCCGCGGACCGGGTCTTGAACACTCTCTCTTCATGGTATTGGTTCTCCAACAAGATTCTAAGTTGACTGCTACAGATATGGTTCGAGCTGGTAGATTGGCTACATCTGTGAGGAAAAGATTTGTTATTGCAAATCCTCTTACGTGTAGCTATTACTTTTTTGAATGGTTCAAACCATGAGATTAAGATTTAATTCAAAAGAATAATTAGAAAAAAGGAGAATTACCTTTTTCTTGATCTCATGTTACATTATAGTCAAAATATTCAATATCTCAGCTGACACAAGATTGGCACATTCCTCTGAAAATTCTATTAAGAAATCCTGAATAATTGTTTGGGTTTCTTTAATATATTAAAGTTCTTTATTGGAAGTATGGTGTCGAATAAGGGTAGGGATTTTGTCTTCTAATATCTTTAGGATATTACTAATAAACTCATTTCACATTTTTACAAACTTCTTTCTGATAATGCATTATTCATTTATTTATAATTATTCTCTAATTATCTATTGATTAATGAACAAGATTGTGATGATTGTATAATATCTATTTGATATAGATAAGATATAGATATTTAAAGCAAAGAAAATCTTTTTAAAACCAATTTTTTTTATTAGCATTAATTAGAACTTATTTTTCTTTATTTCAATGATTTAAATGGATATAATATAAAAATTTGCTAATTAAGTTTATATAAATTGGGCATATTCATTATTGATACCAGATTCAGGAAAATTAACTTACCTTATGAGTCATTTTTACCAATCAAAGGTTTATATGCAACATTAAATATTATATCATAATTATTTTAATGTATAAAATAGAGGTAAGAAATTATGGTAGAAAATAAAAGTTCGCTAATAGCAATAATTGCCCTCATTATTGGAGCTTCTGGATTAGGACTCGGAGCATTCACATTTGTGAATTTTCAAATATTAGAAGGTCCCCAAGGATACCCTGGAGAGGATGGAATTGATGGAATTGATGGAATCGATGGAATAAATGGTACTAATGGAAAAGATGGAATCAATGGGATTGATGGATTAAATGGAACCTTAGGTGAGGTTGTGGGAATCTGGGAAAGTTTAAAAGGATTTGGATCTCCTTCGATTGATTATTCTATTGAGTTAGATGATATTAAAATTAATAATAGTAAGTATTTTTTCTTGAGTATGAACAATACTCATTTTAATCTGACCAGAGTCGGTTGGTATCGGCTTTCAATTAGATTTTTATGGGAGGAACTTGATATTGGTCATATTTACTTTCTAGAGATTTATAAAAATGGATTATCTTTGGAAACTTTAGAGAGAGTTTATTTTAATGAAACTAAAGATACATATTATCAAGTAAATGCTTTTGCTTATGTTATGAGTGATGGTGATGATGATTTTTACTTTCGATGTATATCAACTGATTATTCTTTTGATATCTACACTAGCTTACAAAAATATAATCAATTAGTCATTGAGTATATGGGGTAATATTAATCCTCTTATGGAGGGGCGAAAAGTTGTTAATATAGGTGATTATTAATATAATAGATTTTGCAGTTTATGACATCAGAGATATTCTTAATGAGGATGGAGAAGTTATAAAATAAGACTCTAAATTATTGGCAACAGATATGGTTAGAGCTGGTGGATTGGCTACATCTGAAAGAAAGAGATTTGTAATTACCAATCAACTAACTTGCAGTTTTTACTTTTTTGAATGGTTTAAACCCTGAGAAAACTCATAGCTCTAAATTTACCTTTAATTATAGTGTTAAGTTTCTTAATTTTTTAATTATTCGTGTTTTTAATTTATCAATTTGGGGAAAGTCATCATTTTTAACAGAAGTTCTGATTCTTAAAATATCGCTAATATCGTCTGGATCTAACAAATCTTCCACAAAGATCCCTTGATCTATAAGCCTTTTGCCTTCATTATAAATTAGGAGAATTATCTTAATTAATCCTAACAATTTTTTAATTGAAGTGTAATTGTCAACATCATCGAAGGCACTCTGGATTAAAAAACCATCCTTAATTAATCTTGAGATAAATAGGATTAATTTCTGATTTTCAAGTAAATTTTTTTCTCCAATTAATTGAATAACATATTTTAAATCTTCTTCATTAGATAAAATCTCATTAACTTGTTTCCGACAATTCTCCCAGTTAATATCGATTTCAGCCCAATCTATGTCCCTTTCATCCCACCAGTTTGAAATATAATCAGTGTAATTTGAATATGAATTAAACCAATTTATAGCTGGGTAATGTTTTAAATAAGCAAGTTTAGGATCTAATGCCCAAAAAACTTGGACTAACCTTTTGGTAGTTGTGGTTACAAGTTCATTAAAATCTCCACCTGGAGGAGAAATCGTTCCTACAATTGTTAGGGATCCTTTTCTCTCATTTCCTTGATGATCTGTGCCAATTGTTTGTACCAAACCTGCCCTTTCATAAAAACTTGATAATTTTGAGGGTAAATATGCAGGATACCCTTCTTCAGCAGGCATCTCCTCGAGCAAACCGGAGATTTCTCTAAGAGATTCTGCCCACCTTGAAGTACTATCAGCAAGAACTGCTACATTATACCCCATATCTCGATAATATTCCGCGATTGTAACTCCAGAAAATAAACTTGCTTCTCTTGCTGAGACTGGCATATTAGATGTATTAGCTATTAAAATGATGTGTTCTAATAAAGGACGACCTGTTTGAGGATTATATAATTCAGAAAATTGTTTCAAGAGATTTGCAATCTCATTTCCAGGTTCGCCACATCCGATATATACGCAAACTTCCACATCACTCCATTTAGCTAAGGATTGCTGAATTATTGTTTTACCAGTTCCGAAACCACCAGGTATTACACTAGTTCCTCCTTTTACTAGCGGAAATAATAAATCTATAGCTCGTATTCCAGTGATTAATGGTTCTCTTGGATTTTCCTTATTTTTAAAAGGGCGAGGTATATTAATTGGCCATTTGTGAAGCATTGTGAAAGATTTTTCGTGATCATTTATTTTTACTCTATAGATCTCATCTAAAATTGTATACATTCCCTCATCGTTAATATATGATAGTTTTCCCGAGACAAATGGTGGGATCATAATTTTATGTTCTAATGATTCTGTTTCATGGACAATACCTATAATGTCTCCACCGACAATTTTTTCATTTACTCTTCTTAATGGTTTAAAATGCCATTTTTTAATTCTTGATAAGGGATGAAATTTTGCGCCTCTTTCTAACATTCCAGAATTAAAATTTTTAAAAACATTTTCCAATGGTCTTTGTATTCCATCAAATACATTTGATATTAAACCCGGAGCTAATTCCATTGAAAGAGGTTCGTTTAAACTAATGACTTCTTCATTTAATTTTATATTTATAGTATTTTCAAAGCATTGAGCTATTACATGATCCGAATAAATCTGAATGATTTCTGAAAGAATTTCATGTTTTGATATTTTAACAAGATCATGGAGAGAAACTTGTTCTTCTAAGCCCTTAATTTGAATAAGAGATCCGTTTATAGCAGAAATATAACCAACATTGAGTTTAACATCAGATTCTCTAATAGGCGTTCAATATCCCCTAAATTACTTGTTTTATTGAGTTAATTGATTATTACAAAATGGGCATTTTTTAACGAAATTTGGGACAATATTACCACATTGTTCACATTTATTAATGATTGGTTTACGGTATTTAATATCAAGATTAATTGATTTGAAAATTCTCGGTTGTTCTAATTTTTTTTCACTATATTCGGCATGTCTTCTTTTAGTACTGCTTCCCATTGATGATTTTTTTTTATTTGAAAACATTCTAGAATAAAGTGACTTTTGACCTTTCCTTAAAAAAGGACCAATAGATATTAACAATATAAATATAATTAAAAATGTAATTATTAATGGATTCGCACCAAATTCATAAAGAAGATAATAGAAATAAACTAGTATGCATCCATACAATATCAATAAAATAAGCCGTGTTATTAGTTTCCTCCGAGTTTTGCTCTTTTCGTTAAGTTTATTCGACATGGATAATATCATTTCTATTTTATTGACTAATATATTTTAATTTTATTGATACCTTTGCCTAATATACTTTTTTGCTTTATCAATTTCTTCTTTTATGGTTTTAGTATCAAATTCTTTTTCGATTTCTTCAGAAATAACATCTTTTTCAATTTCTCCTCTAAATATCATAACCGAATAATCATTGTCTAGATAAAAGGGAAAATATTCTGTTCCTGAACCTTGATAAAACTTGAAAAAGAATTCATAGAAATGGAGTCGCATAGTATTGAGAAAAACTAACAATCCTTCTAATAGTATTACAATTAGATTTCCAAAAATAGATCCAATAAGAGAAATTATTTCTATGCCTAATCCTTCTCCCTGAATCAAAGATGACATTGCATTTATAGATAATAATAAGGCAACATGTGCTAATGCTAAAGCTAGTAATCTTATATATGAAGCGACATTACTCATAACAGATAGAAACGTATCAAAAGCTTCTATTGATCCTTCTCCAATTAATCCTCCGTAAGATTCTTTTTTTAGATATGAGATATTGAGAATTTTCCCGATAGGTTTTAAAACAAATAATAAAATTCCTGGGATTATAACTAACAAGATCGGATATGGAAAAGTGAACCAAGTATTTATATTAAATCCAAATCCTAATATCAAAATAGCCCCTCCAGTCAATAAAAGGATTTTAATAAAAGAATCACTTAAAGCTAAATACTTTTTGTGTTGTTTCCAGTAATTTAGAAATTGGATAGACCATCCTAAGTTTATATGGAATACTCCAATTATTATAGCAAAAATTAAAACATTTCTGATATTACCTAACGGATCGTATAAAGTAATATTAAGTACAGGAATTGTTATTGGATGGAAAACCCAATATACTGTTCCAAATATCTCTATTTCATGAGTTCCAAAAAATTCTCCATATAAAAACCCTACAAAAAATGCAGCCCATCCACAAAAAAATATAATCCAACACAGATTTACTGTATCTTTACCGTGATTTTTAAGAACAAATGCACCAATTAATCCAGATATTATTAATACTAATCCATGTCCAATGTCACCAAACATTAAACCGAATAATAATGGGAATGTAATAGCAATTATCGGAGTAGGATCTATTTCTGAATATGTTGGGGTCCCATACATTTTTGTAATAGTTTCAAATGGCTTTACAATCGAGGGATTTCTCATAATAGTAGGAGTAATTTCTCTTAAATCATCATTTTTTTCATCCTCATTTTCTTCATCCTCATTTTCTACTACTATATCTTTAATTGCTTTCAGTTTTAACTTCTTTATTTCTGGTTTTTCATAAACAGGACGCTCTTTAGATACATCCAATGAATCAATAGTTATATTATCTTTAAAGATTTTAAATAAAGCTTGTTCCACTTCCTTCTTTTTAGATAATGGAACAAAAAATTCAAGATTAAAACTATTACTCAACGATCTTTCAAATTGATCTTCCGCCCAATTATATTCTTCAATATTTTGAACAATTTCGTTAATTGCCGCAAATTTTCTTAAATTATCTTGAGCAAGGTGGTTTTGTTCATTCTTATATCTAGATATTAAATCTTCTATGTATTTTATCTCTTTATTTAATCTTGTAAAATTGATTCCCTCAATAGTTAAGTATTTTTTTAGAATTGGAACTTCTTCCGAATGAATTAACCTAATTCTTCCATTGAATTCAATTTCCTTACTTTTTGGATATATAATATAAAAACCAATTCTCTCATCAGAAATTTTAAATGTTTCGTAATAATTTGGAAATTCAGAATACTCGAAAAGGTTTTGTAAATTCGTTAAATTCTTAGAAAAAGTGGTGAAAACTCTAATTTTGAATAGATTAATACTATCTAATTTGTCCGTGTTTAGATTTAATTTTTCTAAAAATTTATAACTATTTTTTATCATGTAGAGTTTTTCCAGTTCAATAAGACCTTTTGAAGAATAACTCTTTAATTCTATTATTCTATTGGTATAAAAATCTATTTCTTCATAAAGGTGATTAATCAATTCATTAAGATTTTTAGCTACAAATTCTATTCTTTTTTCTTTATCTAATTTTATTTCTAAGATCTTATATACATCTATATTAAGTTTGTTGAATAAATTATCTAAATTTTTTCTTAATTCTTTAATTCTTTCTCTCATTACATTTTTTTCTTCTGGTTCTTTCTCTAATTTTGGTTTATCTTTTGGTTTTATGTGGACAGAATTCAAATTAGATAATTCAATAAGAAGTTGATCTTTTAAGTTTTGATCTATTTCTACATTAAGTAGCGAAAACCTATCTTTTTTCAGTTTTAACTCCCGCATTTTAAATTCTATTTATTTATAATTATATCCTTAGTTTTTTTTAATCTAATATAGTTTTCTCTTTCTACCTCTTCTAAAATATCTTTTATTAGTTTAATATTACTTCTAAGGCTGGGTATTATCACATTTCTCAATCCATTTATTCTACGGTTGATCTTTTTAAAATGTATTGAATATTTTAGTATTAGATCTTCGATTTCAGCGAACTGGATAATTGCATTAAAATAACTTTTTAAAACACTGATTAGTTCATCCAGATAATGACTTGTGTTTTCGAATGTATAGGCCGGAAGCTTCTCTTCTTGAATCAATTCATATCTAATCTGAGGATATGTAATTCCTGCTTTCTTCATATGAATTATTTCTATTTTAGGTTTGTATTGAATTCTGCTTAATTTATTAATTAAAAAGAGTTCATTTTTACCCATTTCTTCGGTAGTAAGGTACAATGTTTTCATTGTTTCTTTAAATAATGAGATAAATTCTGTTCTTCTAGAAGTATATTCTCTTTTTAATTTTCTAAGTTGGAAAATTAATTGTTCTCTTCTAAATTCTAAAAAATTTAATCCTTTATTTGAAAATATTAACCTTTTTTGTAAACTAATTAAATTGGATTTTGTTGGTTTTATTTCTCTAAAGCTTATAAATTTACACCCTTATTGAATAATATTTATCTATATATTTTTGATGAATTCTAATTAATTGATCTTCATTTAAATTTGCTAAAACATCCCACGCAATATTTAAGGTTGTTTCAAAATCACGATTCTCATCTTGTTTTTGATTCATAAACTTTTGTTCAAAATCAATTCCATATTTTAATAAATTTTTTTGTTCATAATTTAGACCATCTTCTCCCACTATTGAGATAAGATCTCGAACCTCAAGGTAATTTGAATATGAAGATAACAACTGGGAGCTTACATCGGCATGATCTTCTCTTGTTTTTCCTTTCCCAATCGCATCTTTCATTAATCGGGAAATCGATGCTAATACTTCAAAAGGGGGATAAATACCTTTCTTATTCAGATCACGATTAAGAACTAGCTGACCTTCCGTGATATAACCAGTAGTATCAGGTATTGGATGTGTAATACTGTCAGAGGGCATTGTAAGTATTGGAATTTGAGTTATTGTACCCTTTTTTCCTTTAATCTTGCCTGTTCTCTCATAAATTGATGCAAAATCCGAATAAATATATCCTGGATAACCTTTGCGGCTAGGAATCTCTTCTTTAGCTGAACTAAGTTCTCTTAACGCTTCTGCATAATTTGTTATATCAGTCATGATCACAAGAATATGCATATCTTTTTCAAATGCCAAATATTCTGCTGTAGTCAATGCAACCCTTGGAATAATCAATCTTTCAATTACAGGATCATCAGCAAAATTTATAAAAGAAATAATATTTTGAAGCTTTCCACTTTCCTGAAATCGGTTTAGAAAATAAATTGCTTCATCTTGAATTATTCCAATCCCACAAAAAATAATAGCAAATGGTTCTTCAGAGATAACTTTTGCTTGCGTAGCAATTTGAGCTGCTAATTTATTATGAGGTAATCCTTGTCCGCTGAATATAGGAAGTTTTTGACCTCTAATTAGTGTAAATAATCCATCGATTACTGAGACTCCAGTTTGAATAACATCTTCAGGATATTCTCTGGCAAATGGATTAATAGGAAAACCGTTTATATCTCTTTGTACATCAGTTAAAATGTCAGCATCTAAGACAGTTTTGGTTTTGATATCAATTGGTTTACCTAATGAATTAAATGTTTGACCAAGCATATCTTTTGAGATTTTGAGTTTGAAAATATCTTCTGTAAATATAATTTCAGCATTTTCAGAGGAGATACCTGTAGTATCTTCAAAGACTTCAACAACGATTACCTCTTCACTCATTTTTACAATTTGTCCTGTTCGAATTTTATTATCATTAGTTTTTATTTGTACTATTTCTCCATACTGAGCATCATGCTCATTTTTCAGAAAAAGTAATGGTCCAATTATTTGCTGAATTTTTTTATATATTACGCTCATGTTATTTTTAATACTCCACGAGTTAATTTTAAGGATTCTATTTCATTAAGTAAATCATTTTTTACTTCTTCTATTTTATCAAAATCATTATTTGGAATAGAATAGTTCATTCTTAAAATCTCTCTAATTGATTTAAGATCTTTAATATCTTCAATTAAAAAGCCTTGTTTCAATAATTCATTGCTCTCTTTATATAATAAAAGAATAATTTTAATCATACCTAAGAGTTTTTTAATTCCTGTATAATTATCAATGTCATCAAATGCATTTTGGATTAGAAAGCCATTTTTGATTAGTTTTGCTATAAATAACAATAATTGTTGATATTCTGGCATACTTTCCTCTCCTACTAACTGCACAATATATTTCAACTCATTATCTTGAGATAAGATCTCATTCACTTGTCTACGACAATCTTCCCAGTCAATATCAATTTCAGACCAATCTATATCTCTCTCAAACCACCAATCTGAAATATAATCTGGATAATTTGAATATGAATTAAGCCAATTAATAGCAGGATAGTGTTTTGAATATGCTAAAGACGCATCTAAAGACCAGATTCCTTGAACAAAGTTTTTTGTTGTAGCAGTGACAGGTTCGCTGAAATCTCCAGCTGGAGGGGAAATAGAGCCTATTATCGTCATAGAGCCTATTCTACTCTTCTTAGATTCACTATCTCCGAATAGTTTAACTATTCCCGCACGTTCATAGAAACTAGAAAGTTTAGAAGGCAAATATGCAGGGTATCCTTCTTCAGCAGGCATTTCTTCGAGCAAACCGGAAATCTCTCTGAGAGATTCTGCCCATCTTGAAGTACTGTCAGCAAGAACGGCAACATCATATCCCATATCTCGATAATATTCAGCAATAGTTACACCTGAAAAAATACTAGCTTCTCGTGCCGAAACTGGCATATTTGAAGTATTGGCTATCAAAACAATACGATTTAATAAATGTTGACCAGTTTTTGGATCTATTAAGTTTGAAAAATCTTTTAGAACATCTGCTATCTCATTTCCTCTCTCCCCGCAACCCACGAACACGACAACATCAGCATCGCACCACTTCGCTAAAGATTGTTGTATAACTGTTTTACCTGTTCCAAATCCTCCAGGAACACCCATTGTTCCTCCTTTTGTTATAGGAAATAACAAATCTATTACGCGTAAACCTGTAATCAGTGGTTCATTTGGAATTTTCCTTTCCTTAAAAGGTCGAGCTACTGTTATTGGCCATTTTTGTAGCATAGAAAAACTCTTTTCCTTGTTATTTATTACTAATTTATAAATCTCATCGGTGATAGTATATTCCCCTTCTTTGGCAATAAAAGTTAATGTTCCTGAAATGTTTGGCGGAATCAGTATTTTATGTTCTATTATTGAAGTTTCTTGTACTATTCCAATTATATCACCAGTACTCACTTTTGCATTATTTTTTTTTTTAGGAAAAAAGTGCCATTTCTTAGAGCGTGACAAAGAGGGAATTTCTAATCCTCTATGTAATTCTCCACTTTTAAAAACATCAAAAGCATTCTGTAAAGGTCTTTGAATTCCATCAAAAATATTACCAAGTAACCCTGGTCCTAATTCCATAGAAAGCGGTTCATTTAAACTAAGAACTTTTTCTTTGATGCGTAAGTTATTTGTATTTTCAAAACATTGGGCAATCACATAGTCAGAATAAATTTGAATTACCTCTCCCAGAATATTATGTTTGGTAACTTTAATTAAGTCATGCAATTTGACTACATGCTCAAGTCCCTTTATTGTAATCAAGGACCCATTGATGGCAGAAATGTAACCATTCTCAGAATCGGTTTCAAAATTGGATTTGCTCATAAAGTCTTAAATACTCTGATTTTTTTTCTTTTTGTTGTTGAATATATCCCTCAAATTCTTTCTCTATACTCTTGATTTCAGAATCGTTCACAATTTTAGAAATCTCCATCTGGATAAATGATGAAGCTTTATCAATTAAGTTATCAAAAGTATAATCATAGGAGATATTACCTCCAACAAGAGATATTTTAAATCCACCTATAAAATCTCTTGAATCTTTATTTATTTCAACGGGGTTCTTAAATAAATTCGTTAATACTTCAAAATTCTTTATAAAATAATCATAATCTCGTGAATTAAATAATATTTCTATTTCTTGGGGTTTATCAATTTTAATTTTTATAGTTTCAATAGATTTTAATAGATAATCAATATATCCTTCATAATTTTTTTTAATTTTATTTTTAATAAAATTAAAAATACTTGTTTTAAGATTTTTAATCAAACTATTTTTTAAATTTAGAAATTTTTGTTTAGCGTTCATAAGTGTTGAAGATAAAGATTGATTTAAGAATTGATCAAAACTCTCGATAAGATATTCTTTTAATTTAACTGATCTTTCTCGACTTCTTTCTATATACCTTTTTTTTATTTCAGCTTTTTGAAATAAACTTTTTTGATTTAAATCTTTTATTTCTTCCTGAGCTTTTTCGATTAAATAAAATCCTAAGTTACTAAGCCGTTGTTTTAATTCTTTCTCTTCAGAAATTTCTCTTCATCTCCTTACATTAAAAAAATGTCTCCTATTGCATTAAAAATTTTATTTAAAATGGGATCCTCTTTCTCTATATTTGGAGCAAAAATATCTGGCATTATAAAAACAAATGGAGATCTATTATTTTGTTTAAAATCTAATAAATACTCAATGATTTCATTTGTAAGAGGTAATGCAATAATTATCATACCTATTGTAGGATTTTTTGTTAAGTCTATAAATTTTTTTAATAATTCTTTTTCATTATATATAATTGATCCTTCTAAACCTAAAAGGCCTAGCGTAGATACAATTTCTTCGTCTCCCAAAATATGAATTTGTTGATCTACCATTAAAAATCAAGTCCAATTTCTTTAATTATTAATTTTTGCAGATTATCAATATTTTTTTGAAATTCGTAGTCAATTTTATTAAGAGCATCATTCATTTGTTTTTCAAAAGTGATTTTTTTTGTTTCAATATCAACTGTTAAATTTCCTATAGCTGTATTTACAAGGACATTTACTTTTGTTATAAAAGAATCAAATTTTTCATTCTGTTCATTTCTAAAGTCTTCAATCTCTTTTAAATTAAGTTTTTTAGCATTTTCAATTAAATCTTCATAGACTTTTTCTATTTCATTTAAATTTTTAAAAATATCCACAATTACTTCTCCATTTTTTTAGAAATTACTCTCATTTTAATGCTCTATATTTATGATGAACAATTTTAACTACTTTGGGTAAAATATATAAACGAATTTCTTTATCTTTTTTAACTAATAATTCTATTATCCTAAAAATAGATTGATAATCAATATCATCAATCTTAATCTCAAACTGTTTAAAAAAATATTCCAAATATATTTTCTCAATAGACCATATTAGATGATCCTTATCAAGTCCTAATTTTAATAAATAGGATCTAACCTCCTTTTTATTTTTTAAAATTTGATCAAGATTTAAGATAAATTCATCTATGTCTGTAAGATGCATTAAATATAATAGAATTTCTTTATCTAAAAATAAAAAATAATTAACTAAAAATTGGGATAATAAATTTTTGTCAATATTGTTTTTAATTCCCCGATATATTGTATTTAAATTATATATTTCTGTAATATATTTTAAATATAAAACAGTTATCGATTTCTCTTTTTGTGCCAAGTTTTTAATTTCATTCTGTAAATTTAGATAATAAAATTGATCTAAAAATGCCTCGAGGACAAAAATTTCATTTGTATTCTTAAAATAGAGGATACCTTCTCTTATAACTTTATTATATTTTGTGGATCTCATGAATAATTGAATTTCATCCAAGGATGCAATCTCAATCAACTCATTTATAAACTCAGTATTATCTAAATATTTCTCTACTAATTTATTAACTAATAATGATTTTTCTGCGATACTCATTCTTAGAATAGTACCAAGTATAAGACGTTTAATATTCATAATCTCGTACTTTATTAAATAATTTCTTAAAAAATGTCTCATGCTTCTTGGAGAAATTAAAATAATCTTTCCAATTAATTTAATATATGTATGAAATAAGGCTTTTTCAATTTCTTCAATTGTATAGGATTTAACACTGAGTCCTGGATAAAATCTACTTATAAATTCAATAAATTCTTTAATGTCGTTAATATCATTTAATTTGTTTAATGTAACATCATCCATTACTAACTGTTTTAAAAAACCTATCTTTATAAGAGTATACGCATAGCTTGGCACAACAACACTCGTTTTATTCACCAAATACTCTTAATTAATATCAATTAACAAAAAAATTTATTATGTGGGAGTTGGAATCTTAGTCCAAAGTAAGATGGCTATAATTAGCCCATAAACAGCTAAAGCTTCAGCTAATGCAACTACTAGAAATGCTTTAAAGAATGCTTCTTCACGTTCTGAAAGTGCACTTATTGCCGCAGTACCTACAGTTTTTATAGCCCAAGCACTTCCAATCACAGAAGAACTCACTGAAATTGCTACTGCAATTGCTATCGCGGCAGTAGTTGTAGAATCATAATAATCGAATGTAGAGGGCACTTGAGCAGCTACGAAAGTTATAATACCATTTGATGTAAAAATCACTAAGAATATCAAAATCACTTGAAATGAAGCAAGTAATAAATAAAATTTTTGTTTTGCATTCATATCCTTAACAACTCAATATTAATTTTTGAAAATATTACTATTTTAAAAGAAAATAATCTTAAATTGCGTATAAATCTTCTTATAAAATATCAATAGCCATAATATTTAAGAGTTTTTCAATTTCTTTTAAAATACATCATTTAAACATAATAACTGCTAATAAGAAAAAGGAATGCTATTAATAAATTATAATTCCTATTGATAGAGTAGGATCCTAAGGCTATCAGCAATATCATGAATACGATCTGCTAATTGTTCAAGTAATACAATACTATCCCTTATTCTCAGTAAAAGTCTTATATCTAAATCCTCATTCGAGTATAAATAATCAAGAAATTGTCTATATATCCTATCAATTTCATTTTCTATTTCATGAATTTTAGTAGTATTATTAAATACAATTTCGGGGTTATCTCTTAGGTTTTTGATGGTTGATTTTAATATATCTGCCATTTTTATAATTTCATTTATGAGCTTTTCGTATCTATCTCTAATCTCGTCATCTTTTGATCCTTCTAAGCTAATTTTAGGAAGCATATCTACAAATTCAAGAGGATAATTAATTACATTATCCATTCTAAGGATCAAGGCCACATATTCACCTAAACCTTGGGCACCCACCTCTGAATATTTTTGGATTAACTGAATCTTAATACTATCAGCATCTTCTTCAGCAAGTTGCATTTTATTTTTCTTCTTTTCTAGGTTATCTTTATTAGACTCATATTCTTTAGCCCATGTTGAATAATATACTCCCATATCACTGATTACTGAATAAATCACTCTAGAATGTTCAATTAATCTTGAAATGATTTCTTCTTTTAATTTATTCATACGATCTTCATCTAAATATTTTCATACTTCTAATAAATATAATAAATTAGATAAATATAAATTTAGTATTTACTCAAATTTAATATATTTTCAACTTAATTAATTCTTCAATATTTAAAATCAAAAAAAATTGAGTAATATTCTAATTATAGATTTATAAACTAGGGAAATATATAATTTTAATAATCAATGGTAAGGTGTCAATCCTATTCAATGAAAATTAAACAGACTGTAAGTCAATGGAGAGATTATGCTAAAATGTCTGATTTAGCTGAAATTGCCCGACGTAAATTTTTTAATAATTGCTTTGATGGAGCTTTGACATGTGCTGGTATTGTGAGCGGCATATTTATTATTTTTTTAGCAAGTCCATCCAAGTTTACTCCAAAGAATGTTCTTATCACAGGATTTGCAACTGCTCTTGCTATAGGTATTTCGGGACTTTGGGGTGCATTCTTATCTGAAGAAGCAGAACGAAGGAAAAAAGTAATTGATATGAAAAAAGAAATGGCAATGACGGATGATGAAGATGATGAAATTAATGAACTTGAGACAGAAATTCCAAATAATGAAATAAGAAAAAAAAAGAAAATTAAGAAAAAAACATTACTTGAAAAAGCTGAAAATTTTGCTACCCTTGTTGCATCCTTGGTTGACGGAGGAGCTCCCGTTATCGGAAGTTCTCTTCCTTTAATTCCATTTTTCTTCGGGACTTCATTAAGTTTTTTCCATTTTATTGTCTCCTATTTAATTCTTATTGCTTTACTTGTTTATCTAGGTATTTTCTTAGGGAAGATCTCGGGAGGTGGTCGTTTAAGATATGCTTTACATTTGGTTACTGCAGGAGTTGTAACCTTGATAGTAAGTTTATTATTAGGACAAATCACTACTTAATAATTGTAGTTTTTATAAAAAAAATAAACTGCCTTATTTAGAAAGATTTAAACTTAAAATGATTGAAAAACTTAAAATTTACAACAAAATTACTCAATTTTCTTTTATTGCACGAAGATACTTTGTTAACAACTTTTATGATGGCATGCTAACTATTTTGGGGATTTTACTTGGTTTTTTTGTGTTATTAATAAAAGATCTTGAGACTAACTATATAGATTCTTCTTATGTTATTTTAACTAGCCTGGGAACATCAATTTCCATGTTAATATCTGGAATCTCCGGTTCCTATCTTTCTGAAAGAGCTGAACAAAAAACACGTAAAAAAGAATTACAGAAAGCAATGGTTATTTTTGAAGATGAGAAGGATAAAGATCTAAAAGTTGAGATAAAATATACCGAGGACATTCAAAAAGCTATGGTAACACCTATCAACATGAGTAATAATATACCTAAATCAATAAAACATAAAAAACTTAAGAAAAAAGCTAAAACTCTTCATGAAAAGGCAGAAAGTTTTGCAAGTAAAATTGTTGCTTCTGTAAATGGAGTTGCCCCTTTTACAGGAGGTATTATACCAATAATTCCTTTCTTTTTCATTAGAAATGCTGGAATAATGTTGTTTATAACTTCATTTATAATTATAATGATTTGTATAGTTTTTCTAGGAGTATTTCTGGGAGTTTTTTCAAAGGAATCAATAATTAAGAATATATTAGAAATGTCCTTCGCTTTTGCGTTAACTGTTATCATAAGTATTGTAATTTTGGGTATCTAAACCAATTTGATTTGTTTTCATCGCAAATTTTTTTTTTGATATACTATTTTACTGTTCAGGTGATTAAATTATTTTTACAATGGGTGTAGATATTGGCTCACTTGAGACTAAGATTGTTTTACTTGATGATAATAATATAGTTGATTTTAAAATTAGCAGATCTACTTTTGATTTCAAGCGTGTTGGAAATAATATGTTTAATGAGATGTTGGAGCAACACAATCTAAGAAAAAGTGATGTTTATACAATGAGTACAGGATATGGTAGGAATACAGTAGAGTTTGCTGATGATCGTATTACAGAAATTACAGCACATGCTCGAGGGGTACAATTCTTTTTTCCAGAAGCACATTCTGTTATAGATATAGGTGGTCAGGATTCAAAAGCTATCTTAATTTCTAAAAAAACAGGTAATGTAATTGATTTCCAAATGAACGATAAATGCGCAGCCGGTACTGGACGTTTTATTGAAGTAATGGCAAGCGCTCTGGAGGTTCCTATCCAGGATATTGGAGAGCTAGCACTTAAGTCGAACAACCCAGCGTCAATTAGTTCAACCTGTACCGTATTTGCTGAATCAGAAGTGATTTCTCTTTTTGCAAAAGGAACAAATAAAGAAGATATAGCTGCAGGTATTCATAAATCAATTGCAAGAAGGGTTGCTGGAATGGCTAAACGCATTGGAGTTGCTCCCTTATTAGTTTTTTGTGGGGGAGTCGCCAAAAATGTAGCAGTTAAAAAATTTTTAGAAGTAGAATTAGGTTATGAAATAGTATCTCCAAGTCTTAATGGAACTAGTGCTGCCCAGCTAACTGGAGCCATTGGAGCTGCGTTAATTGGACAAGATCAGAAAAACAAATAATTTTCTTTTATAATTAATGAATTTTGTTTTAGTAGGAAAAGTTTTATGAATAATTAACACTTTTCTGATTAATAATTCGATATTTTTTAAAATTTTAAGATGGATATTTCAGAATTTTTATTAGATTTCAATTTATTTCTTAGAAAACAAAAAGAGCAGGGTAAAAAAATAATTGCTTTTATCTCTCATGATAATATCCCAGAAGAATTAATACATGCTGCAGGTTTTTTTCCTCTAAGAATGATATTTGCCGGGAACGATGAATTGATGGATGCAAGTCATGATTATCTCCCTCCATCGACTTGTTCATTTGCTCAATCTTGTATTGGATTATTTTCTATTAAACCTACTCAATATAAATTTTTAGACTTAATTGATTATTTTATTGTTTCAAATCATTGCGTAAGTGATATTTGCGCTTCAGAAATTATAACAAAATATTTCAATATTCCTCGTTTGAATTTTTACATCTCATACACCATAAATAAGAACAGTTTAAAATATTTTAAATTAGAATTAGTAGATTTTAAAGATCAATTAGAAAAGATTAATGGAATTAATATAAAAAATGAAGATTTAAAGGTTAGCATTAAATGTTATAATAATTTTAAGAAAAAACTATTAGAATTTAGTAATTTAAAAATTAAAGGCTCAGAAAAATTAAAAATCGTTCAAAAAGCAATACTCTATGGCCCCTTATATTTAGAAGAATTAGAATCAAATATTCAAAAGTTTAGTGAAAATCATATTCAAAATCGGATAAATTCAAAAGATGTGTTAATAACAGGAGGATCCTTATTTTTAAATGATTATTTAATTGATTTAATTGAAGATGCGGGAGGAAATGCTCTCTACTTTGATACATGGGTAGGAAATAATTATTATTCCCAAATTTTTGATGATGCAGTCTTTGATTCAATAGTGAATCCGATTGATTTATTAGTTGATCGTTTTAAGAACAATATCTATGGAGATCATTCTGTTCCTAATTTTCTTGATAATAAAATCTCTCAAATTGAGCAAATTTATCAAGATTATTTAGAGAAAACTGGAAAGAAATTAGGGATTATTAATCATATAATAAAGTTTTGTGATCATATTTCCCTAATGGCAGCACATTTAAAAAATCGATTACAGCAAAAAGAGATTCCAGTTTTAAATCTTGAGAGGGATTATTCAAAAGCTAACCGAGGACAATTATCAACTAGAATTGAAGCATTTTTGGAGATGATATAAAAAATGAGCCTTATTGCCGATGATATTATACGATTTAGTTCGGTACTCAGAATAGCTTATAATTTATTAACAGGCAGAGAATATTTAAAAAGGAAAAAATTTCGAGAAAAAAAAAAATTAATTTCAGTAGCATTACCTTTGTCTGATTTAGTTTATGGTTTCCCGGATTTGGTTCCAGTATTTCCCATTAGAACGCACACTTTTAAAATGCACAAATATCTCACCTATTTAGGATCCGCTTCAAACATTTTTGGTTGGGAAAATGTTTCCAAATTCTTAGGATTTATAAAGAACCTTGGTATTGGAGATGTAAGTAAAATTATTGATGAAATTATTGATAATGTAATAGAAACGGTAAACGAGAAATATAATGAAATGTATGATATTGGAATAGAGAATGGGATACCTACTGATTTCTGTTATGGAATAAAAATTCTCTATGGAATGCATGTAACCAAAGGGAAGAATTATGATGCTAATTTAAACTATACTATACGATGTAGTGCTTGGAATAAATATCTTGAATCCTTAAAAACAATAAACAATGCTACCAAACAAATCTGGATTGATGTACCACCAAGAAATGTAGGTAATGCATTAGAATTATTGACTGAAAATATTTATGAAGGGATAAGAGAACTAGAAAGACTTAGTGGAAATAGCTATAACAATAATCTCCTGCGAGATCATTTTCAAGTTGCCAATGATATAAGAAGGTACTACAAAGCAATTCTATATGAAATAAGCACATCTGATTTTTATCCATGCAATCCTGCTACATTTAGCGAAATTTTAGTAATATTAAACAATAGTTTTCAGGATTATAATTCAAATGCGGTTCGATATCGAGATAATATGGCATCTTTAATCAATGAAATGAAGGAGAGAATTAAAAATAAAATTGGAATGGACGTTAGTAAGATGCCAAAAATTTTAATTACACCTATGTTTGGAGGATGGGAACCAAAAACTCATGAAATAATTTATGAGTTAGGGGGACGTGCTCTATATGCTGATTGGGATTTATTATTGGCTTTAGAGGATATACCTATAAAAACAATTAAAGATCCAGTTGAAGCTTATGCATATTATTTGATGAATATGACGACAAATGGCATAGGCTGTGATAATGATATACTTACTAACTCTTATTTACGAATTGCAGAAAAATTAAATGCTGATGGTCTTGTGTTTAACCAAGTTTTTGGTTGCCATTCAGTATCTAATTGTTTCACTATACTAAAGGAGAAAATTCGTCGAGAACTTGAAATCCCAAGTATTGCTCTGACATTTAATAAGATCGGGGAAAATGTAGAGCAGGTTAAGACACGTTTAGGGGCATTCATGGAAATGTTCAGATAGTATTTCTCGACTAGTCATTAAAATCTATGAATTAATAATTTTTTAATATTATCTCCCTTTAATATCACAAGAAATTTTATAGTGGAGCAAGGATAAGATTTAATGTTGTTTCATGAGAAAACAAAAGAACTAGATCAAGAGTCATATAATGATTATCAAGTTTTATGCGGTATAGAAGAAGAGTTTCTTATAATTAATAAAAATGGAACTTTAGCAAAAGCCGCAGATGATATAATGGTAAAATCTGCTGAGATTCTCGAAAAAGATACCAATTTCTTAAATTCTCTTCAAGTTAAAATACGTGGATTAGATGCAGAGCCATCACCTTCACAAATAGAATATGTTACATTGCCATTAACACCAACATCATTAGAACCAGCTGTAGTAGAAGGAAGGAAATTAGTAACTGAAGCTGCAAAAAACAAGGGAGTTAAAATTCTTGCTCAAAGTCTTCATCCTACTCAAAGTGATCCTAATCCAATTTCTGGAACACATATTAACGTTTCAGTTCAAAGAAAAGGTAGTTTGATGACACCGGAGGATATGAAAGCTGTTTATAATTACCTCTGGAATTACCTTCCTGAGATAATTGCAATTTCGGCAAATTCACCTATATACAAGGGAAATATTAATAATATCGCTAGCAATCGATGTGCTAATAGCACTGTACTTAAACAAAATGGCTTTGCTGTAATAGAAGTTCCTGAAAATCGCCCAGCTTTGGTTCCAATGCGTTATTACGGTCGCATGAGGTATAAACTAAAGATTGGATTTGAAGAAGATGAATTTTCTAAAAAGGTTATTGCAAATAATCGAGGAGATCGTTTAGTAGATATAACACCAAGAGGTCCGTTTACTAATATTAGCGACGATAATGATGAACTACCTTCTAGAAATCGTATAGAGGTTCGTATTGTCGATGTGCAGTATAACGTTCAGGATTTACTTGATATTGCATATCTTTGTTGTGCGTCTGCACTTCATGCCATTCATCTTCATTCAACTGGTGAAATCTTGCAAGATACTTATCATATAATTAACACTGAGAATGCAATTGCAAATGGAATCAAATCAGTTTTACAGAGGAGTAATGGGAGCAATGAACGCTTAGAAACGAGCGTATCAAGATGGATTGAAGAAACTAAGAAATATCAAGATTATTTAGGCGTTTCAATAAAAAACTTACCCAATACAAAACTTCAAACTGAATTGTTACAAAAAGAATTAGATATTGAATATCAAACCAGAAAAATTGAAAAATTACGCCAGCAAGGAAGAACGCAAGCAACAATAGAGTTAGCAGAGCCTAGAATTGTGACTGATCGGAGTGGAAATAAATATAAAATTTCGCGTGGTGCTCAAGTTCGGGGGACTTTATCCGCTAAATACCAATTTACTTATGATGAAATAGATGGATTGGTAACTAATTTCAAAAGTATAAATGTTGTGAATAGCCTTAAAGTTCAGAATATAAATATACCTTTAAATGAAAATGATCGCGTATTAAGGGTACAATCTGAATCTGAAAGCCTTGTAGATAGACTTTTTGGTGATTTTTTCTTTTAGTCATGTTTATTAATATTCTTAAGATGATACAAAATGGAAGAAAAAACTAAAGAAAAGCAAAATTTTTATAATCTTTTTGTTTATGGAACATTACAACAGGGTCAAAGCAGAAATTTTATACTCCAAGGTTTAAAATTTGAAAAAGCAACTCTACCAAATCATCGAAAACTAGAACCACCTTCGTTAGGATTTCCATTTATTGTTCGTAATGACTCTAATAATGTACATGGTGAAGTATATTTTGATATAAGTCAATCTCTTATTAATGAGCTCGATAGGATCGAGGGAGAAGGATATTTATATCATAGAATTATGGTAAAAGTAATTACAGATAATGGAAAAGAAGTAGAAGCCTTTACATATTACCCATCTGAAAAATTAATCAAGAATTATATATAATTATTAAGTGAATCTAATGGCAGAAGATAATTTATCTGATATCAACAATCAAATTCTTCTAATTGACAATTATTCTAGAGGATTACCAACTGATCGAATAACACGGTTAGAAACAATTGTACGTGATTGTATAGCACAAGTAGAGTTAAATACAGTTCATTTTACTCAATTTAAACTTGAAATGGTAGAAAAAGCGATGGGAATAATTCTCTCAGGTTCTGAACTGAACGTATCTAGTTTTTATTATGATGAGAGATTAAGAAAAAGATTTAAAGCTCAGTTAAAATTAATTAAGGAAATAAAAAAACCTCCAATTCTCGCATTGTGTTTTGGATTTCATTTAGTAGCTTTTGCTTATGGTGCTCAAATATCTAGAATGAGAATTCCTGGATTAGGAGGAAGAATTATCTTTATTATGCTCAAAAAAACGGATGATTTAATAACTCAGAAAAATATTCCTGTAAATGTTCATCATCTTGATTTTGTATCTCCAAATGATTGTAAAATTCACAAATATTTCGAAATTATCAGTACTTCAAGAACTATGGGCTACAAGATGGTTCAATATATGCGGCACCTAAAAGACCCGCTTTATGCCCTTCAATTTCATCCAGAGACTCATAACTCTTACTATTTTCATCCAAACTTATTTGATGAAAGAATTACTGAAAAAACAAGAACATTAGGAGAAAAAATAATTGAAAATTTTATATGGATGTGTTCCTATAGAAGAGATAATCCAGAATAAATTATTAAATCATAGTTATCATTTTTTAAAAAATATGAGTTACTTACACTTGTTTTTTTGGGAAGAACAACTTCCTTCCTGAATGTATTAGTTTAAAATAATTTTTAAATTGTTCAATATCATCATGAATTTCTTCTAAATCCTTATTTTCCAACATTTTATCGAAAGTATTTATTATAGAGATGTACAATTTTGGAACAAAAGTATCAGTCTGAGAAAGCTGATAAGCAAGTTCTTTAATTGCTGAAAAATCTAACTTAATATCAATTTCTCGTTTTTTAATTCTTGAAATTATTTTTTTTTCAAATCTCCTTCTAGAAATATTACTCCATGTCAGTTCATATACGAAATAATTTACACCTTGCACAGTTTCAGTTAAAAGTGCGGTTCCTGTAGCTATAGCAATGTTACCTGTAAAAATATAAGCAGTTAAAAATCCAAGCACTAATGTTATTGATCGATAGATTACACTTTTGATTAAACTTTCTTTCCATTCAATTTCTTGTTTCTTCATAGTAGATTTCACTCTAAAGAATAATTTACTACTGATATTATTCTTTATTAATTAGAATTATTATATGAATTAAGTTTATTTAACTGTGACTAAAGAATTAGGATTTCTTGTTTTTCTTTTTTTCTGTTTTAATAGATCTTTTTGATTGCCATGGATAATTTGATATTGCTGCTATTAAGGGTTCTTTAGATTTTCCTATATGTAATAAATTTCTTAAGGATTTTCTTATTTCTAAGGAAAACTCATTTCTAATAATTTTATTTTTAACTTCTCCTTCTTCTTTTACTAATGCTAATCTGTGCATAGCAAAAATACCTATCACAATTGCTATAATAAAAAAAAAATCCATTCCTTGTAAATTTAGAATTTGAATTGATCCACTATTATTAGGAGACTCCCAATTAAGAGTCCAATAAAATTGAGAAAGTTCGAAATAGTTTGCGCATAAACCACCAATTATTGGAGCAATTCCTAGGGAAAGAGACGTAAATAATGTTGTAACTGCTAGATACCAATTAGCTTTTCCTTTTGGGGCTAATTTTAGGCAAATATTACTTAAGGAGAGTGTAGTTCCTGCTAAAGAAATCCCCATAAAAATATGGATTAAAATCAATAAGGGTATTGTGAACCAATATGGTCCTGGAAGTGAGGTAAAAATCCAAGCTAGATTACAAAAAAGAAATAAAGGACATGAGATACTCAATACAGATTTATTACTGAATTTATCAGAAAGATTACCCCATAATTGTAAAAAGGTTAAATTTACGATTTGACTTATTGCTATGAAACTTATAACTAATGTTAAACTTAACTGTAATTTTTCAAGCATATATACAGTAAAGAATGGTATGCTAAAACCGATAGTAAAGTACCAAAGAAATAAAAAAATTAATAGATTTCTATAATTTTTATCTCTATAAGGTTCAGAAATCAATTGGGG
>Ga0209427_10001724_pt1 | contig 25329 bp, 20 predicted proteins | sample DeeMarSWOR136_30_FD_187465 | JGI IMG/M metagenome (GOLD analysis project Ga0209427, IMG submission 187465) | Marine sediment microbial communities from White Oak River estuary, North Carolina - WOR-1-36_30 (SPAdes) (version 2) | ecosystem: Environmental > Aquatic > Marine > Intertidal zone >...
CCTCAACGCAGGCTTCATTCCCGGTCATTACCCGGATTCGTATTTCTGTCTCAGTTACCATTTAATTTCCTGTTCACAAAAATTATCCAGTTTTCTTTGTTAATATGATCAAAATTTATTTTAATTTGTTTTTCGTTACGGTTATGGCAAAATCTGGACAGCGAATTTCGCATAGTCCACAAGCAGTACATGCCTCTAAATTGACAACTTCTGGGTAGGCTCCATTCATCGCCAGCACATGTGTTGGACAAAATTCAACGCAGATTTCACAGCTTTTGCACCATTCTTTTTTGATGGTAATGGTAGGTAGTTTTTTCTCCTTTGTAGTCATGTATCAATCTCTTTTTTAAAATTTCATCTTATAAAATTTTCTTCACTGCTTCATCGATCTCTTTTAATTCTTCACTGAGCATTTCCCGGACTTTTCGTCTTAATACGCCGATACTTTTTGTTGTTCCCGGTCCTCCTGATTTGACCCATCGATCTACTTTTTCGATGCATTGTTTGCCTAATACTGCAAGGTTTAAATGGTTTTGATTTGAAGAATCATATTTGGGAATTGGAAGTTCAAGAACTTTCTTATGGATATCTCTTGGCCCCCAAAGACCACGACTTTGCATAGGTTTAATCAGTGTATCAATTAAGGGCGCATTTAATACTGATAAAAGATATTTCCCCTCTTTTTTATCATTTGTTTCGAAATAATAAGTCTTAGTGTCTGAAACATAGCCACTTGTTTTTAATATTTGTCCGCCAATATCAAACTCAATCAGTTTATTTTTAATCATACAACTACAAACAAAGGTTCCTGATGTATTATACAAAATTCTATATTTAGCTTGAGGGTTTTGAGATGTAATTTTATTACGATAATCCAACCATTCGATGGCAGTTATTTCTTTCGATTTTGCCCCACGTCTTTTTTCCCATTCGTTTTGTACGTTTACAAGCCATTTAGATAAGTGAATATATTGGCGTTTTCCTGCTTCCTCTGCATTAATTAGTCTATACCGATTCTCTAATTGTTCGATAGGAAGAACTACAAGTCGATAATTGAGATGACCAAATGGCAGAAGATCTGTAGAAAGCAATGTAGCATAGAGATATTTCCTTTCAACATTTCCTTCTAATATCAATTCCCTATAAGCATTTTTAGCTTCCTTCCTTGCTCGTTCGGAACTCTGTAAAAAGGGGAGATCAGGATTAAAACCTATTGAATGTAAATATTTAACTTCAACAAACCAGAAGGAACGAGGGACGATCGATGCCCCCTGGAAGAAATATTGTTTATAAAAACTCTCTTTCTGCATAATTTCCCCTTTTTGGGTATCCCAGTAAGAACGCTTACCTCTTTTATTGAGATAAAATTCAACATCTTTCACTTTAAGATGCTGCTCAGCTTCATGAAGTGAAGAGTTTTTATAGAACAGTTTACCATCAATTCTCTTTCCAGAAATAGGATAGGTGATTTTTCCATTTTTTAGTTTTTGAGCAATGAAAACACAACACGGCACATTGAAAAGCGGTTTAACTTCTTCTAAATCCCAAATTTCTTTGAATGAAAAAGTAATCCCTTTAAAGACTCCCGTTCGAAATCCATCGTGCTGATCAGCAGAAAAAATACTTCGTGGCAACACAAATGCAATGGTTCCGTTATCTTTAAGATATAAATCCGCAGTCCGAAATAAAAATAATGTACCCAATTCCAGATGAGTGATCAACTCGCCTTTACCTGATAACAATTTATAATTATTAATAATCTGCTCTTTTAAAAAATTCTGATAAACCGATTCAGCGTATCTGAATGATAACCACGGAGGATTACCCACAATAAAGTCAAATTTATCTTTCAAAAAAAGTGGTTTATAAATATTTTTGAGAATAAAAGCCCAAATTGTGTCCCGACTCTGCTCAATGAGAGCTTTCAACGTTTTTCCTGCGTAGAACAAAGAATGAATTGTGTCCTGATCCTGTGGCAAATCAGAATATTGAACTCTAATAAAATCGATAAAATCCGACTTATCTACTTTTTTCCCTGCACTTTGTACTGCAAATGCCTTAGCACATTCTATCGCTTCATCATAGAGATTAGAATTTCTAATAATCGCTTCTGAAAAATAAATATCTTTGTCTTCGATATTTATTCGATAAACATTTCCATTAAACCAAACCGGAATTTTAACATCTTTGGCTCGCTCTTTCTCGGGCGCCCTGATCGTATCTGACAAATAAATTGGAATATTTATTCTGCCTCGCTTTTTCAGAAGATCACCTAAGGCTAATATATAATTTGTCTTCGCTATGATAACAGCCAAAGGATGAATATCGATCCCAAAAACAGAATCAAGTATGTGTTCTAATGTTTCCTTCGAATCCTTTAATCGATTTCGTTTTTCTCGAATAGCTAAATATAAAAATGTTCCAGAACCGCAAGATGGATCAAGGAATGAACCTTTGTTATTCTCATCCATGAGTTTTCGAATAATCCGATGAGCTAACCAATCAGGTGTATAAAATTCACCAAGATCATGACGAGTTCTGGGATCAACAAGCTCCTGATATAGCGATTTAAGCACATCTTCAGAAAGTTCCCGTAGGTTATAATTATTAAGAAGACTATTCAGCATTTTGGCATTTTCAACACCGATTTCTTTTGCATTTTCTCTCGTGATCCAGGAAAAAAAGTCCTCTTCAATAAAGTTCTCTAAGCCCTGTCCTCTAAAAAAATTGCCATCAAGTACGGATATTATTGCCTTTCCTTTTAAATCACCCTGATCAAGTCGACTCCATACCATCAACTTTGCTAATGTGGCGAGGTAAGTATGTCTGCAAAAAAGTTCTGATTCAGCGGTTAAAGTTCCATATACAATTTTAAGATATCTCTCCCATGATTCGAAAATAACTTTATAATCCGGTTTATCCTTAAGACTTTCCCATAATGAAAATAAGGACTGAAAAACCATCTGAAACGCATGGCTCCTAATCCCAAAATCCTTGGTAATGTCCTCAGATCTTGGCGCCAGAATCTCTTTCCTGAGAAAATATCGATCCAGCCAGAAATATATTTCATGCGGAGCAAGTTGCAACCAATCTGCTTGTTCAATGAGATTTAGCGTGACTTCCGAAGGCTCAATGTCCGTTCTGGCAGAATCAGACACAATTGGAGAGAAAAGTGCAAAATTCACTCCATCAGTAGCCAGGCACAAATATGGTCTTCTTTTGCTTATTGGCTCCTGCGACCACAGACAAGCAACATATTTCCTGAGTTGATCTTCTGCTTCTGGCTGTTTCTTTTTCAAATCTCGCTCGAATTCAATAATCAGGTTTCCAAATAAATTATCGACTTCCCCTCTAAGAACGCGGTCTTTCTGCCTGACCTTGATAAATTTTTCAATGCCTGAAACATAATCTTCAATAAACTCAGGCTGAATTCCAAATAAATCTTTCAGCAACAACAGAAATCGATGCGATTTAGCAGATTCACTTACCTGTGAAGCTACCGAGTGAAGATATTCAGGAATAATTTTTTTCCAATTCAAATCCCTTGTTTCAGGAATTCGAGATGCTCTTTCAGGAAGTTTTGTTTTTTTCGTCATGACTTGTTGTTTCCCTGGCTAAACGCCTGGCAATCTCAAAAGCAGCAGCAATGCGGATGATTTTCACATCCGAAAGCCCTTTAAATTTAAGAAATTTCTCTAATGGCTGATTTGCCATACCATGAAAAGAGCCATAAGTTTCAAGTAGTTCTTCGGCGATCTGTTCAGCAGATTTCCCTTTGATTCCAGTGGAAATTAGAATAGCCAGAAGTTCAGCTTCTGTCAAAGCCTCGGCTCCTAGTTCCCTCAATTTCCCACCTGGATGTCGCCACTCTTTCATGGTTAAACCCAATAAAGTTTTTTTAGAATTTGGTAATTTAAATATTGGAAATTATTTGGATTTTGGCAACTGTAATTTGGAATTTATTTAAGATTTTATCCTTCTCACACTATTACTCATACACTTCGGACAGGTTCGTTCCTTAATGACTTTTGGATCGTAACTATCAAAATACTCATGTCCACAGCGCAGACATTTGAATTTGGCTTGTTCTTCCATTTTTGTTTCCTCTATTTAATTATTTTAAAAGTTTAAATATAATTATTTAAATAACTTTTTGCAAGTATAATTTAAGATATTTTTAGTTCTCAAACTATTTTTATCTTGAAATTTTGTTATGAATTTAATATGTTATCCTTGTAGATGAACTCAGAAATAAAGGTTATAAAAAACAATGTACCAGAATTTCATGGACAAAATTAAACTCTCCACTAAAACAATTGAAAATCAAATTAAATCTATGTCATTAAAATTCTTCAGTCAAAAAGATGACAAAATGGAATGGAAAATAAAACCACCCAGTTTTATTTTATCATTTTATAAATTTGTTTATTATCATAAGCGGATTCCCAATCAGGAAGAATTTTGGAAATTTTATTACGATGAAAATAAGAAGAACTTTACCGACAAAATCATTCAAAATCTAAAAGCCCTTCAAGCCCGCTGCTACCGTGCTTACCCCTCTATTGTGAGAGATATTCATTTCTATTATATCATGGCTGAATCACAACTATTTGAACAGGTGTTCTACAATCCTAAAATTGACATTAAATATGGCATCGATTTTATCCTGAGATACAAACGCAGGGTTTATGGTGTGAATTGTTACATCAATACAGTTCGTTCACATAAGGGCAGGGCTAAAAAACAATTCCGACATGGCAAGGTAAAAAATTTAATCCCCATCGACCTTCCAGTCGATTTTAAGGGCTGTAAAAAATGTGGTCAATTCTACCTCTATTCCCAAAAGGAATTACACCAATTGAAAAAGCTTCTGGATGAAAAATAAATTATCTTTTGTGTAACCTTTTCTGATATTCTCAGTTTACATATATGAGCCACGGTTCTGAAAAGATTCTTAAAGTGCACTTACTTAAAGGCTAAGGACTAATTACGTGAGGTCACAATCAGATAACCAAATCATGCTCAATGTTCGGGACGGAGATCTGGATAAGCTCAGCATTTTATTCGAGAGATATCACAAAACGCTGTTCAACTTTTTTTTTCGATTAACAAATAACAGGATGATCAGTGAAGATTTAGTCCAGGAAGTCTTTTTGCGTATGTTAAATTATCGCCATACCTACCGAGGGGATGGCAAGTTTAGCAATTGGATGTTTCACATTTCTCGGAACGTTCATGTCGATTATTTCAAAAAACATAGCAGAGAACAGCAACTAACAAATGATGAGCAAGATGTGGTTAGTCGGGATTCGAATTGTGATAACACTTTAGTACAAGCACAAGAAGTAGAACTGTTGCGTACTGCGTTAGCGCGATTACCGATAGAGAAACGAGAAGCATTGGTGCTCAGTCGATTTCAGAATATGAAATACGAAGATATTGCTGCACTACAATGCTGCCAGGTAGGCACAATAAAAGCTCGGATTCATCGGGCAATTAAAGAATTAAGAAATATTTACTCTAAACTATCAGGTGAAAATTTATCATGAAATGTGATAAGTTAAAAACGTTTGTTCCAGAATTGTTAATCGGTGAGCTGGATGAAAAATTAAAGCTGGAAATTGATAATCATCTATCCACTTGCCCTGATTGTAAACTGGAAGTTGAGAGTCTAAGCACTCTATGGATGAAACTTGGTTCTATTCCTGATGAGGAACCGAGTGCAGGACTTCGTTTACGCTTTGAAACAATGCTCACAGCTTACCAGCAGGGTTTGCAACAAGCTAAGTTAAAGAGGAATTGGCGAGAAGTTATCGATAGCTGGCTCGAAAAATGGTTTCCAAAGCAACCCATTTTTCAATTTGCCACGTCAATTTTGTTACTCATTATTGGTATAATAATTGGATCTCGTTTAAATTTTGACAAAACGCATAACGGAGAGATGGCTCAACTTAAAAGCGAAGTTCAAACCATGCGTCGGATGGTAGCCATTTCTTTGTTAAAGCAGGAGTCTCCCAGTGAAAGACTTCAAGGTGTGAGTTTGAGCTATCAGTTGCAGCGTCCCAATTCAGAGATTTTGACAACGCTGCTAAATACTCTGAATTACGATCCGAATGTGAATGTTCGTCTGGCGACGGTAGATGCGTTATATTTATTCAGTGATAGACCAACAGTCAGGCAAGGACTTATTGAATCATTAACAAGACAAACATCACCTTTAATTCAAATTGCGATAATAGATTTATTGGTAGAAATTCGAGAAAAACATTCGATTCAGGCACTCAAGCAATTGATTGAAAATAACCATTTAAATCCTGACGTAAGAAAACGAGCGGAATGGGGGATCAGGCAGCTTTAACTTTTCGGTGCTGAGTTTAATGCCATTTTTAAACTTAACTGGAAATTAAGACACAGTGAGACAAAATCCCAAATGTTAAATTTGAAAGGAGCTTCCGATGAAAAGAATATATCTTATGTGCATTTTTCTTATTCTTTTAATCCATGTACTTTACGCTTATGATTTCCCTGTTAAGGAAACGGATGATATTATTAAAACATTGAAGTTTCCCACATCTGCCAAAGAAAAAAATCTGGAAATAGAGAATATCAACGGTTCTATCGATGTTGTTGGGTATAACGGTGATGAAGTGAAGCTCACTGTGCACCGTACTATCGAAGCGAAATCCAGGGAAAAGGCAGAAGAGGCAAAAGAAAAGGAACGCCTCGAAATTATTGAAGAAGATGATATAATTAAAATTTTTATCGATGCGCCATATCGAAAATCAAATAGTTCCATTAATTACAAAGGCCCGAAATATTATGGGTACAAAGTTACTTTCGATTTTGAACTAAAAGTTCCTGATGAGACGAATCTGCTTCTCAAAACCATTAATGACGGGGACATTTATGTCGAAAATGTCAAAGGAGACTATGAAGTCAACAATATTAATGGCGGAATTGAGATGAAAGAGGTCTCCGGGTCTGGCAGAGCTTATGCCCTCAACGAGGATCTGGAAATTGTATTTAGTAAAAACCCAAACAAGGATTGCTATTTTGGCTCATTAAATGGTGACGTGAAAGTCACTTTTCTCGATGGTCTTTCTGCAGATTTTCGTTTGAAGACTTTTAACGGTGAAGCATATACTGATTTCGATGTCACACATGTCCCGGAGGTAGCAGTAACAAACAAAGATCATAAAAAAGGGAAATATGTTTATAAAACCAGTCGCAGGACAAGGGTTCGGGTGGGCAATGGCGGACCGGAGATCGAGTTCGATGCATTTAACGGCGATATTCAGATTTTGAAAAAGTGAGGAGTAAGTGCCTACTTGAGTAGTGATTGATAAACTGAAATTGTATAGATTTGTTTCAACAAGTAAAGCATATAATTTTGTCAGGGCTTCATTTTCAGTTATCCATGTTCTGTTTTGAGATAACGACTGACAATAAACAATAGGCAAAAATCGAATGGAGGCATAAATGAGAAAAATATTCCGATATCAAATATTTACTATTTTATTTCTGATAGCGACAGTTTCTTACGCGCAAGAACCGATAGTTGACCGTCTGGCAGTACCCTTCAGTGATCCATCACGACCTGGTTTGGTCAAGGCAAGTTTAGTAAATGGTGGTATTACGGTTAACGGATCAAATGAAAAAGAAGTTGTTGTGGAAGCTCAGGTTCGTACCAAAATATCATTTGATGACGATACTGATAAAGAAAAAGCTAAGGGGATGAAAAGGATACGAATGACGAGCACCGGATTAACGATCGAAGAGGACAATAATGTGATAACCGTGAGTACAGAGTCATGGAGTCGCGCCATTGATTTAAAAATTAATGTTCCTGTGAAAACTTCTTTAAAATTAAATTGTGTCAATTCTGGCGACATTATCGTTGAGAACGTGGAAGGCGAGATTGAAATAAATAATGTAAATGGCGCAGTCACATTAAAAGATGTTTCTGGTGCCGTAGTCGCCCATGCATTGAATAAAGATCTTTTGGTGAATTTCAAACAAGTCGATCCGAAGAAATCTATGTCTTTCAGTTCGCTGAACGGTGATCTCGATATCACGTTTCCTAAAAATATTAAGGCGACCATGAAATTGAAATCTGATAATGGTGATATTTTTAGCGATTTCGATATCTCCAATCAGGAGTCAAATCACAAAATCGTTGAAGAGAATACCCGAAACAAGGATGGAAAGTATCGAATTCGTCTCGAAGACGCTATAACCGTGAAAATAAATGATGGTGGACCGGAGATGCTGTTTAAGACTTTCAATGGGGATATTTATATTCGGAAAGGAAAATAAATAGACGGTCTTAAGGAAGTGAGATTAACTGTATCGGCTTTCAAAGTTCAGAATAAGACAATGATACTGGATTCTCGATAGCAGAATATATTGCGTAAAACAGAACCGATTCCATCACTCCCAGGTGATGACTTGATATATTAGTCCTGAAAGGTGCGCTGTTGGCTTTGGTGGTTATTTTATATTCTTGTGCATTTGCCAATCGTGTTATCGTTTTTTGGCGGTATCGAAATCATGGATCTTGATCTCATTATTGCCAATTATGCTTACAACAGCATCTCCGAAACCCGAAACGATACATCAAATATATGATCCAATTTTTTCTAACATTGTTTTACTTATTGGCAGAATCCGATTGGATTTGCTTTTTAAATTTACTAATCTGGATGCCTATTAAATTTGTCACATTTCAGGGAATCACGTTTTAATAATATATTTTCAACTAATACATCGGTAGCACCCTTTCAGGGGACCAATACCAGAGGTAGTGGTTTAATAAAAGAATCAATAACGGAAAACGCTGGCAGTGATCAGAAGATAGTTTGATGATTTTATCAGAATAATCCTCCCTTCTAATGAATTTCTCTTATGGAAACAACTTATTTTTTAACTGTTTTTTCAACATCTCACGGGCGCGGAAAATTCGAGCTTTAACAGTTCCCAGCGGAATATTCAAAATCTGGCTAATTTCCTCGTATGACTTATCCTCCTTATGTCGAAGTAAAATAGAGATACGATATTTTTCAGGGAGATTCTGGATGGCTTCTTCGATCATTTTATCCTTTTCTTTTGAAAGTAATGTAGTATCTGGGCGGTAGGTCGGATCAGGGAACTCGCGACTGATTTCACCATCTTTTGAATCGATCGGTTTATCTATTGAATATGTTTTAAGCCTTTTTTTTCTAAAATGATCGATACAATTATTGATGGCGATCTTATACAGCCAGGTGGAAAAGGCATATTCATCGTTGAAAGTTGAAAGCGAGGTGAAGGCTTTGATAAAGGCTTCCTGGACCAGATCTTCAGTCTCCATCTTATTCCGCACCATTCGAAACAGAAGGTTGTATAATGGAGTCCGATATTTTTTTAGTATTTCCCGATAAGCCTGCTGATCGCCATTTAAAGCAAGGTTAATCAGCTCTATGTCAGAAATTTCTTCAGACATCTATCTTTCTTATCATTCCTTCAAATATTAAAATTAATTTAACAAATTACATCAAAAAAATTAAACAATCAAGGAGAAAATAGTTGAATATAAAAAAAAATAGTATTATTTTATTAACTTCATGGAGTTAGCAGGGAATTGGATTAATAGGTAATTTGGTAATAGGGTAACTGGGTAATTGGGTAATTAGGTAATTAGGTGATTGGTTTCTCATGAGTAAATTTTTTAGAAAGTGGGCAGAAAATATATTGAAAAAGCAATGTAATGGGAAAGGAGTAACGGAGTACTGGATTTACGCAGTTTGGATTACAATAGTCTAATAATCCAATATTCCGTTCTGCTTACTTTTTTGATTTCTGCAGAATTAAGATTTTGGTGTCATTTCGAACGGAATCCTCTAAGGCGGATTGAGTGAGAAATCTGTATGTTTTATAATATCAATTTGTTAACCAGATTTCTCTTCCAATCTGGCGGATTTAAAATGACAATCTATCCTATTTAGCAGCTCTCTAGTCACTTTTTCATTCTGGATTGTCCAGGTTGGAAATTTTGGAACAAGGAGTTCTGATTATGAAAATTGTTTTAAGTGCTTCAGAAATGGCGCAAATTGATCGAACTACGATTGAAGAGGTTCAAATCCCCGGTGTGGTTCTTATGGAGAACGCCGGGATTGGTGTGGTCGATGAAATAGAAAATTTTCTGGGCGATGTTATTGATAAGCAGATTGTGATTTTTTGTGGCAAAGGCAATAACGGCGGTGATGGATATGTAATTGCTCGTCATCTACATAATAGAGGAGCACATGTAGCAGTTTTTTTAGCAGGAAAAAAGGAGGCGATTAAGGGAGATGCGTTCATTAATTTGAAAATTCTGGAAAACATGGGTCTTGATGTTATTGAGATTACATCACTCGATCAGATTCCATTGTTTTCGCATATTGATTTAATTGTTGATGCTTTGCTGGGAACTGGTGTAACAGGTCCTGTTGTTGGATTTTTTGGTGAGCTTATTAATTATATAAATGATCTTGGTGCAGCGATTGTTTCAGTCGACTTGCCTTCAGGAATGGTAACAGATACCGGTGCTGTTCACGGGGCATGTATAAAAGCCGATGTCACAGTTACAATGGCTCAACTCAAAACAGGATTGCTATTTTCACCTGCCAGAGATCTGGCTGGTGAAATTGTTGTCGTTGATATTAGTGTGCCACCACAGGTGAGTGAGCGCATACACGGTAATCGATTTTTAATTGAATCAGATGACATCCGAATTCGACTGCCTCGACGCAAGTTAGATGCTCATAAGACAAGCTGTGGAAAAGTGGTGGTCTTTGCAGGCTCAGTGGGCATGACTGGTGCTGCTACACTAACAGCTATTTCCAGTTTGAAAGTTGGTGCTGGATTAACGAAATTAGGAATTCCAGCGAGTTTGAATCCAATATTGGAACAAAAATTGACTGAAGTAATGACTGTCCCCTTAGCTGAAACAAGTGGGCAATCAATTAGTTTAAAAGCGAAAGATCAAATTGCAGATTTATTAGCCTGGGCAGACGTACTGGCTGTAGGACCGGGGCTTTCCACCGATCCTGAGACGGTTGAATTCGTAAAATGGCTTTTAACCTCATTTAAAAAACCGATGGTCTTGGACGCTGATGGTTTAAACGCACTGGCAAAAACACCAGAGCTAATTCAAAAATATCCGGGTGATCTGGTCATTACGCCTCATCCTGGTGAACTGGCTCGATTAATAGATATATCAATTTCTGATCTCCATAAGGATAGCTTGAGTGTAATCCGCAAACTTGTACAGGAATGGGAAACAGTGATTGTCCTAAAAGGTGGACCTACCTTGATAGCGGCACCGAATGGAAATCTCTTCATCAATTCTACCGGGAATCCCGGTTTAGCAACGGGAGGTTCTGGTGATGTGCTAACTGGAATGATTGCTGGTTTACTGGCACAAAAAATAACACCGCTTGATGCTGCACTGGTTGGTGTTTATCTTCATGGTTTAGCAGGCGATCTGGCTGCCGAAGATTTATCAGAAATGGGAATGATTGCTGGCGATATTTGTTATTATCTGCCAGCAGCGATTAAACAAGTGGAAAGAGATTTAGAGTAAATTGAAATATCGTTGGGCGTATTGCGTTGGGCATGGGGCGACACAAAATTATGAGCTACGCGCCATGCCGTTCTCTCCACGGTTATGAGTTTCTACGTAATCCAAAACACGGCTCATATTGATAATGAGGGATAAACATCTAAGAACGGGCAGCTATGAAAAAATTTAAATATTTTATGTGGTATCAACTCCCAGCAATTGCCTGGGCAATAGCAATATTTATACAGTCATCTATATCCAGCTTTGCTACACCAGAGATTGGCTTAGATTTTGAAGATAAAATTTTACATGCAATTGGATACGCGATTTTAGGTTATTTACTCAGACGTGCTCTTGTGTTTCAAAAAAATCCGTTTATTCAGGAATATGCTGGTTGGCTAACAATATTGATCGGGAGTGCTTATGCCGTTTCTGATGAAATTCATCAATCGTTTGTACCGGGACGATTTGCAGATGTTGGCGATGCAATCGCTGATATAATCGGCATTGTATTGGTTATTTTCATTTATTTTATTGGAAAACATATTAAGGAAGGGAGATTAAAAAACTTTCCCATTTGGATTTTGTTGATTTTCAAAAAATAAAGACTTAAAAAACTATACTGGGTAACTTATTTTATCTCGCTCCCTAAATAGTGAAGGGGTTGACAATTTTTTGTAAGGATAGATCATTTGGTATGAATGGTAAAACTTAAATGTGGCATCAGGAAAAAGTAAATTAAAATTAAAATGTTGATTGATTTAATTGTGGCTGTGTAGAATCGTTTTGGCTGGCGGTTTTTTGACAGCATACTTCATCAGAAGTGGATTTAAAAGCTCCCACAAGCAGAAGTGAACTCAAAATTATAATCATAATGATAGGGGTTAATGTCCGCTTCGATAGACGTGGTAGTTGAAAAGGCGGATGCCAGAAGATAATTGCCGCCGCTAAAATGATCATAATGATCGTTGACATCAGGACGTTCCTTTTCTTGGGTTTTTATTTTCCTCGTTCTGTATATAAGACACTTTAATTCATAAAAAGGTTGTCCTTTTTTTTGATATTTTTAAAAAATATTGGAGGATTATCAATTGAAAAAAAATTACACGCTGATTTCGTGTCTTTTAGTAATTTTAATATTCACAACCAGCGAAGCAAATGGCGCACGCTTATTTTTCAACGTCCCCCGTGTAACTGTTGGCGGATCAGCAGGTTTCTTTCGGATTTCATTGGATAAGTTCACAAATAATTATGATAGCCGATGGGGCAATATATTTTCTGGACAAGTTAGTATTCGTGTGTATAAAACTAACTACATTTCCCTCCAGTACGCTCGATTTCAAAAGACAGCCGTTTTGAAGGATGACAACCGTTCCGGCACAGCCAGTTGGGATGAACGATTTATTAACCTCGGGATTCGCTGGTATGCCGATACGACAAAACCATTTCGATTTTATTCAGGCTTTGGTTTTACATTTATTAACATAAAGGAGAAAGCGAGGTTTTCTGTATTAAAACCAGGGAATCCCAATGATGTTATAACAGATGGGAACGGCTTCTATTTAGAAATCGGGGGAGATTATCTCCTTTTACCCCATGTTGCTTTAAATTTAGAATTAGAGATTTCTTCAGCAGGTGAAGGAGGAAATCCAGGATTTATGGCTTCCAGTCTTGGTGGATATACATTATTGGCAGGAATAAATATTCATATTTAACCAGAAATGCAACTATTCTGGTATAAAACAAAAAAAGTAGCCTGGATCAACAACATCGACCGAATAAAAGCAAAACTTGATCTTGTTCATCTATTCATTAGTAGAATGAAATTTGAAATATCATGACTGAACAAAAATTATTAAAAACAATTGGAAATATAGCTGATAGACAGAACATCCAGGTATGGGCAGTTGGGGGCTTTGTCCGGGATAAGCTATTAAATAAAATTGTTAAAGATATTGATTTTGTGGTCATAGGAGATGGACCTCGATTTGCTCGTGACATTGCACGAGAATTCAAGACTCGGAACATCGTGGTCTATCCAAAGTTCGGCACTGCAATGGTTAACTTTCAAGATTATCGCTTGGAATTTGTAACAGCAAGAAGTGAAAGCTATCTCGAAAATTCTCGCAAGCCAATTGTCACCAAATCAGACTTAGATTCCGATCTGTTAAGGCGAGATTTCACAATCAATTGCATTACTTATGGATTGAATAAGAAAAATTTCGGTAGGATATATGATCCGCTCGGTGGACAACAGGACATAGAGGCAGAAATCATTAGAACACCGTTAGATCCTGTGGTGACGTTTAAAGATGATCCCCTCCGCATCATGCGAGCCATCCGATTTGCCACACAGCTTAGTTTTAAAATCGAAACAAATACATTCCAGTCATTGAAAGAAATGCGCCATCGTCTGGAAATTATTTCCCAGGAACGGATTACTGAAGAATTGAAAAAGATCATTATGGCAAACCTTCCTTCCATTGGATTTTATTTACTGGATGAAGCTGGAATTCTGGAAATTATTTTTCCCGAACTAACCGCCATGAAAGGGGTTGAGCAGCGGGACGGTTATCATCACAAAGATGCCTTTCATCACACCCTGATGGTGGTCGATAATGTTGCGCAGGTCAGTGATAAATTTGACATCCGCTTTGCTGCTCTGGTTCATGATATTGCCAAGCCTGTTACCAAAAGATTTGTCATGGGGACTGGCTGGACCTTTCATGGACATGATGAAATTGGCGCTCGAATGTTATCCAATATCTGTCAACGTTTGAAATTACCCAATTCAACATTAAAATATTCCCAAAAATTGACGAGATTACATCTTCGCCCCATTCACCTGTCTGAAGAAGGGGTGACGGATTCTGCCATGCGCCGCCTGCTATTTCAAGCAGGGGATGACTTGGAAGAATTATTAATCCTTTGTCGGGCTGACATCACCTCAGGCAATCCCCAGCGAGTCAAGCAGCATCTGGCAAATTTCGATCATGTGGTCGAACGGTTGCAGGAAGTAGAAGAAAAAGATAAGATGAGAGCCTTCCAATCGCCAGTTCGCGGAGACGAAATTATGGCAGCTTGCGGAATTCCACCTGGGCCCAAAGTTGGACAATTAAAGAAGATGATCGAAGAAGCCATTCTTGATGATTTGATTCCGAATGAGCATGATGCAGCTTATCAATATTTGTTGAAAATTAAGGATGAGGTGCTTGATTAGCAATGATTAGGTGATTGGGTAATCAGGTAATTGGTAAACTGGTTGAATAAAATAGATTGACTTTCCGAAGTTTCCGATCATGAAATGTGATGTAAGAGTTATATGATTAAATAAATAGCTAATATTCTTGCCAATTTTGTGCTCTACGTCATTTTAAAATCATCATAACAAGCTTAAATTGTTAGCGAAGTTCGATTCAAACCGAAAAGTATTATTAACAATAATCATAAGTTTTGTGGAATTACAGGTATTCATCAACTATAATTTGTCCTGTCAATGAGACAATGTTACATACTAATATAAAATTCATAATTTACAACATACTTTTATTGCAAATTAGTAATCGACCATTTCAATAATTATAAATTAATTAAACCACTTCATTTAAGATTGGCATAGTAATTGCCTGATTGTAAAACAAAGATAAGTAATAGAAAACCCTAAGATTTTAGTTATCTTATTATGTTATTAAATGAAAGGGATGTTATGAATTTGAGATCAGTTAAGGTTTTTGTCTGGGGGTTCATGCTGTTAGTAACTTTTTCTACTGCCATTTCCGCTCCGCGTAATGAACTGACGATGAGATTTGTCAAGGTCCTTAACCTTGATTCCAGTTCAAAAATTCTTAACAACATACCTGGTGATATAAGTATTGTTCCTTTATTTGTTCGCTCATCTCAAAAAGAAAATATAGATTTAACAATGCTAATTGCCTATGATCAACGGATATCAGATCTGGCAAAACAAATTATCAAAAAAACCGTATTCCCACTTATTTTTTCGGTATCAACTATGCCATTTGTGAATGATAATTTTCAGCCAGGAAGCTTAGTTTTTGAACAAAATGGTAAAAGATGGTCACCGAGTAATCACCCTGAGAGTATTGATATGTTCCCACTCGACGAAAATATTCCTTTTGGTGGTCCTATTTCTGATACACAATTACATCAGGGCGTTATAATGCTGCCCGGATGGTTTGACATTAATCAACCATTAGAAATAAATTATAAAAATTTCAGGAAAGTTTGTCTTTTAAAATAACTCCCCCTAACTATATTCTGCCAAAATAAGTTAGCGATGTTTTCACAACCTCAGTTATTCATGTTGAAAACATCGCTTTCTATTATTGCTATTGTTCTTTTATTCCTCAATAAAAGCTTCTTTTATAAAGCAGCTATAAATACTGTTATACAAATTGTGCTTCAGCTATTTGATATAGGAAAAAATTTTTTTGAATTATAAATAGAATTTTGTATATTTAGGAAGTGGGATTAAATAACATTCCCATTTGTATTTTGTTGGCTTTGAGAAAATAAATGCGTTTAAGATTATACCGAGTAATTTATTTTATCGCACTCCCTTAACCTGTTGAATAGATGTTTTTATAATAATTGAAATTAATAATTTCTTATTATGTTAAATGATGTAAGCTACTTTCGTCGCACCATCGTTCGTCAAATACTAATTTTCCTTTTTTTTATTTGTGGAATTAGTATTTCAGTTTCTATTTTTGTCTGGCTCAGAATGTTCAAAATAGCGTTAGGAGATAATATTGTTGTTACAAGCGCTATTTTCATCACATTTCTGTGCGGTATTGCTATGGGAAGTTTTTATTTCGGTCAAAAAATAGATCGGAATAAGAATGAGCTTCAAAGTTTCATGTGGTTTCAACTGGTAATCGGACTTTACAATCTATTGCTACTTTTCATATTTCCATTATTGATACCTCTTCACAAATTCATTTTTCTCCACATCACCGGGCATACACTTTTTATGAATATTTTTAAATTTATAATTTCCTATACATTGCTAATCATTCCATCAACATTAATAGGAGCTACATTTCCAATCCTCAGTCGTTTTTTTATTCAGAAATCCAAAAAGGTGAGTTATGATGTTGGCAATTTATACGGCAGTAATTTCCTTGGAGCAGCCTTTGGATGTTTTGTAACAGGTTTCTTTTTCCTTCAAATTTTAGGCGTTAAACAAACGCTGCTTTTCGCATCTATTCTGAGCATTTTTAATTTTATTGTAGTGCGATTTGTATTAAATAAAATTAAAGCAACAATTCAATTAGAAACTGAATTCTACAATCAAAGACTCAAACACCTGGAGCCAATTACTACTGCACAATCAAAATTCTTAATCAGAGTTGTAATCATTGGCTTTGGTATTTCAGGATTTTTAACTCTATCATATTTAGTTCTTTGGATAAGAAGTCTTATCTATACAACAGGAAAAGATACCCATGCCTTTCATATAATTTTTGCAGTTTTTCTTGCCGGCATTTCACTCGGTACTTTATTATACCCGAGAATCTTAAGGGAACGAAAGAACCTATTTCCGATATTTGCAATTATTGAGATCATCATAGGTTTTTTGGGGATTGTCTCAGTTATTCTCCTACATCTTCTTTTTCCCATTAATGAAACATTGTCGTTTTTAGTAAGGAGTTCTAATTCATGGAATTGGCAAATTATTGTAAATTTCACCAATGCTTTCCTGGTCATCATACTTCCCACCATCCTTGTAGGAGCGACCATTCCATTAGTTAGCCAAATTTACCTTAATAATTTTGAAGAAAGAGGAAAGAAATTCGGAAGTATTTTAACTGTAAAGACACTTGGTGCACTATTTGGTTTCGTTGTGACTGCATTTCTGCTGCTACCAAATGTTGGTACGCAAAAAAGTCTTATTTTTTTGGCACTGATTAACTTTTTGCTCGGTTTATTGATTCTCTTTTTATCTTCCCTTAAGTATGGTAGAATTCCTAAAACTTATTTAATAGTTGGATCAGTGGCCAGTCTTTTTTTGTGTACACTTTTTATCCCATCAGATATGATTATTAACCTTTTCGAAAAAGCGGTAAGTGATCATAAATTGGTTTATGTTAAAGAAGGAATCAATGCTACAGTAACTGTTCATCAGGACATTACCAAAAATCACCTTGTTTTAGCTTCAAATGGGGTGAATGTCACAGCAACAACTATTGATTGGTCAACTATTCAGCGGATTTATGGACACTTACCACTCTTATTACATTCAAAACCTGAATCAATTCTCACATTTGGATTTCGAAATGGCGAAACTTTAAAAAGCATTTTTCTACATCCAATTGAACAAGTAGATTGTGTTGATAATTCTTCCGAAATCATACACACTTCTTCCCTCATTAAGCTAAATCGATTTCCTTCAAATTTAAATGCTAAGTTCCAACTAATTAACATGGATGGTAAAAATTACTCAATGTTGACTGATAAAAAATACGATGTGATTATCAACGATATCGTTCATCCTGGATTTTATGAAAATGGCAGACTGCTTAGCCGGGAACATTTTGACTCATGCAGAAAAAATCTTAAGCCGCATGGTATGATGTCAATTGCGATCCCATTATTTAAAATTTCAATCGAAGATTTTAAAATATTACTCCACACATTTCAATCCGTTTTTCCTTATTCGACTCTCTGGTACCCAAATAATTACTTAACAAAGTATGCAATTTTAATAGGAAGTGTTGATCCTGACTTTAAAATCAATTATAGTCAAATTTCTCACAGATTAAATGCTCCCGGCATTATAGCAAATTTAGCCTCAATCCGAATGGAAAATATCTATGAAATATTAGATTGTTTTGTTTTTGGCACTAAAACAATAAAAGAATTAGGAGAAGGAGTTCGAGTAAATAGCGACAATTTTCCTTATTTGGAATTTTCTGCCCCAAAAACAACAGATTCTCCATTGACTTGGAATCAAACATTGCAGTTATTAGGAAGCTATAGAGAGTCGGTATTTCCCTATCTTACGAATATCGACTCAACTTTTCAGGGGCGGGAATTTGTTAGATTAATCATCGATAATTATTATCAAAGTACCGAACTGGTTTACTATGCACTTAGCCTAGAATTATTTGGGGAGCCAGAAAAGGCTTTGCAGGTATATCGGCAGGTTAGTGTGGTGAATCGTTTTGATCAGGGAGCAAAAAGATTTTTTGATACTTATTATGACTCTCTGCTGGTGGAATCTCCCCAAACTCCTGCAGAGTTCACAGAAAATGCGACGGTGTACTATCAAAAGATGGAATACAAAGAGGCGATTGATTTATTAAGCAAAGCATTGGAGTTGAATCCAGATTATGCTCCGGCTTATTTCGCGATGGGAATTAATTATGAAGTTCTGGGAGAATTAAAAACAGCGAAGGAAATGTATCAGAAAACACTCAAATTGAAACCGAATTTACAACAAGCTAAACAACGGTTAGATTCATTATCAATAAAATTGAAGAGAAAGTAATGATTCTACTGAAAAACACCTTTCCTAACGCTATTAGGATATCAATACTTCAATATATAGATATGAATACATTTAATAACACTATATATTGTACATTCTCAAGCTTTAGGAAAGGTCAGACTCACTAAATCAACAAGATCAGTAATTTTATCACAAATCTCTACATCTCAGCCAGTTAATTGCGTGGAAAAAGCGCCAATAATTTTAACTATCCCCTGCATCCCTATTTCCCCATCTATCTCAGTTTGAATATTTAAAAATTTCTTTATCACTTCAACATTGGTCATTAAGTGATTGGTGATCTTTGATGTCGAAAAAATTGACTCCTCTTCAATCAGCGAAAGCGGTAGAATCAATTGATCCGTTAAATACTTATCAATAGCTCCGGTGGAATTCAAATATTCCAATAATTCATCAACTGACTCATCTGCCACCTTTTCAGCCCGTTTTCCGATTGCTCCAAGCGCAGTGAAACATCCGATTCCATTCTCAAAGATTGCCTTTAACAACATCATTGTATTTTTATAGCGGGATGGCATTTTTTCAATGGAAATTTGTGGATCATATCCCATTCGTTCGAGTCTTTTGAGTGATTGGTTTCTCTGTCGCTCAGCAATACTGAAATCCAGATTAGCAACCGCGGAAATCCCAATTATTTTTTCTAATTCCCCTCGATTCAAAATTAAAAGCGGTTTCAAATCGCTAACAGGCAATATTTCGATTCGCACTTTTCCATCACCTTTTGGATAAAATCCAGCCCGATCCATTTTCAATTTAATATTGAATCCGATTTGTTCTAAAAAATTCAGCCAATGCAGCGAAAGAAAATGAAAAGTAGGACTCCAGAGGACATGTGTCCCTCCCGTAATTGTCAGGTGTGATTCGCCTTCAGCCAATGCCAGCGGCAAATAAACCGTATGTAAAACCAATGAAATCGAACCAGCAGTTCCAATATCGATTCGGTAATCACCAGGTAAAACTTGTCCTGGATTAAATATTAGATGTATCGAGCCTTTCTGATTGCCTTTTACTTTGCTGTCACTGATTAAAGTTGCTGCTTCGACACACTTCAAATGTTGCGGTTGTAAACCTGGTCGTTTTCGTCTGGCGCGTATGTTATAAATTTCAAAAGGTTTACCAGTAATCAAAGACAAAGTTAATGAAGTTCTAACTATCTGTCCACCGCCTTCACCAAAGGAGCCATCGATTTGAATCATCATTCTCTCCGCTGCTATTTTTAAAATCCTGACATCCCTAGGATGCCTCAATTTCTGGATGGCGAAACTGTTGAAGAAATAATATGATGATTCCTTACTTCAAAAGCAACATTTTTTTTGTGAGATTTTTATCCCCAGCTTTCAATTGGTAGAAATACAAACCCGAAATCACTTGATTGCCAGAACTGCACGTCCCATCCCAAAAAGCTGAGTATTCACCAGAATTTTTAAATTCATCAACCAGAACTTTGACTAACTGTCCTTGAATATTATAGATTTTTAAATTAACTTTTGATGGTTCATCATTTGAAAATCGTATGGTAGTTGTCGGATTAAATGGATTTGGGTAATTTTGATAAAGGTCAAACGATATTTGATCATTTTCGTTGCTAAATTTTACATCCGTACCAGCAATATTATTATATATTAAACATCCTGTGTTATTTAATGAAAATCGTTGATCATTGTCAAGTAAACAAGATGCATTATCCAATTTTAAATAGATCATATTCTCACGAATCCCATCACGAATAGCAAAATTCAAATTAACAACTGGACCATTTCCAATATCTATATTTTTCTCTCCCTTACTTTTAAGAATATATTCGATTGTTCCCTCCTCAACAAAATCTGAGTCCAGTGAAAAATTTGGCAACGTCCGATCACTCAACATTAATCCTCCATAATTGATCTCTGTAGTGTCAAATTGAATCCTGAACTGCACTTCTTTTACTGGTTTGAAATTAAGCAACATGATCGGCGTTTCAAAGCTACAGTTCTTTACTGTTACAATCCTGGCTACAGAATATATTCCCGCATCATTTTTAACAGCATGCTGTAGTGCCTGGGCGTTTTGCTTTACGTCAAATATATTCCCCAATCGAAAGTCATTTTTTACTGGAATGATGGCGCATGTCATTGAATTTGTATCCCCAGGCTCCATTTGAAAAGGTCCAACCGAAAGCATCATTCGGCGGTCACGAGCTAAGGTGTCCAGCCACCCAGTCTTTAAAATAGGATCACCTGAGTACGCCCAATTTGAAAATCGTCCCGTAGTTGGATCAATAGCATGATTACCATAAGAATCAATACAACGCAATCGATTATAAATTACTTCTGCAGTCCTTTCATTCGGATAAGAGATATCCATCCACCCGGGAAAATTAGCTTTACGATATATCGGTGCAGATACCGGTACATTCATGTAATTCAGCTTTCTACCAAAAATTGTAAATGCTGTATCTCCTACCGATGGTACAATAGGTGATTCTAACATTACATAACCAACTGAATTATATTTGCTAATGGATTGATCTTCTGTTGATACATAAGCGTAGACTAAATTCATTGTACTGTCGCTTCCAGTTAAATCATTCGGTGGAAATCGTAAATCAGGATCAGAGAAAACTCCAAAATATATATCATTCCATACCTGATTACTTTTGTTAGCAATTTTCCATCTTAAAAACATGATATTATCGATTTCTTTCCAGCCCCAAACGGTTAAATGAACTTCTGTATCAAGTGGTGGACAGATATTTATATCCCTGTTTTCTAAATAAGCGTCTGTAGAACTACACCAAAACGTTTGATCGCCAAAAAACAATGGATTCCTCTGATCATCAGATGGAGCGCCAAAATCTATAGGCCATTCAGCATAGTCTGGATTGTTGGAGGCATTGTCACTCCTGGTTATTTTGTACACCCGAAATGTGGTATCCTGTTTACCATAGGGATTGCCATTTGTATCTATTATTCCACCTACCCAATCTGTATTGTATTCGGCAATAGAAGCCCTGATTTCATCATTAACTTTCCCTGCCAGCCATAGCCCAGAGGTGTAAATGACATAGTTCTCATCAAATCGAAAATCACTAATTCCTCTAATGGGATGCCTGGCAAAAATGCCGTCATTTCTGATCGAACAGGTAATACGATTGATGTCAAAATATTTTGTTGAGCTTACCGCTGGTTTCTTCAAGGAATTGATTTTATTTTCTTCCGAGAAAACAAAACTGCACCAAAGAATCAAAATATAAATGAGTAATCGCCTTTTCATAATTGTTTACCCTTTTATTTTAATAAAACAAGCTTTCGCATCATTTTTAATCCACCTACCTCCAATCGATAAAAATAAGTGCCGCTGGATAAATTTTCAGCAGTCCAATCGATTTGATAACTGCCCGGTGCCTGTCGTTCATTAACCAGAATCTTGATTTCCTTTCCCAACAAATTAAAGATGGATAGCTTTACCAAACTCGGCTCAGCTATTGAATATCTGATTGTTGTTGAAGCGTTGAAAGGATTGGGATAGTTCTGAAATAGTTCAAACTGCATAGGAATATCATGGTAATCAGAATTAGCAGCCGTTGGACCTTGAGATGCTGTATAATATAATTTCCCATTATCCCCTAACAACCATCCGATTTTATCCGAAATCATAACAATATCGCGCCCACCACAATCTTCAATTTGTACTGTCCACGTTCTCCCTGTATCACTACTAAAATATAAATTTCTTTGTTCAGTCATCCACACTTTAGAAGGATCATTGGGTGCAAATTCAATATCGCTTCCCCAGCTGATTGGTGACAGTTGAAAGGTTTGCCACGAATTACCACCATCGAATGTCCTGGAAATAGCGCTACCTCTAATTATTAATCCAATCAGTTCATTATAAAAATGAAGGACCTCAATGTAGCCGCCAATATTTGTTTGACTCCAATTGTACCCCCCATCAACAGTTTTATATAATTTGGAAGGACTGAGTCCTGATGCATAAAAATAGCCTGTGGAAGGATTCACAAAGTCAATTCTCCGCCACAAATCTCCCGACCAGCCACCAAAAGCTGAATCATTAACTGAAATCCAATTACGACCGCCATCGGAGGTATTCAAAATTAATGCGGGTCCTGCACGGTAGTTGATTGGATCAAAATGATCTCCCATGGCCACGCCATTATCCAAATCAAACATCTCAATATAATTTATGCATTTTGTCTTTGTCGTGTCATAATATTGAAGCTCCCAATTTTGCCCGCCGTCATGAGTTGAAAAAATCTTCCCGAATATGTCACCAATCCAGACATGGGAGCTATCGATGATTGAAATATCAGACACGCCTTTTGTTGGATTTGATAGGAACTGCCAGTTTTTTCCACCGTCAGTCGTATTGTAAATATCAGAGAATGTTGAGAATACTGCTGTCAGGCTATCACAAGCATCAATGGCAGCGCCATGAGTCCACAGCGATGAATTACTTATTTGTTTTGTCCACTGGGCGTATGTGATTGAAGAGCTAAGGACAAATAATAAAACGAAGCCAGTAAATAATTTTAGGTTACGCATAACTCATCCTCCTTAAATTGGTTAAGAAATTCAAGATATCTTTTCAAAGGTTCCGAACTTTTGAATGGATATGAAAAAATATTAAATTATCGAATCAATAGCAATTTGATGGTTTGAATTTTATCTTTGCTTATTAACCTGGCAAAATATAATCCTGAGCTTACCGATTGACCAATATTGTTTTTACCATCCCAATGAACCATATAATTTCCAGTACCAGTTTCTTCATTAAAAAGTTCAATCACTTGCTGTCCTATCATATTATAAATTTGCAAATTAACTAAAGAAGCCTTATCCAGAGAAAACCGAATGGTAGTTGTTGGATTAAAGGGATTGGGATAGTTTTGGTGTAAAGCAAAGGAATTGGGCTTCGGTGCATTTCTTTTGATGATCCCTGTCGGAACAAACATCCACACATCATCTTTTGTAGCACTAAATTCACGAGAAATAGTTATCTTATCACCTGGATCAACGATACTACTGTCTAAGATTGGGTGTGCCATGAAATCATACATGATATCTTCTTTTGGATTATTACCCGGGTCATAGTAGTATTGCCCACTGGAATCATAATCACTTTTCATAATGTAAAGTCGATCTCCCGGTGTCCATATTCCGTCAAGAACATAAGGATGCTCAGTGAAACAAACATTTAATTTATTCATTCTTTGTCGATTATCCATTTGCCAAACATTAAATGGGCAGGACACAAAACTCATTTGATCACCAGGTATGCTTAAACTCGACTTATAATAAAATCCACCCTGACCAATCGGATCGCCTATCACACCACTGCTATCGATGTAATTTACAAATTCCAATTCGACGTCATAAAAATTTTCATCTTCAATTTCACCATAATTAATACCGAGACCCCAAAAAGGATTTGAATGCCCACCAATAATATCTTCATAAGCCCATTTTGCCCTATCTTCTGGTAAGTAAGCTTCAACAATTTTAAATCCATCTGTCATTGGAATATTAAAGGCAAATTCGTCAGGCACTGGTTGTTTGTTTAACAGGGTATCACCCAACGTATGGTCGATGAGATTAAAGCCCCGGCGGTATTCATCTATATCATCAACAGTAATGGCATACGAATGTCCTGTCAGTCAATCAGGACGCATCACACTAATTACAAATTTTGCACTGCTATGTCCTGAAATATGATTCGGAATGATCTGGTTGGGCACATAGTCAAGTGGTTCCAGTCTCAATTTTGCAATGTCTTTTTCATACCAGCTATGGTGATGATTATCCCTAAACGCAACATCAAAAAAAAATGTATGTGTATCAGGTATATCTGAATAGGCACTGACAACAAAATAAGTCTTTTTGTCTTCTCCGTCATAGTTTATTCCCTGGTTTTCACCTGGTAAAATATTGCTAAAAAATTGATGTCGGGATTCAACCTGGACATACGGGTCATCGGTTGTCATCCATGCATTCAGTGTTCCAATTTCAAAGGGAAAATTGTTTCTTACAATATAAGTTAATCTGGCAGTTTCACCAGGATTGAGCGTACCACTTTCATTGAGATGATCTGCGACAACGTTTATCGCTGTAATGGATAATCGATTTGAAATAAGGGTGATGTTATCAACGCAATGCTGAAACAGATACTCCTTTTGTGCAACGCCAAGAATCTTTAAATTCAGGTACAGCGCAGT
>Ga0209427_10001725_pt1 | contig 25329 bp, 18 predicted proteins | sample DeeMarSWOR136_30_FD_187465 | JGI IMG/M metagenome (GOLD analysis project Ga0209427, IMG submission 187465) | Marine sediment microbial communities from White Oak River estuary, North Carolina - WOR-1-36_30 (SPAdes) (version 2) | ecosystem: Environmental > Aquatic > Marine > Intertidal zone >...
ATCAAAAGGACAGAGCGATAGAGGAAATGTATAAAGTGGCCAGCTATTACGAAGAAAGAGGCATGTATTCCCAGTCCATGGCCGTTTATAAAAAGATCAACAAATTGAATCCCGGAAACATCGAATCCAGCATGAAACTCGCCGACCTTTACTATACGCAGGGCTTTCTCTCTGAAGCCAAGGCAGAATATTCGAAGATTGCCAAGGGCTTGATGAAGAATCAGCGGACAAAAGAAGCCATTTTTCTGTATGAGAAACTCATCAAACTGGATAGAAAAGACGTTCAGACATGTTTGACTTTGGCCGATCTTTATACTCGGGAGGGAGATGTTGACAAAGCCGTGGACAGGCTCAATGACGTGGCCGAATTCAGGATCCGGGATAATTCTCTGAAGGAAGCCCAGGAAATCCTGAAGAAAGCCCAGAAGATTAAAACTGAGGATTCGAGGACTTTCTCCAACCTGGTGTCTATCCTTAAAAAAGAAAAAAAGACCAAGGAGGCTCGCAAGCTTATCGATGATGTCCTTCAGAAAAAAAAGGAAGATGTGACTGCACTCAGGCTCTTGGGGAACCTGCATTTTGATGAGGGTGATTTTGAGAAGGCTGAGGCTATATTCTCTCAGGTCATCTCCTTAAGGTCTAAAGATGTTGAAGCAAGAGTGAAGATGGGCCGAATCTCCATCTTCAAAGACAACCTTGATCAGGCATTTAAACTGTACGAACCTTTGGTTGAGAGTTTGATCAAGAAAGGGAAGCCGGAAAAGGCCATCGGGCTTCTTGGGCTCATTCTTGCCTCCAAGAAAGCTCATCTGACGACTTTGAAATCCTTGGCTTCTATCTATAAAACGATAGACCAGAGGAAGAATCTCGAGATTGTTTACCGCGTCCTTCTGGATGAATACCGCAGAGAAAATAATCAGAAAGAGTATGCGTCTATCCTGGGAGAGCTTGTCGAGATAAATCCTGAAGACAAGGAGCTAGCGAACCAGTACATGCACCTGAAGGAAAGCGGTGCGATCCCTGACATGGCGGGAGAGGCTGAGGCTGAGTTGGAGAAGGCTGCAGAGGAGGAGGCGCGAAAAGCCGCCGAGGAGGAGGCCAAAAAAGCGGAAGAGGAACGCTTGAGGGCTGAGGAACAAGCCAGACAATTGGAGGAAGAAAAGAGACGTGCTGGGGAAGTGCGGTTGAAAGCTGAAGAGGAGGTCAAAAAAGCGGAAGAGGAGCGTTTGAGGGCCGAAGAGGAGGCTAAAAGAGTAGAAGAGGAGCGGTTGAAAGCAGAAGGAGAGGCGCAAAAGGCCGCCGAGGAAGAAGCCAGACGGGCTGCTGAGGAGGAGGCACAGAAGAGAGTCGAAGAAGAGGCCCGGAAAGCAGAAGAAGCAGCCCGAAAAGCAGAGGAGGCGGCCCGAAAGGCTGCCGAAGAGGAAGCCAGACGCGCAGTCGAGGAAGAAGCCCGGAAGCGGGCCGAGGAGCTAGCCGAACGAGCCGAAGCGGAAAAGAAACGTGCGGAAGAAGCCCGTTTGCGGGCTGAGGAAGCCGTGAGGAAAGCGGAGGAGGAAAGAAGGAGAGCGGAAGAAGAACGTTTGAAAGCGGAGCAAGAAGCAAGGCGCATGGAGGAAGAAAAAAGAAGAGCTGAAGAAGATCGAAGAAAAGCCGAGGAAGGAGCCCGAAGAGCCGAAGAGGAACGGTTTCGGATCGAGCAAGAGGCCAGGCGTATGGCTGATGAGGAAGCCCGCAAAGTCAGTGAGGGAGAAGCGCGAAAAGCCGCAGAAGAGGAAGCCCGCAAAGCCAGTGAGGAAGAAGCCAGGAGAGCCGCCGAAGAAGAAACCAAACGAGCCGCTGAAGAAGAAAGAAAAAGGATGGAAGCCTTGGAGGCGGAGAAAGCGGCCCACGTGTCCACCGAAGAGATAAGAGAGCTTGAGGAGATTATCGAGGAGGAAAAGGAAGAAGAGCCGACCATGGCCCCAGAGGGATCTGATGAGATGCTAGAGATGAACCTGGCCCAGGCAGAACTCTACATCAACCAGGGTTTGCTCCGGAATGCGAAGAGAATCCTCGAGAATTTGCGCATAAATTATCCCAACAATCCGAGAATAGAAGAGAAGCTTTCTGCACTGGGACAGGTAAGCACTCAGGTCAGCGTCGACGAGATCCTTCAAAGGGTATCCGAGGTTTCTGAAAAGGAAAGCGAATTGATTGGCAAGAAAGCAGCGGCTAAAGCAACTCCAGAGCAACCAAAAGAGGCAGCGAAGGAAATGGCTGCTCCGGCAGAGTCCTCAGCAGAGAAGGCTTCAAGGCCAGAAGAAAAAGTGGAGAAAGTTGAAAAGAAAGAGATCCCAGATGTGGGATTAGAGGATAAAGAGGAAGAGGTCAAGAAGACAGCTGAGAAGGAAGTGGTGGCAAAAGAGGATAAGATGGGCCTCTTTCATTCTGGATTTTCATTTCTTGAAAAAGGCGAGTTTGACCAGGCCATTGAAATATTTAAGCAGGCCTCCAAGGATGAGAGTTTAAGAGAGGAGTGTTTTCATGCTCTTGCTCAATGCTATAAACAGAAAGATGAATATTTAGAAGCCGCAAAATGGCTGAAGAAAGCCCAGGAACTGGCCACCGAAGGGTCCGATCAATTTCTGGCATTGAGTTATGAGTTGGCGTCGCTCTATGAAGAGGCAAAAGAGTTGGAGAAAGCCTTGGATCTCTACGAAGACATAAAAGAATGGGATGCGAAATACAGGGATATAAGGAAAAAGACCAAGGCTTTAAAAAAGAGCATTAAATAAAATAAACAAGGGGACAGTCTGATTTTGTAAAGGGGACAGTCCCTCTCTTTCCTAACAAAAGGACAAAAAGGAACAATCCCTAATTCAAAATTAGCCTGTCCCCTTTTTTTGCCTTTTTTATTTGAGAAAAAAAGAACTAGGGATTCGTTATCTTTACTGAAACAGCGACTCTAAAATCCGGTTATAAAATCAAAGAGCCGTTTCGCTTGATGAAAGGGAGAGAATCTCTGGCTTGTTTGAGGTAAAAGGGAGACATATGTGAGGTGTCAGCTTCTTCTCGATATTCTCAGCATGATTAAAAAGGAAATACAATCGGATAATGTAAAGGTTCTCTTGGTGAACGAGAAAAAAGAAGTCATCTTTCGTAAAGCGCTCGGCAGCTTGCAGAATGAGGACGGGGACCTCGACCATGCTGCCATTCAGAAATGTCTTGAGGAGAAGCAACCGGTTAATATCTATGGAGGCCGCGGGCTTTCAGGATGGGAATGTTCTGAAAATGGCTCAAAAAATATCCTCTGCCTTCCTTTTATTATTGAAGGAAGACCGGTCGGGGTTCTCTATCTGGATAGAAGTGACAGCCCCGGCCCCTATACTCTTCAGGATTTGGAACTCCTGATCGTGCTCTCCAAGCCTATCCAGTGGGTGTTAAAGAGAGGACAAGAATTCCGGGAGGTTGCCGCCGGATCAGATGGATCAACCGGGTCTTTGCTGAGGGGCCGGAGTGAAGCCTTGAAAAGGATCATCACCTTGATCGACAGGGTGAAGGATTGCGAAGCTCCTGTTTTTATCTACGGAGAGAGCGGCACAGGAAAGGAGCTTGTCGCCAGAGCCATTCATCAGAGCGGGTCAAGACAGAACGGTAAATTCGTTGCTCTGAACTGCGGGGCTTTACCTGAGCATCTTCTGGAGAGTGAGCTGTTCGGCTACGTAAGAGGCGCTTTTACCGGGGCCTTGAGGAACAAACCGGGCTTGATCGAAGAGGCCAATGACGGCACTTTCTTCCTGGATGAGATCGGGGACTTGCCTCTATTTCTCCAGGCGAAACTCCTTCGGCTTCTCCAGGAAAAGGAGATCAGGAGGATCGGTGCCAACAGGGTTTTGAAAGTGAACGGGAGGTTTATTAGTGCCACGAATAAGGATGTTGAGCGAGAGGTTGAATGTGGGAATTTCCGTAAAGACCTCTATTACCGCCTCAAGATCATTACCATCGAGATCCCTCCTTTGAGGGAGAGAAAGGAGGACCTTTTTTTTCTACTGGATTATTTTCTCGAGAGATACTGTGGTGATATGAAGCGGGAGAGGGTCCATTTTTCTCCAGGCGCGCTTGAGCTGCTGATGGACTATTCCTGGCCGGGTAACGTAAGAGAGCTTCAGAATGAAATCCAGAGATGCCTGGTTTTGGCGGGGGAGGATGGTCTAATCAAAGAAGAATATCTTTCTCCAAAGATCAATCCCGGGGCAGTGAAGTCTTCCCAGCCGAATTTTGGCTTCTACCAGGCCAGAGCCGAGTTTGAGAAAAGATTTTTAAGCCAGGCTTTGGCCCGCTGGAATTACAGCCGAGCGAAAACGGCCGAAGAAGTGGGTTTGAGCAGGCAGGGTCTGTTTAAATTGATAAAAAAACACAGGATAGATGCGAATATCCGGAGAAAGACAGGAATTCAGAAGAAGAGATAGATGCTTCTCTTCTATTATATGCAGATCATAATAAGAAGAGATCTAGGAATGGTCTCACTCCCATTCAGATTTCAAACGCCATTCCCAAATCTCTGCTGCGAGCTTGATCAGATGATTTTTTACAGCGAAAGTTGGAGAGAACCAGGTTGGATAGTGGTTTGGGAGAGAAAGAATATGGCTTGTCCGCGAAGGTTTTTTTTGGTAAATTTTCCTCAAATGGAAAGAGCGAAGAAGAAGGAAGTTTTCCAGGTTATCTGTCCCTGCTGTCAATCTCTTCTCTGGTTGGACCCTGTCTCTCGGGAGGTGATCCAGTCAAAAAAAGGAGCAGCAAAGAAGAAGCAAACGCTGGATGAGCTGCTCTTGAAGGAGAAGAAAAGAAAGAGCGGGTTCGAGCGCAAATTCGAAGCCACGGCAGAGCTGGAAAAAGAGAGAAAGAAGAAGGCAGAAGAGGGATTCAAGAAAGCCCTATCCAGGGTTGATAAGGAAGACTAGAGCTTAAAAGGACAAATTCTTAATCCCGGAGTATATCCCCTTAGCCTTAGCTCCCGATTTGCGTTTCGTCCTCCCGGATTTTTGGAGCCATGGTGAATTTTGTGAACCCGAAGATGGCCAGGATCGCCACTGCTGCGTAGTTCATTATTGCCCAGGGCATGTAGGTGAATGTGGAGACGCCAATGGTCCCTGTGATATAAACGCCGGCCATGCTCCAGGGAATGAGAGGAACGATGATGGCTCCGCTTTCCTCGATGATCCGGGAAAGGTTTTTGGCCGCAAGGCTTTTTTTCTTGTATATCGGCGAGAGAAGCTCTCCGGGGATGATCATCGACAGGTAGGAGCTCCCTGTGATCATGGCTGTGACTATTGAGGAAGTGATGGTTGTGAGAACGATGCTCCAAATTTTGTTGGCGAATTTCATCACCCGGTCAAGGATGACGGCCAGCAGCCCGGTGCGCTGCATGATCCCGCCGAAGCTGAAAGCAGTGAAAGCCACCAGCTGTGTTTCCATCATGCTCATCAGGCCTCCGCGGGAGATTAGTTGGTCCACTTCTGGCACTCCGGTCTGAGCTTGATATCCGGTATTCATGGCTGTGGCCACATCCGTGACTGAAGCACCCTGGAAGATGACGGCCAGGATTCCAGCTGCAAAGGAGGAGAGAAGCATCCCGGGAATGGTCGGTTTTTTGGTGAAGGCGAAGTAGAATACAACGGCCATGGGCAGGAGTAAGAGGACATTGAACTTGAAGTTATCCCTCAATGTCTGGGTGATGAGAGTCATGGTCTCGGATTCCACTTTTCCTCCTCCGTATTTCAGCCCGATAAAAAAATAGATCAACAAACCGATAAGCCAGGCTGGAGTCGCCGACCAGAGCATGTGTTTGATATGGTCAAAAAGGTTGGACCCCGCGGCAACAGGGGCAAGATTGGTCACGTCAGAGAAAGGAGACATTTTGTCTCCGAAATAAGCACCGGCCACTATGGCTCCCGCGGCCGGACCAAGCGGGATTCCAAGGCCCATGGCAATTCCGATGAAAGCCACCCCCAGGGTACCTATGGTCCCCCAGGAGGTCCCCGTGGCCAGAGAGGTGAGCGAGCAGACAAAACAGGCCGTCACCAGGAAATATTGAGGCGATATGAGTTTCAAGCCGTAATAGATAACCATCGGAATGGTTCCGCAGGCGATCCAGGAGCCGATGAGAATACCGACACAGAGCATGATCAGGATTGCCGGCATAGCCTTATGGATGCTGTTGACGATTCCCTCTTCCATTTCTTTCCACTTGAAGCGGAGGATGAGGCCCAGGGTTCCGGTGATAAAGGCTGCGGCCACTAGGAGGACCTGAGGTCTGATCTTGTATATCCCGTATCCCACTCCGAGAAGAAGCCCCATGGCGATTAGCGGGATCAAAGCTATGATGAGACTGGGTTCTTTTTGGCTTTTTGTTTTCTCTTTCATCTCTTACTCTCTTTGATTCCTGCCTCCGACGGTGTTATTCAAGACTGAGGGGAGGAGGAAAATGTGCCCCTGGTGATGAGGTTTTTATCGGACATCATCAGCTTCCCTCTGGCGAAGGAATCCGTGAGATGGAGGTCTTTATCGAGCAGGATAAGGTCAGCGTCCTTTCCGGTTTCAATTTCTCCCTTGGATTGAAGCTTGTAGAAGACAGCGGGGTTGGTGGAAAATAGCCTGATTGCATCCTGGAGCTCGATAATATTTTTATGAACCAGGTGGCAGAAATTTTTCAGGAGGCTTTTCTGGGTAGCAATGGTCAATCCCTGGAGATTACCTTTATCGTCAAAAACGGGGATGCTTCCGTTGCTATCCGAGCTGACTGTAACCTGGGAAAGGGAAGCCTTATTTTTCAGGCAGAGCTGGATGGCTTTTCCGATGCTCACTTCACGATCGGCTTGATCCTCGGGGTCATCGCCCGCTGTCAAGTCGAAATAGCCTCCTTCCCGGTTGAAAGCAATGGCTTCCTCGAAGAGCCCCGGATTGCGGTTGACATGGGTAGGAATGACCTGAGTACAGGGGATCTCTGTTTCTTTCATCATTCGAAAGAGCATTTCCAGCCGGCGCGGCCCGTCACCTAGATGGAGGTGGAGAATCCCTGCTTTTCCACCGAGCATCCCGCCGACCCGGCATTCGGCAGCCAGACGGGAGAATTCCTCAAAAGTGGGCTGAGATGAGCGGTGGTCAGAGATAGCGATTTCACCGGCGCCTATGACCTTATCGATGAGGATCAGGTCGGAGCGAATGCTCCCTGTGAGCGTCACCGGAGGAATTTGATAGGAACCAGAGTAGATATAGGTCGTGATTCCTTCCAGCTCAAGGCCTCTTGCTTTAGCCAGGAGGGATTCCATATGGCGGGTCGTTCCATCCGTTCCCAGGCAGCCGATGACAGTCGTCACCCCACTGGAGATGATGTCTTCTACAGTGATTTCAGGAGCCCTGGTTGCCGGTCCCCCTTCCCCTCCGCCACCAAGAATATGGACATGGCTGTCGATCAAACCGGGAATGACGATTTTATCTGAGGCATCGACGATTTCATACTCCATTCCTTTGATCTCTATCTGGCCGGGCTCGCTCACAGCCCCGATCTTATCGCCTAAAATGAGGATATCTTTTTTTCCCCGGGGTTCGGGTGAAAAAACCGAGCCCTGGCTGATGAGAGTCAACATTTTTCCCTCCGATTCAAAACTCCAAGGGATAGGCTGTCCATGTTTTACTGGCTAAGTTATCATGGAATATTCTTATTTTCAAGATGAATGACGATCGGATGATAAGTCTGCGGCCTGGCGCGGGGAACCGATCGTCGGGGGATCCAAGGGGGTATGGCCCCTTGGTCGCAGGGCGCAGGTTCATGCCCAGCCCGAGAAGGGGAGGCAGCGAGCGAAAGCGAGCGTTGGAAGGGGGAAGTCAGTTCCCCCTCCAAGCTGACTGGACTGTTCATTCCTCAAGTCCTTTTAATAATGAAGATGTAATCTGTTGCAGCGGCGGTTCCCCTCCATCCAAGCCAAGACCCTCCCACCCTCCTCTATGGGCTTCGGATGGAGAGGAACCGTCGCCGCAATTCTCTATTAGGTCAGATGTTTAGCTCGTCATGGAGATGCAGGTATTTACAAGAGGAATTAGGTTTTTGAATTTTAGTGCATTTTCAATTAAAATAGTGGTGCTGGATTTCCAGAATGGAAACGTTCGAAAAAGAGCTGAGAAAATTTGAGCCCCTCATTCTGGGGCTCAGCGATATTGCTCTGCTTGGAAAGAAAATCGTGATACAAGGAAAGGAGAATTTTGTCCATCACGGTCCAAATATCATTATCGGGAACCATATCGGCACATTCAAAGACATCGCGACCCTGTTAAAAGTGGTTCCCCGCCCGGTTTTTTTCACGGCCAACAAAATGGTTTTCGACAGGCACGATTTTAATGTTCTCATCCGCAAGCATCTCCAGAGACATCTGAAGAATTTCGGGCTTTTTGTAGATTTGATCCTCAGCCCCTTGAAATCCCTCTTTGTCAATTATTTCGTGGCCAACGTCAGGAAGGTCGGTGCCATACCTGTGGATTTGGAGAATAAAAAAAGGATGGCCATGGAGAAGTGCCATGAATACTTGAAGAGAGGGAGAGCCATCATCGTTCTCCAAGGCTGGGGACGGGTGATGAAAAAAGCGCCCAATCCCTATGTGCATAATTTCAAGAAAGGGACCGCCATCCTTTCCTACAACCTGCAGAAGAATGAAGGGATATCTGTTCCCGTGACGCCTATTGCCATGTTCGGAACACAGGTCCCCTTCATGGTTCCCACCACTGTCAAGGTGAACGTCGGCAGGCCGATGTATGTCTCCGATTATCTGGGAGGGGATTTTTCTCAAAGCGTGGAAAGCTTCACAGAAGCTCTTGAGAAAAGCGTGAAAACCCTTATCTTCGATATCCTCAGGTGGTAGGCCTTCCTCTTTATGGGGACGTTCCCTGCGGGGACTAGGGGAGAGCGGAGGCTCTGTTTTCAATCCCTCTAGAGAAGGAATTTTCCGTCTTTAGCGATCCATTTTCCCTTAGCGCGGATGCTGATTCTGTCCACCAGGGCATCATAATGATGCTGGCTGACATTTTGGCCCAGTCCGTAGGAGTCGCCTAGGGCAAAATGGGCTGTCCCGAAGGCCTTCTCTGCTTCCAGCATATTGGGGCAGATGCGGGCTCTCCTGTTCGTCCCGATGCCGAATTCGCCTATGATCTTTCCTGAGTCATCCGGGCCGATGTTCTTGATGATGGCTTCTATTCCCTTTCCTGTGTATCTTTTCAACCGTCCTTTATCAAACTCCATCACTCCCCGGCCAAGCTTGTCGTCGATGAGGCTGATCACCAGTTTTCCTGTAAAGGTCTCCTCCTCCGGCGCGGTGAAACACTCGCCCGCAGGGAGGTTTCCATGCATCCCTTTCCGGCTTATATCTCCGGTGTCGCTGTTCCATTTTCTTCCTTTTACGCTGAACTCGATTCGGGTGCCTTCCGGATTCTCGACGAGGACATCTTCCGCATCCTTCAGGGCCTTTATCACTTTCCGTGTGAAGAGTTCCATTTGTCTGAAATCGATGTTCACCAGGCGTTCCATCATGTCTTTTGTCAGGCCAGGCATCATACATATCCGGCCGTGTTCCATCCCGAATTTGACCATATATCCTCTGAAAGGCTTTTCTTCGATCCGGGTATCCAGCATGTAGGCGATAACGCTTGCTTTTCTGGCCATTTCAGCGAAGAGTTGTGTGGGCTCCCTAATAGGCCTCAGAGTCTCGGTCATAAGATATGTTGTGGTTTCAGCACCAGCCTTTTTTGCCCAGTAGGCGAATGCTTCCGCGATTTCCATTTTCTCTTTGTCAGTCACCAGCAGGAATCTTTCTCCTTTGCGGAGACGCAGGGATTGATATACGGCCTTTTCTCCGGCCTTAAGAAGTTTTGTCATCCTCATTCTGGCACCTCAATATTGATTTCGATTGCAGTCAGTTTTCTCCGTTTTTCGACGGGAGAAATGAGAAAAGGACTATGACAATGGATTGCCGCATGTTTGAGACCTGAAGGCTAGCTCAACAGAGGTGATTATTCCTCGCCTTCGAATCCGGAAAGCACCTCCGAGCTGATCTTCAGGAACAGGTCGTATTTTATCTTGACACCGTATTCCTGCCTCAACTTAGCCATATAAGATAGGAAAAATTTATTCTTTTTGGCCTCCAACAGTTCTTCCTTCTCGGTTTCCTTATCCTTCTCTAAATCCTCCTGGGTCACTTCTTTTCGGTCCAGCACTTTGATCAAGGCATATCCACCCTCGAATTCGACCGGATCACTGGGCTCTTCCAGGGGAAGAGAGAAAGCCAGTTGGTCGATTGTGGCATTCTCTCCGATGATGCTCAGGTACTGGTCCCGTTTGTGTTCGTTGGAGGTCTTGTATTCAAGGCCATATTTTTCTGCGAGCTCTTCAAGGCTTTGACTTTTTAGTTCCTCTTTGACCTTTCTCATCTTTTCTGCGGCTTGTTCTTTTTTCATTATGGCCGTGAGCTCTTCTTTAACATCGTCCGCCACTTCCTCATATTTTGCAGGTCGCGGGGGCTCTATCTTTTGGAGCTGAGCCATACCCACTCCTCGGTAGGTAAAGAGCGAGGAGGAAATCTCTTTTTCCTCGAGCTGAAAGAGAGCGGTGCTGATGGTACCCGAGGGGTCTATATCTTTGAAAGGCTCTTTGTCTTTGAGAGGGCCGGTGTGCATTATCTCCCAGCCCGCTGCCTGAACGGCGGCCTCAAGATTTTTCTCTTTTTTTGCGTTTTTTTCAATCGCGGAGATCCTCTTTTCAGCCAGTTCTCGAGCTTTCTGGTCTTGGAGCAGGCTTTCGATTCTTGCTCTGACTTCAGCCAAGGGCTTCATTCGGGGAGGCTTTTTCTCTGTGACTTTAAGGATGGAAATTCCTTCTCCGGTCTCTATGATATCAGAACACTCGCCTTCGGCGAGCCTCTCCACTTCTTCCTGTTCCTGGGAAGGGAGGGATCTCCATTCGAAGAGGCCCCAATCTCCTCCCTCCTGGGCCTTGCGGTCCTTGGAATGAAGTTTTGCCAGTTCGTTGAAATCTTCTCCATTCCTGATTCTCTCCAGGATGTTCCGGCCTTCTGCCTGGACGAGTTCTTTGTCTTTGTCTTCGTAGGGGATGAATATCCGCCTGACACTTGTCCTCTCCGGGTCTTCGAACTGGGATTCGTTCTCTTTGTAGTAACTCTCGATTTCTGCTTCGGTCAGTTCGATCTCGTTCTTCAAGTCTTCGGTCCTGAAGAAAACCACAGCAGCTTCTCTTCTCTCCGGGATTGTGTATTTTTCTTTATTCTTCTCGAAATGATCCTGAGCCTCGCTGGAGGAAAGCTCTGTTTCCAGCTCGATCTTATCGGTCTCAGCGATGACGTACTCCATCTTAGCGGATTCGTTCTTGGTCTTGTAGGTTTCCCAGAGCTCCTCTGGAGTGATGGTGATTCCTGCCGTGAGGACTTTGATCACCTTCTCGATGATGATATCTTGTTCGATGCTTTCCTCGAATCTGGATATAGATATGCGATTCCACTCCAGGATTCTCTTGTAATTTTCATACCCGATGAACTTTCCGTCTTTCTGGAAGACCGGATAACTGGTTATTTTTTCACGTAATTCCTCGGGGGTGACATCTATCCCCATTTCTCTTGCCTTTTGAAGCAGGATGGTTTGCTGGATGATCTGTTCGAGCACCTGCTGGGGGACGTTGAGCTGCTGGATAAGGTTTCTGTTGATATCTTGAAACTCGTTTTTCATCATCTCCAGCCTCTGCATGAGATTCTGGTAGTAGAAATCCACAGAGATCTTCTCTTTTTTGACAGTTGCTAAGGTCTTTGCTGCTCGGGATTGGCCGAGGCTCCCGGCTCCACCCCAGACTGCAAAGATGGTTATGATAAAGGCGGCAATCACCAACCACAGGGTCGGGGCCAACGACTTGACGTTTTTTCGCATTGCTTTTAGCATCTTATCACCTCATATGGGATGAGTTCCTTGCCAGGATCGAGAAGACAGCATTTTTTTCCTTGACCTCTCTCCTGACCACAAAACCTATACCCATCCGCTTACTTATCTTTCAGAAGATGTCTGGAAATGACCAGGCGTTGAATCTCTGAAGTTCCTTCGTAAAGAGAGAGCACTCTGGCATCTCGGTAGAGCTGCTCGATGAAGAATTCTTTTGAATATCCATAGCCTCCATGGATCTGCAGCGCTTGGTAGACAATTTTATTGGCAGCTTCGGAAGCGAAAAGCTTAGCCATGGCCGCTTCTTTAGAAAAGGGTTTGCCTCTATCCTTTAGAGCCGCTGCTTTATAGGTGAGCAAACGAGCGGCCTCGATCAGAGTTGAAATATCCGCTATCATGAATTGAATGGCCTGGAATTCAGAGATTTTTCTGCCGAAGGCTTCCCTTTGTTTGGCATACTGAACCGCTTCCTGTAAAGCACGTTCAGACAGCCCTACGGATTGCGCTGCGATGCCGATCCTTGAACCGTCGAGGCTGTTGAATGCGATGATTGCTCCATTTCCTTCTTTCCCGAGAAGGTTCTGTTGAGGGACTTGGCAGTCCTCGAGGACGATTTCCGCAGTCGGGGAAGAATGAAGGCCCAGCTTTTCTTCGATTTTAGAGATTTTAAAACCCGGAAAGCCTTTCTCAACGATGAAGGCGCTTAGCTTTTTGTTGCCAGAGTCAGCCCCGGCTGCCGTGAACAGGATCATGGCCATGGCGTCGTTTCCGGTGGTCACCCAAGCCTTTGTCCCGTTTAAAAGATAAAGATCGCCTTTCTTTTCGGCTTTTGTCTTGATGTTAGTGGCGTCGGAACCAGCTCCGGGCTCAGTAAGCGAGAAGGCTCCTATGATTTCCCCTTTGGCGGCCTTGGGAAGATATTTTTTTTTCTGCTCTTCAGTGCCAAATTCAAGGATGGCGTGGCAGAAGAGACCACAATGCACGCTGACAATGACGGCGACTGCAGATGAGACCTTGCTGATCTCTTCTAAAGCAAGCATGGCCGATAAGTAATCTGTTTTAATACCCCCGTATTCAGGGGGGATGGTCATACCAAGAATTCCGAGCTCGCCGAGTTTGGCCAGGATTTTATCAGGAAATTCTTTATTGTCTTCCAGGTGTTTGACTTGCGGGGCAATTTCATTTTGGGAAAAATCCTTCACCATCTCTTTGAGCAGCCTTTGGTCTTCTGTGAGTTCAAAGTCCATTATGGGTTTGATCCTCTCTTTAAAAGTCTTTTCGTCTCTTCATTACAGTAATGATCAGGCTTGAATCCTTTTACCTCAGGGATTCGATTTTGCCCCCTGGAAGAGAGGAAAGAGCTGGCTATAAGTCGTTTCCAGGTCTGCGATAACCACCTTTGTCCTGCCCACAAGAGGCATGAAATTGGAGTCTCCGGTCCAGCGAGGAATGACATGAAGATGGAAGTGGTCAGCCACGCCCGCTCCTGCGCTGTGGCCGAGATTCATGCCTGTGTTAAAGCCGTGGGGACGGTATTTCCTCTTCAGGATCCTCAAGCTCATCTTGAGGAGGTCGGCCATTTCATCTGTGGATTTTTTCTCGGCTTGCTCGAACGACGCCAGATGCTCGTAAGGAGCGATCATCAGGTGTCCCGGCGTGTAGGGATACTTATTCAGCACGATGAAATTTTTTTTGCCTCTATGGAGTATGAAAGCATCTTTATCATTTTTCATCTTAAGGGCATGACAGAAGATGCATTCGCTCATTTTAGAGAGCTTCCTCACGTATTCTTCTCTCCAGGGAGCAAAGATATATTCCATAGTTATTTATTGATCATGTTCTTCAGGATTTTGCTCGGTTTAAAGTAGAGTACTTTTTTAGGAGGAACGTTCACAGGTTCGCCAGTGCGTGGATTTCTGCCCGACCGGGAATTTCTTTTGCGGAAACGGAAACTTCCGAATCCTCTGAGTTCAATTTCTTCACCCCTCAGGATCGCTTCCTTGATCGTTTGGAAAAAAAGATTCACGCCAGTCTCTGCCTCTTGTTTGGAGATACTCATTTCCTTCGCAATTTTGTTGATTAAGTCGGCTTTAATCATCTTTGCCCTCCTTTTTTTTGGCCTTTCGAACAGGCTGTATTTTTTTTAGCTGGTCTTTCATAAGGTCACCCAGAGTCAATTTATCATCCTGGCTTTGGATGTATTTCTGGTATTCCAGTTTTTGAAGCTCGAACTGAGCCAGTTTGAAGCTGAGCGATATTTTTTTCTCCCTGGGACTCATCTTGACTATTTTTGCTATGCGCTCTTCTCCGATGGAGAATGCTTCCTCCGGTTTCTCGATTTTCTTCTCATCCAACTCGGAAAGAAAAACGATGCCTTCGATTCCTGGTGTTATCTCGACGAATACTCCAAAATCAGTGATGCGGACGATCTTGGTTTTGACCAGGTCTCCTATCTTTTGCCTTTTGAAAAAATCCTCCCAGATATCACCTTCAAGCTGCTTGATGCCGAGGGAGAGTTTCTGTTTTTCCATATCGATATTGAGAATGATGGCTTCCACTTCCTCCCCGGCTTTAAGCAAGTCAGAAGGATGCTTGATTTTTTTCCAGGAGATATCGGAAATATGGATGAGGCCTTCTACCCCTTTCTCCACCTCCATGAAGGCGCCAAAGTCGGTTATGCTGGTTATTGTGCCCCTGATCCTGGAGCCCGGGCTGAATTTCTGCTTCAGGACTTCAAGCGGATGGGGTGTCGCCTGTTTAAGCCCGAGGGAGATTCTTTTCGAGGAAGGATTTATATCCAGGATATTGACCGTGACTTCCTCTCCAGGTGAGAGGACTTTTTTCGGATGAACGATTTTTCGGGACCAGGTAAGGTCCGATACATGGACCAGCCCTTCCACTCCCTTTTCCAGTTCAACAAAAGCGCCGAAATCGGTCAGGCTGACCACAGTTCCCTTGACTTTTGTGCCAACTTCATATTTTTCTTCCACTCTTTCCCAAGGGTCAGGGGTCAACTGCTTATATCCGAGAGAGATCCGGTCCTCCTTTTCGTTGAAATCAAGCACGACCACTTCCACTTCCTGCCCGACCTGGAAGACTTCAGAAGGATGGGCTATTTTTCCCCAGGAAATATCCGAGACATGAAGGAGGCCTTCCACGCCGCCCAAATCGATGAATGCTCCGAAGTTTGTCAAAGATTTGACCTTACCTTTGATCTTCTGTCCTTGACTGATCTGTTCGAATACCCGTCTTCTTCTTTTTTCCCTCTCGTCCTGGAGAAAAAGCTTCCTGGAGAGAACGGCATTCTCGCTTTTTCGGTCAAATCTGATGACTTTGAATTTATAATTATTCCCAATGAGCTCCTGAGGTTCTTTGACAGCCCTTACATCCGCATGGGAATCTGGGAGAAAAGCCCTGATTCCTACATTGACCGTATATCCGTTCTTGATTTTTTCTATGATCTTTCCCTTTACCCAGGAATTGGTGTTGAAGGCTCTATCAAGGTCGTTGAGGGCCTTGGCTGCCATGGCCTTTCTATGAGAAAGCACGACGTAGCCTTCCTTTGAGTTGCTCTTTTCAAAAGTCGCTTCGATGGTGTCTCCCGGACGAATTTCAGCGATGTCCAGGCTCTGGATAATGTCCTCCTTGGGAATGATCCCCTCGGACTTGAACCCGATGTCGACTAAAACATGGGTGGGAGTGACCTTGATCACTCTGCCCTTGAGGATTTTACCCGGAACGATTTCTTTGGCACTGAATTGATATTGATCAAGCAGGCTTTCGTAATCTTGAGATGAGATCTGGTCTTCGTTGTCTGCGTCTTTTGTTATCTCTGACATTGGATGATTTTCTCCCTTTGAAATCGGTGTTTAAAGCTGGTTTTGATTTTGTCCACAGCTTCTTGGATGGCTTCAGGAGGTGTAGAAGCACCTCCAGAAAGGCCTATTTTTTTCGAGCCTTTCAGCATTTCGTGGTTTATTTGATTTGCGCTTTCGATAAAATGCGTGTTGGGCAGAATCCTTTTTGAAATCTGGAAGAGCTTGTTCGTGTTGGAGCTGTTTTTGCCCCCGACTATGAAGAGGGTGTCCACACAGGATGCCAGTTCAGAGGTGGCTTTCTGCCGGGTTTGAGTGGAATGACAGATGGTATTAAAGACCTCCAACTCTTCGGTTTTTTCGATAAGTGCGGCCACGATTTTTTCCAAGAGATAAAGGTCCTGGGTGGATTGGGCGAGGACCGCTCTTTTCTTTCTTCGCGGCAGCTGCCTCACCCGGTCCTCGTTCTCGACGATGATTCCTCTTCCCTGGCTATACCCGATTAATCCTTGGATCTCAGGGTGTTCCTTGTTTCCGACGATGATGATCTCTTTTTTCTCCTTGGCCAGCATTTCGACCAGCCGCTGGATTTTTTTTACGATCGGACAGGTGGCATCAACGATCTTTATGTTCTTTTTCTCGAGCTGTCTGTAGATTTCAGGGGAGACTCCGTGGCTTCGGATGATAACCCATCCCTGGTCGAGCTTATCCAGGCCGGTGACGGATTGGATTCCCTGCTTGTTCAGGTCGGCGATGACCTGGGGATTGTGGATCAAATCGCCGAGGGTGTAGACATCCCCGGTTTTTTTCTGACGCGTTTCCCGGGCGATGTTCAAAGCCCTTTTGACTCCGTAGCACAATCCTGAATTCTTGGCGATGATGATTTCCATTTTTTGGACTCGGATGAATCAAGTATGTTACCCCAGCCAGACCTTTTTGTCAATTCTAACTATAGATAAAATCTAAACTTAGCTCGATTTTTGCCCATCTTGATGAGAATGATTTTTTTAACCAGAAGAAGGGCTGTTAAGACTCCGAGATTTCCGGTTCTCTGAGCCTTTGAAGAGGCAAGCAGGGGAGAGATAAGACAGATACTCCGATTATTCTACTGCTTAGCCACGTCTTCTTCCTCGGGAATGTCCTCCTCATCGAGGATTTTGGACAGTTCCTCTGGAGAAGGAAGGTCCTTTATGGTATTCAGCCCGAAATAGGTCAAGAATTTTTCCGATGTCCTGTAGATTAGCGGATTTCCTGGACTTTTTTTTCGGCCAACGATCTTGACCAGTCTTTTCTGGAGAAGGGTCTTCAGAGTGGAGCTGGAGTCCACACCTCTCAAGGCCGATATTTCAGCCAGGGTTATGGGCTGGTGGTAGGCGATGGCGGACAGGGTCTCGAGAGCTGCTGAGGAGAGCTTACTTTTCCTCTCTATTTTCAGAAGACGCTTGATGAACGAATCATGCTCCGGCTTTGTGGAGAAAAGCAAACCTCCCGCAGATTGGATGATCTGAATGCCCCTTTCGTTCGACACGTAAGTCTCCAGGAGTTCCTTTATAGCCAGCTCGATTTCTTCTTGTTTGAATTCGGTCAGCACACTCTTGATTTTTTCCAGATTGAGAGGCTCCAGGGATATGAATATCAAGGATTCGATGATCTCTTTCAGGCGGTTTTCCATCAGTTATTCGTCAAGCGCTCCTTTCTGCGGAGCCAGACTTTGATCGGCTGAAAATGACTTTCCTGGAGGGCGACAACGATCCTGGCCTTGATCAATTCCAGAAGCCCTAAAAAGGAAACCAGAGCTTCCTCAAAAGATTCCGCCTGGCTGAAATAATCCAGGAAATCGAGAAACTCGCTCGCTTCCAGAAGAGCCAGGATTTCCTTCATCTTCTCTTCCAGCGAATATTCCTTCCCTTTGATCGTTTTGATGCCTTCCCTTTCCTTTTTTTTCATCAGGACAAAGAAGGATTCAGCCAGGTCGAAAAGGGAGACCTCGATGTAGTCCAGGGAATCTTCCTTGAGAAGAGGGGGCAGGAACGACCTTTTCCACTTCAGAAGCTCTCCTTCCTCTTTTTCTCGGAGCAGAGAGCTGGCCGCTTTTATTCTCTGGTAATCCAGCAGCTGGTTGACCAGGATCTGGCGGGGGTCCTTCTCATCCTCAAGAGGTTTTTCCCGGGGAAGGAGCATCTGGGATTTGATGTAGATGAGGAGGGCAGCGATGAGCAGGAATTCCGCCTCCCGGTCGAGGTTTATCCTTTCCTTCCGGTCGAGGTATTTCAGGTATTCCCTGGTAACGGTTGCGATGGGGATGTCATGAATGTCGATCTTTTTCTTTCTGATCAGGAAGAGAAGAAGGTCCAGGGGGCCTTGAAAAACCTCCAGTTTCACCTGATAGTCTGCCGATGCGTCCATTGAGTTCGGAATATATTCACATATAACTAGAGGCCAATTGCCGCTCTGACTTCCTCCATGGTCTTCTGAGCCACGCGGCGTGCTTTTTTGTTTCCCTCTTCCAGAATATCCCAGACAAGCTGGGGATTTTTTTCGTACTCGCGTCTTTTCTCCCTGAAGGGTGCAAGAAGTTCGATCAATCTGACAATGACTACTTCCTTGCATTCCAGACAGCCGATTCCGGCTGTCCGGCATCCCTGGGCCAGTTCCTCTCTTTTGGCTTTGTCCACAAAGGCTTTGTGGAAGGTAAACACCGGGCAATCTTCCGGCTCTCCTGGGTCCGTCTTGCGTTTGCGCCGGGTATCGGTCACCATGGGTGATATTTTCTGTCGGATGACTTCTGGCGGGTCCTTGAGGAAGATAGAATTCCCGAGAGACTTGCTCATCTTGCGACCATCTGTTCCGGCAAGCTTCGGGACTTCAGTGAGGATGGTCTGAGGTTCGGGAAATACGTTCCTGTAGAGACGGTTGAAGCGCCGTGTGATCTCACGGGCAAGTTCCAGATGATAGGCCTGGTCTTCACCGACAGGGACAGCATTGGCCTTATAAATGAGGATGTCCGCTGTCTGAAGCACAGGATATCCCAGGAACCCGTAGGTGTTCAGATCCTTATCCGGGATCTCCCTCTGCATCTCCTTTAAAGTCGGGACTCTCTGCAGCCAGGGAAGAGGAATTATCATGGATAGAAGCAGATGGAGTTCTGCATGCTCCTTGACCTCAGCTTGATTGAAGATAATGCTTTTTTCCGGCCCCAACCCGATACTCAACCAATCCGCTCCGACTTCAAAGATGAAATTCTTGATGATTTTCGAATTCTGGTATTCAGAGCTTAAAGCATGCCAGGTTACGATGCTGTAGTAGCAGGTGTGCTTTTCCTGGAATTTAAGCCAGTTGCGCAGTGCTCCGGCCAGGTGGCCGAGATGGCAGGGCCCTGTCGGCCTCAAACCGCTCAAGACGACTTTTTTCTTTTTTTCGCTCATTTTTAAAAAAACACTATGGTATGGATAACCAGGGCTATCGGATACATCAGAATCCTGAGAATCCCGAGATAGATCAGCGCCAGAAGTATGATGAATCCGAAGGGGCGGATCCGTTCGAATTTCTGGCCGGCCTCTTCCGAGAGGAAACCCATCAGGATACCACTTCCGTCCAGGGGAGGAATCGGAATGAGATTGAAAACAGCAAGGAGACAGTTGACATAGGCGAGGTAATAGAGAATAAGAGCCAGTACTCCCAAAGGAAAAAAGCCGCGGTTCAATCCTCCTATTTCGGAGAGGGAGGCTCTCAGGAAGAAAATAACATCGGGGCTGATGAGCTTCAGAAAAACGATGACGATGAGAGAAATAGTGGCCACAGTCAGGTTGGAAGCCGGACCAGCCGCCGATATCCAGAGATTGTCCCGCCGAGGATTTCTCAGGTTGAGAGGGTTGACAGGAACGGGCTTGGCCCAACCGATCGGGACCAGTCCCATGATCAGCATGATAAACGGAAAGATAACCGTTCCTATGGGATCGATGTGGGCGATGGGATTAAGAGTCACTCTCCCCAGAGCGTAAGCAGTCGGGTCTCCCAGTTTGTAGGCGGCCCAACCGTGAGCGGCTTCATGCACGGTTATGGCGAAGAGCAGTGCAAAAACCACGATTATGATAGTAGAGACAGCCATTTTCCTTCCAGAGGTATTTATACCATATGAGGGGCAAGTCGTAAAGCACCAATAAAAAAGGCCCCATCTCTGAAGACGGGGCCTTTGAGTATCTGGTCTAACGGGTCAGCTTTTCAGGATTTTCTCGACTTCTTCCTTATCCACTTCGGTGATGAAGGGAATGCCGCTGATGTTCGCCGCATCCTGGGTCAGAGCGGCTATATCGTCGCGGCTGATGTATTCCAGGGAGAACTTCCTGTTGCCGGCCATAAGCTGACGCAGTCCCTGGCTGAGCCTGTGGAAGTAAGTATAGAGCCCGATCGCTCCTGTGGGGATGTCATTGAACTTTTCCTTGTATTTCTTCTTCAATTCAGGTGCTGTGACGAATATTTCTTCAGCTGTATTGCCAAAGCGCTCCACATAAACAGGGATCTGAGCTTCGTCGATTCTCTTTCCGATTGTCTTGCCGACCATAGTGGCAGCCATAGGTCCCCTGGCCATGCCTACGACTTTGAAATACGGAGCGCCCAGGGCAAGAGCCTTGTAGATCTGATCTTCGAAAGTGATTCCGCCAGCAGCCGCAACATCAGGAATGTGTTCTCCTTTTTCATCCAGCTTTTTGAGGTACTGATAGAGCAGGGACCAGATCTCCACACTCGGGATTCCCCATTCGTTCATCATCCGCCAGGGACTCATTCCTGTCCCGCCTCCGGCTCCGTCGACTGTCAGCAGGTCGAGCTTCGCTTTAGAGGCGTACTTGACTGCTCTGGCCAGGTCTGCTGGCCTGTAAGCCCCTGTCTTCAGGAAGACGTACTTGGCTCCTGCTTTTCTCAATTCCTCGACCTTTTTCATGAAGCTTTCTTCTTCGACCATGCCCAGTCGCGAATGTCTCTCGAACTCCTTGAAGCTTCCCTTTTCAAAGGCCTTGATGACGTCGGGATCATCGGGATCGGGGAGGACGATGTAGCCTTTTTTCTTCAGAGCTTGTGCTTTTTCGAGGTTCTTGATCTTGACCTCGCCTCCGATATCCTTAGCGCCCTGCCCCCATTTTAACTCGACGGTTTCGACCCCAAGCTTTTCGATGACGTATTCATGGACTCCCAGCCTCGTGTCCTCCACGTTCGCTTGGACAGCTACTGTCCCGTAGCCGTTCTCCTGGAATTCTTTAAAGAAGTTCACCCGGCTTTCCATATCAGGCGAACGGACGATTTTCCCGTTCTTGATCTCAGATTCATCGTCCATGCCGCAGACGTTTTCCCCGATCGTCAGGATACTCCCTGAAAGAGCTGCTCCCTTGGCCAGCCCTTCCCAGTTCTGTTTGGCAACATTCGTCGAGCCCATGCCGGAGATAATAAAGGGGACCTTGAGCTTGATTCCTTTGTCGTGGCCGATCGCGGTTTCGATGGTCACTTTGGGGAAAGTGGCTTTGTCCGAGTCAGCCTCAACGCCATGGGCGCCCACGGCTGTTCCCATGATCGTAAAATCAGAGAGGTCGACAGGATATTCCTTTTCAGAGGCCGCAGTGATGATCCCGAAAGGCTGAGGATAAAGAACCTCGTGCCCTCGGTAGGCCGATTTTCCTATCTCGCACATTCCGATACAGCCATCGACACACGTTACGCACATCCCGCTGAAGGGACTGATTGAACCTTCTGTCCTGTTCTTGGTCAGAGTAGCTGCGCTTCTGTTGAGTTTTGTATAGGCCATAATGGTTACCTCCTTATTGACTCATTGATTTATTTTCAGTAAGAAGCACGAAAATCATTTGTTTTCGTTCCTTATTTGGTGTTGCTGGCTCGCTCCTTGCCCTCTTTTTTTTCTCGCACGCACGTCCCGCAGCGGCCGGCGTCGTACATCCAGCACTGAAGCTCGTCATAATGGTCCAGACAGGTTGGCTCCATGGTCAGACAGGCATTGCAGACGGCTGTATCTGCTTCGGGGCCCTGGCACCTGAGCTGGCAGGCTGGACAGATATAAATACAGCCTCCGCAGAGGCGGCATTCCTCGGACCGGATGTCGAAAGGAGTCGAGATTTTTCGCTTGTATCCTCGGTTTTGAAAGCCGATCGCCCGTCCGTCCATCTGCTCGGCGCACATCCGGACGCATAACCCGCACAGGATGCATTCTTCGTTCCGGACTTTGAACCGGACTTGAGTGACACCGAATTTCGAGGCTAGGTCCTGAATGACCTTAGAATTGGGAGCGATGGAAAGCATCAGCTCTATCATCATCCTTCGCGTCTCGATTACTCTTTGGGTGTCAGTCCTGACGATCAAGCCTTCTTCCACGGGATAGGTGCAGGATGAGACAAGTCTGGCCTTGGAGCCCTCGCCGATCTCGACCAGACACAGACGGCAGCCTCCGTACGGGCTCAAGCCGTCTTTATAGCAAAGGGTTGGAATCTCAAGCCCATAAAACTTGGCTGTTTCCAGTATGGTCCAACCTTCTTCTGCTTTGACTTCCAGCCCATTCATGATTAAATTAATCATTTCGTCCTTCCTATTGCGTTTTTTCCGTCTTTGGTTTCCAATTCACATCTAAGGCAGCGCCTTGCTTCCTTGACGGCTTTCTCTTCGTTTAATCCTAACTCAACTTCTTTAAAGTTCTTTTTTCTTGCGTTGAGAGATAACTTCGGCATTTTAACTCTTTTTGCTTTTTGTATTTCTTCTTCAGTCAGCTCTATTGGTTCAACATAGATGGATGGTCTGCTGAGCTTGTAGTCCCGGGCTAATTTTTTTCCTTGGAGATACTTTTCAATGGATTCTGCAGCTGTCTTTCCTGCGGCGATGGCTTCGACCACTGTTTTAGGCCCGGTAAATGCGTCACCGCCGGCGAAGACGCCTTCTCTATTCGTTAAAAGAACTTCCTCATCAGCAAGGATAGTCCCCCATTTGGTGATCTTCAGGTTATCTCCGTCTTTGACGAATGAAATATCGGGCCTCTCTCCTATGGCAGGAATAAGTGTGTCTAATTCCACCGAGAACTCTGAGCCTTCGATGGGAACAGGTCGTCTTCTGCCGCTTTCATCGAGATCACCCAGTCTCATTCGTATGCATTCCACGCCAATTACCTTCCCGTTTTTTACTAGAACTTTCTTAGGCGCCACCAAATACTGGATTTCGATGCCTTCCTGGAGTGCACTGTCGATCTCTTCTTCAAATGCGGGCATTTCTTTTCTTGTTCTTCTGTAGAGTATCGTTACCTTTTGACAATCCTTACTTCGGATAGCGACTCGGGCTGCATCGATAGCCGCATTTCCGCCGCCGATAATGCCTACTTTTTCACCCAGCCTGACTTTTTCACCCAAATTAACCGCATGAAGAAGTTTCATAGCCTGAATAACGCCTTCTGCATTTTCTCCTGGAATCTTCAGATCCATCGATTTGTGAGCGCCGGTGGCAATAAATACAGCTCGATAACCCTGTTTGAACAGGTCATCGATAGTAAAATCTTTTCCCAAAGCAGTGTTTGTTTTAATGGTAACGCCTGATTTTATGATATTTTCAATGTCAGCGTTTAGGATTTTATTAGGCAACCGGTGCTCTGGGATCCCTATTGCCAGCATTCCTCCAGGCACTGGAAGGGATTCAAAGATGGTCGCTTGATATCCTTTCAGGCAAAGATTGTATCCAGCCGTTAATCCTGCTGGGCCTCCACCTATAATCGCTACTTTTTCTTTATCGGTTTTGAGACCTTGGACGGGTATTTGATAACCATTTTGTCTTACCCAGTCCATGACAAACCGCTTCAAGTCCCGAATAGCAATCGGCTCTCCTATTTCTCCTGCTCTGCAAACTGTTTCACATGGATGATGGCAAACCCGACCGCAAACCGAAGGCAAAGGATTATCCTTAACGATGACTTTAAAAGCCTCTTCGAATTTTCCTTGAGCGATGAGAGCAATATAGACCGAAGCTTCTTGATCAATAGGACAGACATATTGGCATGGAGCAGAGATGATTTCTTTGCAGACCAGAGCAGGACATTTTTTAGAAAAAATGTGGCTTTCGTATTCATGTCGAAAATATCTGAGAGTCGACAGGACAGGATTTGCGGCGGTCTGGCCCAACCCGCAAAGTGAGGCATCTTTTGCGGCTTGAGCCAGTTTTTCAAGCAGGGAAATGTCTTCTTCCTTTCCTTTTCCTTCTGAGATGTCGGTAACGATTTCCCACATTCTTTGAGTTCCTTCTCTACAGGAGATGCATTTACCACATGATTCGTCTCTCAGAAAATTCAAGAAGTATTTCGCCACATCGACCATGCATGTGTTATTATCCATGACGATCATTCCGCCTGAGCCCATTATGGATCCTGCTTGAGTCAAGCTTTCATAATCTATCGGAAGATCCAACTTTTCCTTCGGGAGACACCCTCCTGAAGGTCCGCCGGTTTGAACGGCTTTGAATTCTTTTCCTCCGGGAATTCCTCCTCCGATATCAAAAATGATCTCTTTAAGAGTGATCCCCATCGGAACCTCGACTAATCCCGTATTATTGATTTTACCGACCAATGAAAATATTTTGGTTCCCTTGCTTCCTTTGGTTCCTATATTGGAAAACCAATCATTTCCTTTTTCGATGATAAGAGGCACATTGGCCCAGGTTTCAACGTTGTTGATGTTAGTTGGCTTGTTCCAGAGACCTTTTACAGCGGGGAAAGGCGGTCTCTGCCTGGGCTCTCCGACTCTTCCTTCAACCGAGGCTATGAGCGCAGTCTCCTCGCCACAGACAAAAGCCCCAGCGCCCTTAGAGATATAAATCCTGAAATTAAAATCCGTGCCGAGTATTTTTTTGCCGATAAGCCCGGATTTTTCTGCTTGGGAAATGGCTCTAGAGATATGTTTCACGGCAAGTGGATATTCGTCTCTGACATAGATAATTCCTTCTTCAGCACCGATGGCGTAAGCACCGATGATCATTCCTTCCAATACGCGATGAGGATTTCCTTCCAGTAAGCTGCGGTCCATGTAAGCCCCTGGATCTCCTTCATCAGCATTGCAGATGATGTATTTTGTGTCGCCTTTTGCTTTCCTTGCGAATTCCCACTTGTAGCCAGTCGGGAAACCGGCTCCTCCCCGGCCTCTGAGCCCAGATTGTTTTACAGTTTCAATGACTTCTTCTGGAGACATGCCGCTTAAAACTTTAGCCAGGGAGCTGTATCCTCCGATAGAGAGATAATCGTTAATTTCAGTCGGATCGATAAGGGCATTGTCGCCAAGAAGCAAGCGTTTTTGTTTCTTGTAAAAGGAAATGTCATCTTCTTTTAAAACGGTCTCCCCTGATACCGGGTCTGAATACAGAAGCCGCTCGATGGTTTTATTCTTGAGGATGGTCAGCGAAGCGATGTCTTCAGCATCCTTGGGTTGGACTTTCTGGTAGAAGATGTTTTCAGGCTGAATGATTATGTTGGGCTCAACCTCACAGAAGCCGTGACATCCTGTCACCTTAATCTTTACTTTATTCG
>Ga0209427_10001726_pt1 | contig 25321 bp, 21 predicted proteins | sample DeeMarSWOR136_30_FD_187465 | JGI IMG/M metagenome (GOLD analysis project Ga0209427, IMG submission 187465) | Marine sediment microbial communities from White Oak River estuary, North Carolina - WOR-1-36_30 (SPAdes) (version 2) | ecosystem: Environmental > Aquatic > Marine > Intertidal zone >...
TATTCAGTTTGAGATAGCAGAGGTTTTAGCAGGGTAAAGGGGGTGAAATTGTGAAATCCGTGTTAAAAAGAGATGTGCAGCCAAAAAAAACATTACCAGAGATTGGTGGTAGCATGGGCAAAATTACTCAGAATAAAAGGATGAGAAACTATCACGAGATATTTGAGCAGATTTACGAGAACCCTGTCATGACTATCTACGATATATCAGTGAATACGGGGAATTGATGAACTTTACTGATCCGTGGACAACTTTTCGTGGATTGAAAGGGTTCCCTCACGTGGTTTACACTGCTATGACTTTTGGAGACTGGAATACCATGGTGGTCACTGATAGACTACTAGATTTTTCCAGATTGGTGGGCTTTGAAAAGGTGGTCAATCAGGGGACGAGATACTGTTCGTACACACCAAAAGTGGAGCACAGGACATGGGATGAAAGTTTTAAAAAAGTGCATGAACAGTTAAATCGGTTCGTGCCAGTGCGAGATAAATACAAAGACAGAAGGTTAACCTCTTTACAGTGGGGACAGGATGAATGGAAGTTGTTTTACGCTTTCAACTTCATGAGGAAAAAGGTAACTCCTATCCTAAGAAGAATCAAGGTACGGTATGAAACCTACACCAAATGGATGGAAACATTACAGGATCACTGCACCATCCATACGGGATTTTACCCTGGAGGGTACAAGAACTACTTGAGTTATTGCTTCTTGCTCTTTACTGATTATGAAGAATCAGTCAAATCATTGTTCTCTTTGCTCCCTACTACTTCCTTTGTTATGGAATTAGACAAGCAATTACTGGTTTTTACCCATGTTACATCTTCAGATGTGAAAAGAAACTTAATCTGTCTAATCTACGACATGAAGACAAAGAAAATGATCAAAGGGTTCAGACAAGCAGTGGCCCTCTTTCATTCTCAGTATACTCCCAAAAGGTAGGATGATTTTGATCACCATATCTGGAGGTATAGTTCCAACTGCCTCTCTTCTGTCATTCTACCTTATCGAGACGACCACATAAAAGCGCATAAAAGGAGTTACCATTCAGGCAAGAGGATAACTCTGACCAAACCTTTATAAAGTTATAACATTATAACATTACATGACAAGACTATTCGAAGCAAAGGTGAGAAAAATAGGGAATTCATTGGGCATAATAATCCCTTCCGAAATCATTGAAGAAATGGGATTCCATAAGGGAGACATAATAAATGTGGCAATCCCACCCTCAGAGAACAGAAAGCAGAATGAACTGCTCAGGAGTCTCGCTGGCGTTGATAGAAAGAAGCCCCCATTTAGAAGAGATAAGGAGGACAGATATTGATGTTTCTAGATACATCAATCATAATTGAGATTTTCCGCAGCGGAGAGAACACCAAATCGTTTCAAGACATATTTGAGTTGGTAAAAGATGAGCCACTGTTTATTTCGATTGTACAAATTGGCGAGATCTCTGATTGGTGTCTAAAGAACGATATTGAACCTGAAGAACGCATCCTTAAACTGAAGCGGATTTTGAACATCATTCCATTGAGTGAAAGAATATGTCTCGAAGGCTCGAGAATAAAATATGATTCCCGCAGAGAGGGTATATCACATTTCAGCTTAATAGATGGATTTATCCTTGCAAGTGCGCGGTCTATTAACCAGAAACTACTCACTAAAGATACAGACTTCAGAAAAGCTGACGATGCTATCGTTTTAGATTAGAAGGATAGCCTGTTGAACCTGTTAACCATGAATATGAATATTATTTTTAGATCCTCTGCAGAATCTTAAGGGAAAAATGGAAAGAACCAAACCATTGAAAGGCTAATCCAAAAGCCTGTAATACTCTTGTGATCAGTTCTGGTATGAATTCCGTATACCCATGTAGAATACAACGGTCAGAAGCCCTTTGATCTTATATCTTTTATTCTTTATCTTCTCTTTCCTAAAAAAGGAACCATAAGAACGTTTCACTCTCAATGATTGTCAAATGAGTGGGTGAACTGTTACACGTGTAACACTTGAACAGTGATTAACCAGTTTTGATGTTCCCTTTTTCGTCATATTCACAATGCTGTAGATCTGCTCTACTTTTTCCGCCTTTAAAGCTTCAATATGTTTACTGTAAAAATAGATTTCTCACATCTTCAAAAAGATATAACATTATCAGCTTACCCAATGCTGAAAGCTACTCTTATTCCTTCTTGCTACTCATGGGCCCAACTACTTCTTTTCCTATCTCTATAATTATAGCTATCAGGTCTGCCCCGTTTTCCTCGAACCATTCTCTTATTTCTTCTCGATTTTCCTCGAAAAATTCCATTAGTTCTTCCAGATAACCATCTCCTTTTCACGTATATACTACTATACTTGAGTATCCTTAAGCAGCTTGGTGAGTTCATTGAAAACCTTCATGCATGTACAAGTATATTTAGTTACAGGTATATATTTAACTATTTTCCCTGTAAAAAATCATAATTATGGAGATAATCTCTCTATAGGGTGTTTCATAGTCTAGCTTTCTTTGGAAAACGACCCATCACGTATCAGGAATATGAAAAAAACAACAATAAATAAAGTCATACAACTCCTTAATATTTGATTTAAGTTTCAAACAAGGATTCTGCTGCCTTTTCCATTTTTTGCTAGCTTTTGCTAATTGATTCAGAAACTAATAAATAATCTATGGGAAAGATACAATTGACCAAAAACGAAAAGGGATAATAACATGTGCTACTCAAGAACTTTAAAAAAGAGAAAGAGGCAGAGTTAGGTTCTGTTACACGTGTAACAATTGAACAGTAATTAACCAGTTGATTCAAGAAGACTTAATAACATCAACATGGTTACAAGTGTATGACGTATAGTGATGTCACAAAAAATGTTGTCACCACAACAGGCTTTTCAACTGACGAACATGTAGAACCATTTCAGACTGCAACAATGACATGTATGGTGCTCCCCCATGAGTTGGTCTTTGTTGACTGCGGAATAATTCCAGAAATTGCTTCAAAATTTCGCTCAGACATGGAAGAACGATTTCAAAAAGATACATCGCACTTGCTCCTTACACATGTCCATTGGGACCACATATTTGGCATGGAAGCCTTTGAAGATGTTAGAATTGTTGCCTCCACGGTTGGAATCACTTATTTGAAGAAAAACCTCAAAGGAATGTTCAGCAAAGAACGAAGAGAAAAAACAGCAAAAAGACGATTCAGTAACAGAAAGGAGATTGCAGAGTGTATTAAAAATGCTAAATTGTTTCTTCCGCATATTGGTGTGAAAGAGGAGCTCCGAATAGGACCCAAGGAAGAGGTTATCTTTAAAGTCATAGGGGGGCACTCAAAAGATTCCGCTTGCGTATACGCTCCTGAAGAGCGAGTGCTGTGTACAGGAGATAATTTACTCACGTACTACGCTCAACTACCAGGAAACCCGAGGAAAACCCTGGAAATCTTCAGGTTCTGGGAAACACTGGACATCAACTCTGTCATACCTGGACATGGAGATGTAGTAGGAAAGGAGTACATCACTGCGGTTCGCACCTACTTCGAGGAATTACTTTCTGTTTTGAAGACACTGAAGGCTCAACACCTTCCTTTAAAAGACGTTCTCAATCACCCCAGTCTCCCACACTATTTTGGAAAGGATCAACCACCCTGGACAGAGGGAGGCAAACCTCACACTGAATGGCTGGAAATGAACGTTAAATCCTGGTATAAATGGGTATTAACTTCGCCAAAGTTCTAACCTTCTCATCCATCTACCTTTTTCAGCAGTCCTGATCACCATGTACGTGCATCCATAGTTCCACGTAGTTCACTTTTCCAGTTCAGCAATTCTTTTCTCAGCAAAAAGGCGGTGTGCTTCATACCCAGTTTTCACAGCATTATCTCCGACTCTTTGAAAGAACTCTTTTGCCTTGTCCTGATCATATTTCACATATAAATTACCAATGATCATCAACGTGCGATTAATAGCGAGTTTAAAATCCAGGCGCTCTGCAATTGCAAGGGCCTCTCTGCACAATTGGAGACTATCATCAAAGGCTTTTTCATCCAAATCGAAAAGCGTTCGCCCTACATTACCCAGCGCAAAAACGAGGCCTTGCTTATCGTTAATCCTCCGACATATCTCAAGTGCTCTCTGGTAATGCTTTAATGCTGTTTTCAAATCACCCTGTCTCCGGTAGAATGCACCAATGTGAGTAATTGGGCGATAAAGGCCCCGATCATAGTTGATCTCCTGTGCGATTTTGATTGCTTTGTTATGGTATTCCAGTGCTCGATCAAATTCTCCCATGTACTCATGAATGGTGCCAAGCCGCGAAAGTGATTGAACAAAACCTTCTCTGTCTCCAGATTTTTCTCTGAAAACACGTGCCTTATCATGGTACTCAAGGGCAGTAGTATGATCTCTTTTGCGCATCACAACTGCCTCAACATAGTATAATTCTCCGAGATGATAGAAACAATCGCCTCGTATCTTGTAATCTGAAATTTCTTCTGCTAACAGGTTCGCTTCCTGGAGGATTGCCCGTGCTTCATCAAAGGCGCCTCTCTTCCACAGCAGATCTCCCAGAAGGACCCTGAGCTCTGCCTCACTTTTCTTGTCTTCAGCCTTGTTTACTACTTCAAGCATGAACTGCAGAAGATTGACCGCCTGGTCCCATTGACCTGTACGTTCGTGGATTTCAGAAATCTCAAGAGCAGTAGCGATCATACTTCGATATTTCTCCGCAAGCGAGGAAAGAAAGTGTTCGTCAGGCATCTCATTCTCTCTTGAATGGTTATTTGTAGACATTTTCTCACCTCATTTTCTCTCATTTTCAAGGGGTTAATCAATCCACCCCGGTTTCTACTCATTGAAGTCTTAAGCTGTGTGCGCCCCTTAATGCTTCACCTTTTTGTTCATTTACTATCTGTTCTATACCATGGAAGCGTAATATAAAACCGTTTTGGTCAAGAGGCTGTCACGTTTTAGAGGATAATGTTACACGTGTAACATCGTGTATGCTATATCCACAAATCTGGACTGGAATCTTGTTCTGTATCAAAACCCTTATAACCAATTCCTTCCATATTTCTAAAGGTGACTCAATGAACCATATGAGACATATTGTGGCTTTAGGAATCATTCTTTTGCTTTCTGGGTGTATCGCCCAAGAAATAGAGTACTACGCCTTTCCAACCTATTATTCAGGTTGCGAACTCCATTTAGTTGAAGAGTTCATACAAGCTGCTGCACTAGAGCCAGACATTCCAGAAGAAGATATCCTCGCTGTCATCAACAAGTGGCACCACGAATTGTCTCAATCACCTGATTTACATCTCCTTCCTCCTCTCATGGTAGCATTTCTAATTGACCCAGTAACCTACGACATTTATGAAGAGCTACACATTGATCCTTTAACCCCTGAAGTATCTGTTGAAAAGCTGGCAGTGTGGGCTCACGAACACATGGTCCACACCCAGACTCTCCCTGTATTCGCGCGTTCACCTGGCAATGACCCGTGGGGAACGATCCCAGTTTCGGCAACCCGCCGCACACCAGTGTACAAGTATGTACTACCAAGTGAAATGAGCGCTATGTCCATGTTTTCCGGGAAGATAACAGGAAAATGTTCCTCTCTTGCCGCGTTGAATGCGAGTTTACTCAGATTAATGGGTGCAGAACCAGACAACGTTATAATCCTCTGGCTTGAAGGACACACTCTCGGACTGGTCAAAATTGATGATACCCTCTACGAGTTCAATAACACCGTAATTCATGAGGTTGACAATCTTCTTTTCCGAAAACGGTTCACTGCACGGACTTTTCTCGGGTTATTCAATGAGTATACCTCCACAGACAGAGATATTACCTTTAATGACGATGTCCTTGATTCACAGGACTCTTTGGTAGATGCACTCTGGCGCATAACCTGGGAGAGTGAGCCACCACATGACATGCTTCTACCTGAAAAGATACACAGAGATGAGGTGGTATCATTGATTTTTGGAGAGTCCAATGCCACCAATGAACTGGCAATCCTCGCAAAGTACACTTACCAGAGTCTGTATGTGAAAAGACCTGAATTATATCTCAAAGCATCATTACGATCACCTAAAGCGTTAGAATTAGCAGCAGAGTTTGATTCTGCAGATGAAATCGTTGAGTGGATCAAGACACATATTGCCACAGGTTCCATATTCAAAGATCATGAAGACCGAATCATGCTCGCTGATCAGGTCGTTGTATTCAAAACTGGTGGTCTCAAGGACCAAGCTGTACTTGCTCATACTCTTTTGACATTAAAAGGGTACAACCCTATCATAATGATAACCAGTGATACTGCATACATTGAGGTTGACACCACGATATATGATATCAAAACCTGGAACATTGTTGACTCAGTGACTGGTACAGTGGAATTGGTTCTGCAGTTATAGATGAACGGGGTTAAAATTGTGTGAGCCATTTTTCTGATTTTTAATGTTAAGAGCTCAAGTGTTGAATATTTTAAATATCCATTAATCCCAAAAATTCTATAGAGTAATTAAAAAAGAAAATCAAATGTTACACGTGTAACAAATGTGAGAGAAACACTAAGAATTTGGTGGCCCTGGTTTTCGTTATACTTATATGGGTTATATCCATTGAAGTTATATGTCTGATGAACCCTCAGGTTCTCGACCTGTGAAGGTGCGTGATATTGTCATTGTCACTGCAATTGCACTCTTTGTGGTGGCACTGGATGTGGTAATGATTTTTCTCTATGATCAGATGGTAACCGCTCTGGTAGTAGTGCTTGCTGGAGATTTCAGCATATGTTTGATTGTTGGGGTAGCAGGCATATATTTTGCATCACGTGTTGGGTTCCCTCTCTGGTGGTCTCCGAGCACGGATTCACCGCGTTCACAACAGACATCATTTATCACCGTACTTTTTGGAGTCACAGTGGTGGTAGGCGGTACGCTCCTCGTATTCTATAGGATTATTTGGTCTCCAATGCTTCAATGGTATGCATCATTTACTCTTGGGACAGCTATTGCTTTTTCCCTGAAAAATGCATTATACTCAGAAATACTCTTCCGTCTGTTTATCTTTTCATTGATAGTGTGGATAGGTGACCGGTTGAGTTCCAGAAAATACTCACTCATACTGGGAGCCATAGCATCTGCATTTTTAGGTAGCTTTCAAGGGTTATTATTCAGTGCTCCATTGTTCTTGATAGGGCTTCTATCGGTGTATATCTACTATCAGCGGGGTCTCCTTCCAGCAGTATTAGTGCGCTTTTTGGCGGGCGCTGTTCCCTTTATCATCATATTCACAATGTTGTAACCGTTATTACCAGTAGATGTCTCAACGTGTTACACGTGTAACATATCATAAGTATAGTCAAAGACCTCATAGACCTCTATTCATAAGTAGAAATCTGTTCCTGTACTTCTGGGGTTAACATGTCATCTAGAGACATAGTATATCCTGATGACCACAATGAATACTCAAAAGACGCTTTCTTTACGAGTTTCTTTCGCAATCTCCAGTTTAACAGTCTCTTGAGCAATAAACGGGGAATCATTTTGAGCTCATGCACAATCAGTGCTAAATAGGAAATACAGGTCTTACACTTGACACCATGGTAAAATGACGAGGTGAAATCATGAAAAGAATAACATTTATAAGGAGAGATTTTTAGTAATTTTATGAACAGAAAAAATGGAGGAGTATTACATGGCATTGTTTAAACCGTTTGTATTGAAAGACTCAATAGAAATAAAAACATCACCTGAAAAAATCTGGGAATTCTTTGTGAACCTTGAACAGAATTACAAGGCTTGGCATCCAGAAGACCATATTATATTCAAATGGACTAAAGGGGCTCCAATGGAAGTGGGTTCTACCTTTTATGCTGAAGAATATGCGATGGGAAAAGTAAAAGCAGGCAAAGGAACCATTGATGAGGTCATTCCAAATAGAAAAATTGTTTTCAAATATCCTTTTCCTGTATCGTTAGTGTCTCCTGGGTTTGAATGGCACATTGAACCTAAAGGTTCAACCTCTGTTTTTACTGCCATAAGTTATGTGAGAGCTGAAAGAATTATGCGTATATTAATAAAATTCTCAGAATATAAGAATATGGAGACCTTGATTGAGGTTGGTAAAAAACATGTGAAGGAAGAAGGGGAAAATCTTAAAAAGATTTTAGAAAAATAAGACAAAGCATTAAAGGAAGAATAAGCTCAGAATTATTGTCAGATCGGAAACATAGGTGCTGCACTTGGCGTCATGAAAAAATGGATTGAAAAAAAATTATAATCCAATGCAAGAGCCTCATCTACTTTTCCTTCTGAAAGTAAATGTTCTATCTTCTGTTTTTTCTCATCTATCAGACATAATTATCCCTCCAATTGTTACACGTGTAACATTTTTTCAAGGTACTTGGATACCCTACCTCTCTTCATCTGTATAGTAACCCATCATCAAAATTCCAGAACCCTGCACTAAGAATGATCATGTCAGGACCCACCAGGATTCCTGCACCATTTTCACTTTTTGAATCCAGTCACAAGATTGTTCCACTTACATTTAAGGAAAAGTTATTCAGTGAGCACTTCCAAGTATACCCATGAGAATGAAAGTCAAGATTTTAGATCTGGATGCAGGTGGTAAAACCATTGCTGTTCTCAACGGTCACGATGCTGAAGAACTGGGTGTTTACTCTCTGGATCGGGTAATAATCCAGACAGAAAAAGATTCTGTCACTGCAGTGGTGAATACATCTGAAAAGTTCGTCCCTCGAGGAGAGATTGCAGTCTTTGATGAGGTCAGAGAAGAATTGACCCTTGTTGCAGGTGAACCAGTGGAGGTGACGGCACGAGGTACCTTAACATCAAAAAAGTATATTCGCCACAAGATGGATGGAGCTGAACTAACATTAGAGGAAATTAAAGAAATCATAAAAGACGTGGTGGAGAGAAACCTGAACGATCTGGAATTAGCTTCTCTTATTACTGCTATCTATCTGAAAGGGTTATCCATCGGTGAATCCACCTCTCTGATTGAGGCTATGGTAGAAACAGGGTCAACCCTCTCTTTTGGGGAAACAGTCTGTGATAAACACAGCATTGGAGGAATACCCGGTGATAAGACCAGTCTTTTAGTCGTACCAGTGGTAGCAGCAGCAGGGTTGGTAATACCCAAGACCTCTTCTCGAGCTATTACATCACCTTCAGGAACTGCAGACAGGGCGGAAATGCTCATGCCAGTGGAATTGGAATTATCTGATATTCAAGAAGTAGTACGAAAAACTCATGGATGTTTAGTGTGGGGAGGGGCCTTAGATTTGGCTCCTGCAGATGATCTCTTAATACAGATAGAGCACCCTTTAGGGTTAGATCCTTTGCTGCTTTCTTCTATTTTGAGCAAGAAGAAAAGCGTGGGAGCCACCCACGTGGTCATTGATATTCCTACAGGGTCTAAAGCCAAAATAAAAACGTTAGATGAGGCTGAAAGGCTTGCAGATCAGTTCGTTTTAATTGGCAAAAAATTAACTATGGACGTTAAGTGTGCTGTCACCTTTGGTGAACAGCCTATCGGGTACTGTATTGGTCCTGCTTTAGAAGCACGTGAAGCACTACGAATACTGGTAGAAAAGGACCAAGGTGACCTTACTGAAAAGGTAACATCTCTGTGTGGAATTCTCTTTTCCATGGCGGGAAAGGCCGCAACTGTCGAACAGGGGAAAATACTGGCTGAAGAGATATTAAAAAAGAAAGCAGAGCAAAAGTTGCGGGAAATCATAGAAGCTCAAGGAGGAAATCCTGAAATTACTCTCGACGATATACCTTTTGGGGAGTATTCTGTTATGCTGTCCTCTGAAAAAAAGGGTGTAGTCAGATGGGTGAACAGCCCGGGATTGGCCCGCGTGGCGTCTGCAGCAGGATGTCCAAAGGATAGGAAAGCTGGCGTCACCCTGTTCAAGAAACTGGGAGACACTGTCCACCCAGGAGATCCCCTCTTAGAAATTGTGGCTGAAAAGTCCTCCAAGCTTCACCAAGCAGAACACATAGCTGCAGAAAGTCCACTTTTTGGCATTGTTGACCAGTGGGAGCACATGGTACAGACCCTAAAATAACTACTTGAAGACGCGAAATTCTTTTTCTAGTATGCTCAGCTCTTTTTCAGACATGGTCTTGGGGCTCACCGGCACCAGCAGCCGAGAATTGGCAATAGTAATGTGATCGTTCAAAGAGTGTAAGGCTTTTATCACCTTTTCAAAGTCATTCTGGATGATCAAGTATTCTATTCCCTCTAAGAGTATGACAGAATCGGTGGCTTTCTTCAAGAATTCATGAAGCATGTGGTTGATCTTGGCCAGGTCTTTGGGATCTACAGAATCTTCTGTTTCAATTGTTGACAGCCACAAAATAGGAGTTTTCTTCAATCCATAGTTCTTTCTCACTTTCTTGGGATGTGTCCTGCAAATGGAAAATCCCTGTATCCCATGGGTGACAGCATCCATGAAGATCTCGAAGGCTTCACCGGGGTGGGGGTTCTCAATCAAATAACTTTCGCCAGCCTTGACGCGGTACTTCATTTCTGATGTCAATGTATTCTCTACTGCAGGAGAAATGAGAAATCGGGTACTCTCCACGTAGTGGGCAGCCTGATTGGCAAACAGTAGTAAATCGTCCAGCTCTTCATCAGAGATGGGGGTTTGAGACGTCTTGTTGTACACCGATATGGCTCCCAAGACCTCGCTCTGAGTCATAATAGGAACCCATGCAAAGGACTCCAGAACAGGTTCTATCTGTTTTTTCACTCTTCTATTACTGGATGCTTCCTGTATGGTTATGGGATTCTTCTCAGCCACACACTGGGGGGCCACGTATCCCATATTATCTAGAGGAATATCTTCCTTTTTTTCATCTCCAATGACGGCAATATTCTCCAAAACTCTGCGAGCCTCATTGATAAGGAACAATTCTGCATTTTCGAATCCAAACCCTTTGGTGATGCCTTCCAGAATAATCTTCATGCCCTTGTCCCAGCTGGTGGTTTCCCGCAGTCGGTAATTGGTTTCTAAAAGTGCCTCTCTTTTGCGGGTTCTCTCTTCCACTTTAGACTCCAAAAGCTCTGTATACTGGCTGATTTCTTCGATCAATCGGGCATTCTCAATGGCTATGGCAGCCTGGGTCGCAAGAAGCTCTACTGGTGCCAGACTGGTTGCAGTGGGAGCTTTCCCATCTGCTGGATCATCCACCGAGATGAGTCCAATGACTGTGTTGTGCTCCCCATACAAGGGAACGAACAAAAAATCATCTGGATGCCAGTCTTCCATTTGCTCTGGTTTCAACTTGCTTGCCACCCCCATTTCTCCCCACTGGACCTGATTATGCGGTATGTAGTACGAACGCCCTACCTTGAACCGTTCCTGTAAAATGCTTCTCCTCTGTTCAGGTGAAAGATGGCTCTGTAGTGCAATAGCTTCCTCCTCTTTTGTGAGCCCCGCAAATGCCAGATGGGTGGCCTCAAAGGACTCATTCAGTAAAAAGATGACCACTCTTCCAAAGCCGCAGTGGTCACGGATAGCGTGGGCCACTGTATCCAAAATTTCTTCCAGGTTCTTCCTCTGCAGTATATCGTTTGCAATTGAGGTCAGGTGCTGCCTCTGGTTTTCAAGCTGTTTCCTCTCGGTGATGTCTCGTGCAATTCCTTGGATTGCAGAGGGGTTTCCCTCCCGGTAGATAACAGAAGCTTCAGTCTCCACCCAGAGGTATTCACCATTCTTTTTCCTCAATTTGTATTCAGCAGGATTTTTCTGGAATCCGTCCTGTCTAATCTCTTCCAAAATTTCGAACGCCTTTGGTAATTGGTCTTCATCAAGTAATGAAGCAAAATTAAGAGAAGAGATATCCTCTTTGGCATACTCCAGCAAGTTCAAAGCAGCCTCATTCGCATCTATGAAGTTACCTTCAAAATCACTCACAAAGACGCCGTAAAGTCCCCGGTCAAACAGTGCTTTGTACCGTATTTCACTCTCCCGTAATGCTCCCTCTATCTTTTTGCGCTCAGTAATATCCTCGATAATACCATCATAATATTTCACTTCTCCTTTTTCATCCTTTATTGCTACAGCTGACACTGACCCAATGAAGGGGGTCCCATCTTTTTTCTTCAACTGCAGCTCTTCATCTCTTACGAATCCATCCCTTTCCATTTTTTCATTGAACTTTTTTCTGTCTTCTGGATGTTGATAGAGTTCAGCAACATTTATCCCAAGGAATTCCTCCTTTGTGTCATAGTCAAACATTTTGACAATGGCAGGATTTGCCTCGATAAATCTCCCTTTTGGCCCAGCTGTATTCCTGTATACGCCAACATTGACATTGTCTGTCAACGTTCTGTATTTCTCCTCACTTTCCTGTAGTGCCTCATCCATCTGCTTGTGCTCGGTGATATCACGTGTGGTGGCAATAAATGCCTTAGGGTTCCCATCAGCATCTCTCATTAAAGACGCACTCACTTCTCCGACAAAGCGAGACCCATCTTTTCTCAGCATAGTGTATTCTGTATTTCTTACAAGTCCTTCCTTTAAGGCTTTTTCAAGACCGATCACCGCCTTTTCGCGGTCTTCGGGAGCAACAAGATCAAAAGCGCTTCTCCCGAGCAATTCATCAATGCGTTCAAAGTTGTGGAGTTCAAGTGTTCTTTGGGACACATAAATAATGGTTCCCTCCAAATCGGTTACTGTTACTGCTTCTGGGGAAGTTTCCACCAGTTTCCTGTACATTTCTTCCGGCTTGTGCTGCCACAGCTCTTCTATGAGTTGGTTTTTTTTATTTTCATCTTTCATCTGAAAACCCTCCCAAAAAGCAATTGAATATGATGGAGCATACATGAAATAACATGATCACATACACCAGTGTGTAAGTTCATAGTCTTTGTTGTCTCTCCAGTTCGGAAAGGATGAAGACTCTCAGGTACCAAATCCAGCATAACTCATTTTCTTGAGACAATTATAAATAAGTTTCCCTTGAAAAGGTGGGTCAGAAGAACAGAAGAATTGAGAGTGGATAGCCCCTCCAGGGATGGTTCATAAGTATGTCCCCTTTTCACGTAGGTATTCTGCGTGAGGAATTCGGTGTCTCATATTTAATTTCCTTAAATCTAGAATTTTAGAAATTGATTAGAAAAAAGACAAAAGTTGTTACACGTGTAACAGATTGAGAGAACTACCAACTGTTGGACAACCCCCTGAATGTTAACCCTTATAAAGGGGGAAGAAATACGAGAAGACGTGGAACGAGTCAACACTGGAATTTCCGGCCTAGATGAGATCACCGGAGGCGGTTACCCCAAAGGGACCAACATCTTGGTGTGCGGTAGTTCAGGCACGGGAAAAACCATCTTCTGCACCCAGTTCCTCGTGGGAGGTATTACAGAATACGATGAACCAGGAATATTCATCACGTTAGAGGAAAGAACCTCTGATCTCCGAGAAGAAATGCTTTCTCTGGGCTGGGATCTGGCAGAACATGAGCAGAATGGGAAGTTGGTCATCATTGATGCTGCATCATCCCGGATCAATCTTCCCAGTGGTGAAGAGTTTAGGATGAGCGGAGGGTTTGACATAGATTCGTTAGTGCTGGAGATTCACAGAGCATCCACAAAAATCAATGCCAAGAGGCTGATTCTGGATTCTATTCCCGCTTTACAGTTGAAGATTAATGGACCTTCAGAATTTCGCAAAGCACTATTCAGGCTGAGTTCCCTCCTTTTGGAAATTGGTCTCACTTCCTTGATGACTACAGAAAGTCTTGAACCGTACTTGCTTTCCCGGTACGGTATTGAAGAATTTGTGGCCAGGGGAGTAATTGTTCTCTCTTTGAAAGAAGAGGCTTCAGATTTGAGGCGATTTCTCAGAGTGAGAAAAATGAGAGGAACACCACATTCACTGAATAACATTCCTTTTGAGATAACGAAGAATGGCATCGTCTTGTATATTGCAAGGTAAAAATACACAAAAAATACACAAAAAAGACTACAAGATCAAACAACCCCAGCTCGAAAGGGGCTCCTCCAACTGCACGGAAAAGGTTCTAAGAGATGTAACAATTATTTTTTAACATATTCTTTTTGAGCCCATATCGCATATAATTGAACATTTTCACCTGATATTTTATTCGTATATCTCATGAACCTTACCATTATTAATAATATTTTCCAGAGATTATCATAAATATTATTATAGAAATCTTTAAATACTAATAATCTAAAGAGAAATGTAGAATGAGGTGATACCATGAAGAGAACCCTGTGGCTGGGCGCACTGTTGGCCATTTACTTGGTTGGCGGCTGTACCAACCAGCAAGCAGACAAAGAGAGTGAGAAAGTACGAGTGGTGGTTACCATACCCCCCCAGGCTGAATTCGCAGAAAAAGTGGGAAAAGACAGAGTAGAAGTGACTGTAATGGTTCCTCCTGGTGCCAGCCCCCACACGTATGAGCCCACGCCAAGCCAGTTAACAAAAGTGAGTAACGCTCACCTGTATGCTGTAGTGGGTTCAGGTATTGAATTTGAATTAGCATGGATGGATAAAATCATTGGCATGAACGAAAACATGGTAATTGTGGATTGTTCTCAAGGTATAGAATTGATAAGAGAGCATGAAGATAAAGAACACGAACACTATGGTCACGAAGGATATGATCCCCACATTTGGCTGTCACCGAAAAATGCAGTAATCATGGTAGAAAATATATACCAGGGGTTAATTCAAATAGATGCTGAAAACAAAGAGTACTACACACAAAATAAGAATGAATACGTAAAAGAATTAAATGACCTCGATGAAGAAATTGCAGAAGCCCTCTCTGGAAAGGAAAACAGAAAGATTATGGTGTACCACCCTTCGTGGGCGTACTTCTGTAGAGACTACAGATTGCAGCAAATACCCATAGAGAAAGAAGGGAAAGAACCGACACCTCAAGGAATTGCTCATTTAATACAACAGGCAAAAGAGAACAATATTACTGTCATTTTTGCATCGCCGCAGTTCAACACGGAAAGTGCAGAAGTCATTGCCAGAGAAATTAATGGAACAGTTGTGTTAATCGATCCTCTGGAGAAAGACTACACAGAGAATATACACAAGGTGGCTGAAGCATTTGCGGAGGTGTAATATGGAAGAAATTGTCACTCTTGAGAATGTATCAGCACATTTAGATCATATCCCTGTTTTAGAAGATATTACCCTTAGTATACAACAAAACGATTTTCTCTCTGTAATAGGCCCTAATGGTGGTGGAAAGACCACGTTGTTAAAGATCATTCTGGGGTTGGTCAAACCAACCAAGGGAGAAGTAACTGTTTTTGGAAATCCACCAGAAAGTGGAAGGAGATCAATCGGGTACCTCCCTCAGGGCGTTGGGTTTGATATGCAATTTCCCATAACTGTTTTTGATGCTGTCATCATGGGACGGTACCAAAGGTTCAAAAAGTATTCTGACACTGACAGGAAATGTGTTTCTAAAACGTTGAAAATAGTGGGCATGTCTGACTTTGCAGACAGACAAATCGGTCACCTATCAGGAGGAGAGCTCCAGCGAGTACTTTTAGCACGAGCACTCGTGAGAGAACCCATGTTGTTGCTCCTCGATGAACCTACTGCCAGTGTTGATCCTGAAATGCAGAAGTCATTTTATGATTTATTATCACGATTAAAGGAAAAAATGGCCATTGTTTTAGTTACCCACGATCTCAGTGTTATTTCTGTCTATGTGGAGAGTGTAGCCTGTTTAAACCGGAAATTATTTTATCACGGACCTGCAGAGGGAGCAATGGAAGCCCTTGAAGATGTGTACCAGTGCCCTATAGAAGTTATTGCACACGGCATCCCCCACAGAGTATTGAGGAGGCACAACAATGATAGAGATACTCCAGTATGAATTCATGAGAAATGCACTGATAGCAGCAGTGTTAGTCAGTATATCCTGCGGCATTGTGGGTACCTACGTGGTGGTGAGAAAGATCGTCTTCATCAGTGGAGGGATTTCCCATGCCGCTTTCGGCGGGATCGGACTAGGGTACTTACTGGGTGTGAATCCAATTCTGGCTGCGCTTCCCTTTAGCGTATTATCTGCAGTGAGTATTGGTATTATCAGTAAGAAGACCAAATTAAGTGAGGATACAGTCATTGGTGTCATGTGGCCTGTAGGAATGGCTTTGGGTATCTTATTTATTCATTTAAGTCCTGGTTATGCTCCAGATCTGTTCAGTTACTTGTTTGGGAATATTCTAACTGTTCCTCGGGTTGATCTGGTGATGATGGTGACACTTGATGCAGTAATTGTTGTAGTAGTAGCATTATTTTACAGAGAGTTTCTGGCCATGTCCTTTGATGAAGAATTTTCCATTGTAGTGGGAGTCCCTGCCCAGAAGTTGTATTTGCTGTTGTTGTGTTTGGTTGGGCTGAGCGTCGTAGTTTTGATCAGGGTGGTGGGAGTCATTTTGGTGATTGCTTTGTTAACCATGCCTGCAGCCATCAGTAGATTGTTCACTCATGACATGAAGCGGTTAATGCTTTCTTCAATTGGAACAGGTATTACTGCCACCGTATGCGGATTGTTCTTATCTTACGGGCTGGATTTACCTTCTGGGGCAACTATCGTTTTAATATTGGGAGCAGGGTTAATCTTTTCTTCTCTTGTGAAGGCTTTATGAAACGTGAAGTTATTCCCAGCGGTGGATTTTATAGTATTCTTCAACCATCCGTGTAATGTCTACTGTAGATCCCTTTGTTAACCCTTCAGGTAGTGGTTCTTTTATAAATCGTTCCGGTAGGGTATCGTCCTCTCTTTGTAGGCCAAACCGTTTATTGAGATTGTGCTGCAGATCTACCGAATCTTCCATAATCTTTTTTAGATATTCTGGAGTGTACGCGATACCAGTACCTGCAGTTAAGAGGGCAGAACAATTCTCAAAATTCAGTACATCCATGCACAGTCCGATATTCTTGCACATAGTTATTGAATCACACAGAAGAGCAATCTTCTCAGAGTACACTACTAGAGCGGCCTTTCCTTCTTCTGATAGACGATCTGCAGCTTTTTCTGTGCCAAATCTTCTTACGGCTTCCTGTTTTCGGTTGGTTAATTCAAAGTAGGGTTCAGCCCGAAGGTGATCAGCGCCCCTAGAGGATACAGCATAGGTGAGGCCGTACGCCTTGATACCTCTGGGATCTCCACAGATGATGTCCAGCCCTTTGACCTGCATGACGAGGTGTTGTGCTTTTTCGTTAAATTGTTTTGACACTTTTGTGGCACCATTTGCTAGAGTGTCTCCAATTCCTTCACGAAATACGATTTTTTTTACCGTGTCTCTGATTGCATCTTTATCACCCCAGGTGATGCGAAGACCATCCACTTCTTCTGGGCAAATCAATCCTCTTTCCTGGCACTCTATTAACCAGCCAATAACCTCACCAGTAGATATGGAGTCTAACCCCATCTGGTTTAAATACCAGTTCATCTCCAAGGCAAATTCAAGATCATAATTACCTATTCGGGAAGTAAAACTACACAATGTTTCAAATTCAGGACCTTCTGCCTCTGTGTCGCCGCAGATGTAATAACGAGAACAATGAAGGTTACAGTTAAAACAGGCCTTGTTTTTCACCTTGTATAAGGCTGCCAGTCTTTCGCCAGAGATTTCATCAATGTATTTACACACTCCTTTTTGAAAATGGTTGGTAGGAAGAATACCAATGTTATTCAAATCTTGCATCAACATGGTAGTACCCATATGGTAGCGTTTTTTGTATTCAGGGTGATTTTGTATAGTTTTTTCGACTTTTTTAACTTCAGACAAAAAAACTAGAGGATCTTTGACCTCTACAGGAAGGGAACCTCTCACAGCTACTGCTTTCACCTTTTTGGAACCCATGACAGCTCCCATGCCTGTCCTTCCGTTTACCCTATTTCCACTGGACACAATTGTTGCATACAAAACACATTTCTCTCCCGCAGGCCCAACAGCAGCCACCTGTATGGAATAGTCATTCCGATCTTTTCTGATGGATTCTGTGGTCTCCACAATAGTTTTACCCGCATAGTGAGGGCACTCCACCATGTCTGCACCTTGATCAGTCACCATCACATACACTAAATTATCTGCCGCACCCGTCATGATAATCTGGTCAAATCCGGTCAACTTCATCTCTGCTGCAAATTGACCTCCTGCTGCAGAATCTCCCAGTATCCCTGTCAGTGGCGATTTAGCAGTTACCGTATAGTAAGCAGATGCAGGTAGTAAAGAACCAGTCAAAGGTCCTACACCAAAAATTAAAACATTATCAGGCCCCAAAGGATCACAATCAGGATCTATTTCTTCAAAAAGCCTTTTCGTGTTAGCAGCTCTCCCCCCAACAACGGGTTTCACCCATGAGGAATGAAGTTTTTCTGTACGGACATTTTGTTCTGCAAGATCTATTCGTAAAATTCTCCCGCCATACCCGTAGTTAGGCACGCTCTCCCCTCCACGTCTTTCGCAGTTCTTCTCCTTGTTTTCTCACGTAATTGTGACGTTTCTGATCTGGATTCATCTTCTCTGCTTTCTCAAGACTCTCCAAGGACATATCTCCATCTGGATCATAGGTGATGGCCCCTTCTGTACAGGCTTCCACGCACTTCGGCCTCCCCCCACAGAGATCGCACACGTACACACATTCATTGAATACCTCTATAGCACCGATAGGGCATTGAGTTTCACAGGTGCCGCACAGTACACAACCAGTTGGGGAGTAGATTATCTGCCCTCCTGAGCCTATGGTTAATGCATTGACAGGGCAATCCATACAGTAGCGTTCTTTACACTGGGCACAGACTACTGGACCATCAATACCGCTCTCGTACAGGTTCACAACCTTGATTCTGGCTAACCGGTTGCTTACTTTCCCTGTGTGGAAGAATGCACACACAGTTTCACATCTTCTGCATCCTGTACATTTGCTCATGTCAACGCGGATCATCTTGACACCTTTTTCAGTCAGCTTAATCTATTCAACTATCTCTAGACGGTACAGTACACGACCTTTTGGATCTGGGCAGGAAAAATGGGTAACTTTCTTTATCCAGTGACTATCTTCTAACGTATCTTTAACACTCATCACAGGAAAAACAGGCATCATGCTCTGCAAGGCCCACACACAGATGTACTTTCCTTCAGGGATATACAATCGGGAACCTTCAACGTAGAAGGAATCACCTACCAGCATGGGAAGGTTGCAGTACCCGTCGATTCTTTCTACTGTGACCTTTATCTTTGCCATTTTCACTCCTCGGATACATTTGTCTATTCATTGATACCTCGCACTTACTTTTTAAGCCTTTTGCTCACAAGGAATTAACACAATGAATTGTTACACGTGTAACAAAATTGAAATTTAGATTGGACATCTCTGTTTTGTTACTACAGTGTTTCTTTCATTATTAAGGAAATCCTATTTTGACTATATGAAGATCGGAAAATCTTGTACTAACGTTTTTGAACAAACCGAACCTGGGCACCCTTAAACCTGTACTATTTGACAAGAAAGGCCAAAAGACATTTATGGGAGTTTACTTTCAATGTATGCAGCTATGTTTCTTTTTCCTTTCTCCTCTGCTTTTTCTCTTGCTTCGGAATAAAGATTCCTAGCTCGGTCATGATCCCCTTTCTTATCATAGACTTCCGCTTCTCCTGCCATAAATAGCGGATATAACTCCAAGTCTTCAAAACGTTTCATTTCGTCCTTACTTTTCTTAAAATAGTCAAGAGCTGGGTCAAATTGACCTTTCATCATGTATACTCTTCCTAATTTCCACCATATTATAGCAGTGTTTTTATGATGTGCAATTCCTTTGAAGAGTCTCTCGCACTCTCTATAATACTCAAGCGCCTTTTCCAAATTGCCTATCCTAAAATGCATAGATCCAAGACAATCACATGTTTCTGCTTTAGTCTCGTTTTCAGATTTGCCTAGAATTCTCATACTTTCATTATAATATTCTTCTGCTTTTTCATAATTTTCTTTCTTATCATATATTGAGGCAAAGACGTTATATATTCGAGCTTTTTTTTCAATTTCATTATTCTCAATAAGTTCTTGGCTAATTTCAGCATGCTCAGTCGCTTTTTCTAGATTCTCGATACCGAGCCACGCGTCCGCGAGATTTATATGGACTTTAAAAATATTCTCTCTGTCATTGAGTTTTTCAAATATCTTAAGACTTACTTCGTAGTTTTCTATTGCTTTATCCCACTGACGTTTTTCTAAGAAAATTTTGGCCAAGTTGGAATAGGACTGTGCTATCCCTTTGTCATTTCTACAGAGTTGAAAAAGTCTAAGACTCTCGTTGTAGTGATTGACAGCTCCATTATAATCATGTATTCCTGTCATTACTCTGCCCAGAGAACTGTGAACTTTGGAGAGAAGAACGTAATCATTGATCTTCTCAGCCGCTTTCTGAAGTATTCTTATGAACTCTTTGCAATAACCTTGCATAGTAAAGACTTCATCAAAACTGATCAGTTTTTCCACAGCATCATGAAGGTCACCACTACTCTCCCAATGGTAATATATTTTTAATACATCCTCAGCTGTATGCACCTCGCAAGTCCTCTCATACCATTGTGCCATTTTCTTATGAAGTTCTTTCACGTAGGGTAGATGTGCTTTATTGAGAAAATAATCCCTCGCCAAAGAATGCGAGGAAATATTTCCGTTCTCATATCTGATTAACGACCATTGATGAAGGCTATCCAGAGCTGTCTCAAGCTGCTTTTCTGACAGATCATTTTGAAAAACATCTATAAGGGCTTCTTGATTAGTATCTTCTTTTGTGATTGCAATAGCTGTAGCAACGCGCTTCGTGTTGTCACTAAGTTGACAATATATTTCACCAAAAAGTTCATCTATTGAAAGCTTCTCACTTATTGGACGATTCACATCAAGTCGCCCCTTTTTGTACAGTTCTGCTGCTAGTTCCAGAGCCTTCGGATGACCTTCAAGTTTCTCGTGCATCTTGTTAAGTGAAGCTTCACACTCACAGATTCCTTTATGCTCTAACAATTTAATAGAATCCTTCTCCTTAAGCCCAGAAAGTTGTATAACAATGTCAGATTTCTTTTCTTCTTTAATGAAGTTTGGACTCCTTCTTCCTATCAGCAAACAAATAGATTTCCTTATTTTACCTCCAAACTCCGAGAAGAATTCGTCAACCCCTTTATTCTCTATGAAGTGAACATCGTCCAGAAAAAGAGCATAGTGTCCTTTATTGAGTAAATTTAGGATCATCCTTTCCCTTTTTTTCGGATCCTTCTGTCTAAAATACTGCTCGTGTGAACTCTTGTCATTGGGACTCTCTAAGTGACAGGCCAGATAGTCCAGAAATTGATCAAGGTTTGTTGTTTTTTTGAATTCATACCAGATAACCTTGTGATTTTCTCTTGCAAGGTCTTCACTAAGTTTTACGGCTAGTTGAGTTTTTCCAATCCCTCCTATACCTTTCAAAAGGACGAGATTGTAAGCAAACAGACGATTTCTTAATAGAGTAAGCTCTTCATCTCTCCCAAAAAATGGCCACAATTTTGGCATTTGCTGCTTTGGATATTGCAGACAGGGATCTTTTTTGCCTTTACCATTTGATTCAGCAGAATCTTTTCTCTGTTTTAGAAGATGTTTCGAAATAAATATGAGCAAAGCTCCTGCTACAAGTGAAGCAACTATTCCAACTATCACATCATTTAGCGTATTAGACAGCATATTGAACCCCTCCTTTTTTTTCTCTCCTTTTCCTTGAATCTATGTCATACAAAGGAGTCATTTCATTATAACCTATCACTTTTCCATAGGTGTCCCATACTCCATCACATACTGAACAGAGACCACATGTCACACATTTCCCAGCCTTTGCATTCGACTGGAATCCACAGATGCCCTGCAAATTTGAAGGGTCAAAGTAATAATGAGAGGTTTGATATTCACTTGGATCTCTTCTCTGCAGTACTTTCTCTCTCAATTCACTATCCAAAAGGCATAAAGGTATAAAACAGAGACTAAGGTTCATACCAAGGTTGAAAGCTTCTCCTACAAATTCATTCACAATCTCCTGAGCATCCGAGAACGTAATAAAGAGCTGATCTTGGTGTTGTAGCGCACAGCGAGAAAGGTTCATGGAGCTGAGGAGTACATCCTTCAATCGAGGAAATCTCCCTGCAATCCATTCAGGAAAACGAGGCAGTTCTCTCAAATTGTATTTACAAAAAAGAGTTTTAAGCTCGATTTCAAAAGAAAATCCAGAATTTTTCAATGATGTTAAATTATCTATTCCTCTAACCGTTTCTGAAAAGCTCCCTTCAGCCTGTGTGAGATAATCATGTCTCGAGGGAGAATGTGAATAGAGTGGAATTGCCACTTTTAATGTGCCTGCCTCAATTAACTGTTTAGCAACTTGTGGATCTTCCATTTTTCTTCCATTTGTAAAAAGAATCACTTTCGCATCTGTTTCACTGCAGGAACGGATTATTTCAATAATTTCTGGATGAACTGTAGGCTCTCCTCCATTTATTGTTATTCTATCCTTTTCAGTTATGTCAAATTTTTGTAAACATTTTTGGATCTGTTCAAATTTCATTTGAGACTTTTCATGAATGTAAGGACTATCTGAAGCACAAAACAAACATCTGCTGTTGCAGCTATATGTTATATTGAAGTAGATATCTTTGACCACGAGCTACACCCCCTTTATTTCTCTGAATGTTTTATCAAGATCCTCTAATGTCCGCAGAGATTTGTTGAGCATGAGGGTGACCTGTTCTGTAATAAGTTCTACGCTTTCTTCTCCATTGCTGCACAGCACCTTAAACTGCTCCAGATAGAAAGTACTCAAAGCTGTCTCAAACTTTGTGAATTCATCAGATAACCAGTCATATTGAGGATTCTCATCCTTGGATAGAGAACATAACATTTTGATCTTAAAAGTAGTTATTTTCCTGTCTAAATCGAAACATTGCTGGAAACATTTCGCTGCATTTTCTGAAAGCTGCTCCACTTCAGGATCATCTATATTGTAGTAATAGTATGGAAAATCTTCTGTAATTTTACCTTCTCTTCTTAACTTCTCGGCCAAAGGAGCTCCAGGAAAGACCATGTATCTGTTGTACAATGTTTGAGCTAAACAGTATCCCACCCTCTTTAGAAATGTGTAGTTTTCACCCACCTCATCCATGGTTGTATAAGGATCGAACATAATAAATCCATACTTGAAGCTGATACCTAAATCTCGCAAAATTTTAAGTGATTTCCTGTTTATTTCCACAGTTGTCCCCTTTTTGAAAGTATTAAGAACTCTTTGAACTCCAGATTCAATACCTACACAAACAATTGTCAATCCATTCTCAGCTAAATATGTAAAAACATCTCTATAATCCACAATATCATTGGCCCTGCATACAAGGGCAAAACTGATTCGTACATTTCTTTTATGAAGTTCCTCAACCATTGCCTCGATTCTGTCTTCATCACCCTTTCTTCCAAAAAAATTGTCGTCTGAAAAAATAATGTGATGTACACTAAACTTCTTCACAATCTCTTCTATTTCATCAGCAACATTCTGTGGGGAACGTCCTCTCCATTGTGGACCAGGACAGAGACTGTAAAATGATTGAATAGTGCAAAATGTGCAGTGAGCATAGCACCCTCGACTCCTTGATACCATTCTGTAGTATTCCATACCCTTGAAAGCTATTCTTTCTGGAAATGGAAGCTCATCAAGGTTTCCAATGAGTGGTCTGGGAGGGGAGACAACAACGGTTCCATTATGAGAGTATGCAATACCTTTTACATGATGCCACTCTTCCCCACTGGTTATCTTCCGAGTTAATTCAAGCAGCGTCTCTTCTCCTTCTCCAATGCAAATCGAATCAATAGTAGTGTATCTCTCAAAGATTTCTTTGGAACAGTGAGTAGGAAAATTTCCTCCCAGAATTATGTGGGAATTGACTCCTTTTTGTCTCATAATGGCAATGATATCCATCGTCTCCCGTAAGGTACTCTGAAATACAGTAAACCCGTATATCTTTGATGGGATCTGGCATATGATTTCTGCTTTTTCTTTCATATCTAAGAAATTTAAATCGTTTGCCAGAATCTTGCTCGTGTATCCAGCATGATTCAACATTGAAGACAAGTATCCAAGTCCCAGACTCTCAAATTCTGCCCAGTCTTCCGTATCCATTGCTGGATTGATCAGGAGTACATCTACGTCAGACATCAAGCTATCCCCCCATATAATTTCTTATCAACAAGGCTACATGCTTTCTTATATTTCTCAATAATATCCGTGAGCTCAGATTCCTTAATGCAGGGATGGTGGTAAAACATTCTCGGCGTGATAAAATTGAGCATTCGTGAAGACTCAAATTTCTTGAGGAGGTTACGTTCTTTAAGCTCTTCATACACGGGCGTACCTGGAAATGGAATGAGGGGATAAACGTAGGTATCTGCTCCCATCTCCCTCATCTCAAGTGCAAATTCCACTGTTTTTGAGATATCTTCTACAGTCTCCCAGGGAAAGCAAATTACAAAGGTGAGTACTGTATAGATATCATACTGGTGTACTAGGGATACCGATTCTCTAATTTCCTCAAGTGTGGTATGTTTCCCAACACGGTCTAAGCCAGATTGATATCCCGCTTCTCCCCCCATGAGCAATTTCACAAGGTGTGACCTTTTCATTTTTCGGACAAGAGACTCATTATGTGTCAGACTCGAGACCTTGCACTGACCAAACCATCCCATCTTTTTCTGACGTTTTTCATTAACCTTCTTCATTACACTGCACACATGACTGATGTGAGCATCGTGTATGAGCATTTCGTTGTCAACAAACCTCAGAAGGGTTACCTGATCGTTGAAAATACTGGAGATTGTATTGATCTCATATTCTAGCTTTTGAAAGCCTTTTATCCTGTATTTTCTTCCATTTATTCTGTTAGTGCTGCAAAATATGCAGTCGTGAGGACATCCCCGTGAACTTTCATAAGGAATCTCAATATCGTAATCGAATTTAAGCCGATGTTGTAGAAAGAACTTATGATATTCATCTATGTACTCTTTTTTATATTTTTCAATAGAAATTTCTGTATACGAAGGAAATGGAAGAATATTTAGATTTTCCACAATTCTTGGCTTTTTCTTGACTAGTTGGCCATTTTTCATGTATGCAATGCCCGGAATAGTGTCCAGGTTTTTATGAATTCTCGAGAGGAGGTACGGAAAGGTTCTTTCTCCTTCACCTA
>Ga0209427_10001727_pt1 | contig 25314 bp, 24 predicted proteins | sample DeeMarSWOR136_30_FD_187465 | JGI IMG/M metagenome (GOLD analysis project Ga0209427, IMG submission 187465) | Marine sediment microbial communities from White Oak River estuary, North Carolina - WOR-1-36_30 (SPAdes) (version 2) | ecosystem: Environmental > Aquatic > Marine > Intertidal zone >...
CTTCAAGATTCCAATCTCTTTTGTACGTTCTGAAACGGTGGCTAGTTGCGACCTGACTGTAAATAAAACAACAACCACGGCGAGAGCGATTGAAATTTTCCATGCTGTTTCTTCTCCAATATTGAGCACCCCGGAAGTTGTTGCCGCTAAGTCAGAAGCCGTTATCGGTGTTGCACCCGGCCAGCGGTCCATCAACTCTTCAGATATAGCATCCACAGTCCTAGGATCACTGATGCTGATGAGACCTACGTTGACCAAACCCGTATTATCTTCTGGAAGGGCTTTCTGGCAAACGGGAAGGTTCACGTAAATATGAGATTTTAAAATATTTGCTGCATCAACGTTAACTAAGCCAACAACCTCGTACCTACCCTTCATGTATATTACATCAGACCCAACTGTCAAGTTGTTAAGCCGAGCGTACTCGCGGTCGACAAGCGCCACCTGACCATCTTGGGGAGTTAGGTAGCGTCCTTCAACGACGTTGCTGGGCAAGGCAGCATTCGTCGTGGTTTCGGAAGGATCTATGCCTGTGAACACTACGGCGCCCATCCGATGCATGAGTACTGGAACGGCGCGGTCAACGCCGTCAATATCGGCTATTTCTGCGATGTTTGTTTGGCTAAAAGGATACGAGAAGAGGTGATTGGCTATGTAACAACCATAGCCTGAGGGCACGACAGGCGCAGAGTAGATCATAATTAAGTCTGTGCCTATTTCCTTGAGAGGTGCTGCAGTTGCTGCTTCCCAGCCTCGTGCAGTAGTGACAAGCGCGACCAGAGTGGCGACTACAATCACGAAGCTGGCGACATTGGTGGCTGTTCGGTATTTTCTTCGACGTATCTCCTTCAAAGCATAAATATGTGGTATCAATGGGCAACCTCAATTTTTAGTTGAAGTGTACAATTAATATTTAATTTTCGGAAAAACCTCAAAATGGCTCTGCAAAACAACAGAGCAATATTTCTACTGCTCAAAATCAATATCAATCGTTCGCCAGAGAACATTTGACGTCTTTATGTAAGGGAAGGGAACGTCTCAGACTATTAATTGCTACAAATTTTGGCAACCACCGGTCAAGAAATCAATGTTGGACAAGATTAAATAGCGTCTTCGAACCATTATCTTTTGAAGGTTGCATTTTGGAAAATAAGGCAGTTATAATTATTGATATGCTCAACGATTTTGTTACGGGAAAACTGGAAGCCAAAAGAGCCCAGCATATAATTCCCAACCTCAAGCGGCTGGTGGAAGGTGCTCGCGAGAATAGCGTACCGGTCATCTACAGCAATGACGCCCATTACCCACAGGACGTGGAGGTCACCAGAAAATGGGGGAACCACGCAATAAAAGGCACCAAAGGCGCAAAGGTTATTCCCGAACTTGAGCCCGCCAAAAAAGATTACGTTGTAGAGAAAAGAACTTATAGCAGCTTCTATGAGACAGGTCTGGACCCGCTTCTCCGAAGCCTATACAAAGGAGAAGGCGTGAAAACAGTGGTGCTCGGGGGTCTTCACACAAACATGTGTGTTAGACACACAGCTGCCGATGCTTTCTTCAGGGGGTACAAGATACTTGTCGCTGCCGATGGCTGCGAAGCTTTCACGAAGAAAGATCATGAAGAAGGACTCAAATATTTGGAGTACGTTTACAACGCCAAGATAATGAAAGTTGACGAAATAATCAAAGAGTTCGAGTGAAAACCCCTAATCCTGTTTAAAGATCGCAAAGATCGGCTAATCCGAGAACAATTCAAGTAGTATTTTAGTGATTCTTTCTGCTACTGTTTTCACCGTTAATGTCATGCCTTCTCCGAATTCTGTGTTTTCAGGCTCAACCAACAGCAAAGCTATCTTTGCTTTAGTCATCTCCGCGACATACTCGCAGAAAATGCGCAAAGGCAACACGTGAGTGGTGACTGCTGGAAAATCTGCAATCTGCTCAGGAAAGACAAGCCGTATCTCACCAGGTTTTAGTCCAAGAATTGCTGCGTCGATCAGAAGTACGTGACTTGGTTTGAGATCAACTATTTCCTGCATGAAGCTTTCAGGAACTGTTTCACACTCAATTAAACAAACGGTTTTTGAGACCTTGCCTTTAAGGTCTTGCACAATCTTCACGCCCACAAAATCGTCCGTGCGGAGGGGGTTCCCAATCCCCGCTATTACAACTTTCTTTAAGTTCATAAACCATTTTTTTACCGAATCTTTAATGCTATAAACATTCTCAACCAAGTTGGAGCCCCAACCAAAACTTAAGAATAAGAAAAGAGAAGAAAAGTTTACCGCTGAAGGGTTTGCAACAGGTTTTTCCGACTATCATAAACCTTAACGGTTAGCGGCATCTGCCCCACTGCCACGTGTGTTGCACACGCAAAGCACGGGTCATACGCCCTGAAAGCCATTTCCACCTTGTTAAGTACGCCTTGGTCAACCTTGCCGTTGTGTATTAACCCCTTGGCTGCGTCGCGTATAGACATGCAAATAGCTGGATAATTGTTGGTGGTCGCCACAATAAGGTTAACGTCTTTAACTAAGGCATCCTTGTCCAGCACATAGTGGTGATACAGTGTGCCCCGTGCGGCTTCAACCACTCCTACACCTTCGCCGGGCTCGCCTGGTTTGTTGCGTATGTTTGTGCTGGTAATTTCTGGATCTTTAACGAGCTCAACTGCGCGTTCTGCGGCATAAAGCAGTTCAATCAAACGTGCCCAGTGGAACGCCAGCGTGCCATGCACCGGTTTGCCCAAGGTTTGATACATCACTTCATATTCGGCTTGGGCCAGCGGCGTTGCCATACCATCAGAGGCATTCAGTCGTCCAAGCGGTCCAACTCGATAGACTCCGTTGTCTGCGCCATAGAATTGGCCTTTCCAGCCGACTTTTTTGAGAAATGGAAACTTTGAGTATGTCCATGATTCCACGTGTTCGCCGATGTGTGTGAGGTAGTCTTTCGGTTCGAACTTAAGGAATTCTCTGCCGTTGGGGTCAACCACTCTGATTTTTCCGTCATAGAAGTTAACCTTGTTTTTATCGTCCATCAAGCCCATGTAGTAGGTTTTCATGGTGTACGCGTCGCTTTTGATCAAGTCCACATACGTACTGTTTCCCAGCACTATGTCATGGAAAAGTTTCAAGCTGAATTTAGCGAAATTCACGCTGGAAGTCGCCATACTCTCAATTTCTTGTCGGTTCTCTGGGCTCAACGCCTTTGAAATTCCACCTGGCAATCCACAAACGGGATGCGTAGCTTTTCCACCGAGAATCGCGGTTATCTTCTGTCCGTAAGCTCGGTGCTTAATAACCTCCTTTGCTACGTCCAAACCCGCCTTTTCAATTACGCCTAAAATATTGCGTTTTTCTGGTGGCGCGTCAGGTCCAACAACGAAGTCTGGTCCGCCTAAGAAGTAGAAATGCAATATGTGATCGTAGATAAAGTATGCTGAGTACATTAGCTCGCGCAGTTTCTTGGCAGTTGACGTTGGCTCCACATTGAACGCCGCATCCAGGGCTTTGACTGACGCGAAGTGGTGAGCAACGGGACATACTCCGCAGATTCTAGTGGTGAGAAGCGGCATGACTTCACCGCGTCTTCCTTCGCAGAATTTTTCGAAGCCTCTCAGTTCGGGAATTTTAAGGTAGGCATTTTCGACTTCCCCTTGGTCGTTGAGGAATATGGAGATGTTTCCGTGGCCTTCGAGCCTAGTGATTGGATTTATGGTTACTTCTTTCATTTCTTCATCACCTTTCTCCTAAGAATTGAAGCAGGTAGCGAGTACATGTAAAACGTGCCGACTGGATCTTTTATCTGACTCATAAGTTTTTCAACGTCTTCTTGAGACAGGTCCTTCTCGTCGTATCCGAGTATGGCGGCTAATGCCGTTATCATTCCAGCGCCGGTTTCAGGCATATTGGGGCCAGGTCCTTGACAGCCTGTGCAGGGCATGTCCACTTGCAGGCATTGTGCGCCGCAACCGCTACGGGTGGCAGGACCCATGCAGATTATACCTTGTTCAAGTAGGCATTTTTCGGGTTCAGGCACTTTCTCGTGCACACGATAAATCTTGTTGATTTTCTTGTCTTCTCTCGTTCGGGGGCATTCATCACATACAGCTTTAAGGGGTGCAAGCACTGAGCCTTTTGGCGGGAGTTTGCCTGCTGCTATGGCGTCTACGGCGTCGGCTATGAGTTTAACTGGTGGTGGGCATCCAGGTAGATAATAGTCTACCTCTACGGTTTGAGCGAGGGTTTTAACGGTGTCATAGAATTTTGGGATGTCTAATATGCCTTCTTTTACTTGGGTTTCAGTTTTTGGGATAGTTCCTTGAGGATTCACAACCGACTTCTCGTTAATATACACGTGTTCAAGGATTTCTTTGCTGTTATGAAGGTTTGCCAGACCTGGTACGCAACCTTCGTGGGCGCACGAGCCAAAAGCAACCAAAGTCTTAGATTTTTGCCGTAGCAGCTTTGCCATCTGTTCCTGCTCGCTATTTCGTATGGAGCCGTTGAAGAAAGTTATATCAACGTATTTATCTGGCATGGCTTCGACGTCTTTGTATTTGATATCCAACGCTACGGGCCAAAAAACGATGTCGGCTATTTTTACTACATCAAGAATCTTTTCATTTATATCCAAAACGGCTATTTCACAACCGCCACAACTTGCAGCCCAATAAAAGGCAATTTTCAGCTTATTCTCACTCATTTTTTGTTTACTCCCTTATTCACTCGAAGCAACATTTCGCTAGGCACCCTAAGCGCATAAATACTCAAAAGGACCATTTCAACTACATAAAGTTTCAGTCACGTTTTCACTTTTTTCATCGTAAACCAGAAATTTTCAATGAATAACAATAATGTTCAAAGGGTGAGGTACTGTTGTGCGATTAATTTTCTGGGTCCTCTATTGTTTTGGTTGTTTTTTCTTGAAAATGTTCATTATTGTTTTGACTGTGAAGTGGTTCCTCCTCATTTTTTTATCTCCACAAGTCCTGAAAAAGCATTGACAAGTCTCAAGATTAGTTTTTGACTGTGCTGGCGGATCCGCGATTGGTTACTTGGAAAACACTATATCCGTTTCAAATAGCAACTATTTAAGGGAAAAACAAATTCATCGTGAGCCAGCTTTGTATTAACACAGAGATTTAAGTTAAATGTTTAAGCTAGAGTGCAACACAAAAAATGTGCTGGATATGTTACCTATCTTGTTTTTTGGTCTATGATTTTTCCTTCTGAATTTACAAGTTGTATTTCTAAGGGCATTTGTCCGATCGCGTGGGTTGCGCAGCTTAAGCATGGGTCAAACGCGCGTATGACTGCTTCGACTCTGTTCAGCATGCCTTCTCGCAGTTTTTTTGCCTTCACGTATTTCTTTGCGACTTGGGTCACCGCCTTGTTGTAGGCAAGATTGTTGTGTTCTGTAGCGATTATCATGTTGCACCATCTTATCATTCCCTGCGGGTCAACCTTATAATGATGTATCAATGTTCCTCTTGGAGCTTCAGCAACTCCTATTCCTTCGTAATTGTTAACGAAAGCTTTAGCTTGAACACGTTCGGAGAGAATTTCAGAGTTCTCAAGAAGGTTTTTCGCGGTTTCAATGCAGGTTAGAATCTCTATCAGTCGCGCGTGATGGTTCATGAAGGTGCTTTGAACAACTCCGTTTTTCCCGAGTTTCTTGAATTCTTCGAGTTCTTTATCTGCAAGTGGTGTGCCGCAGTGCGAGGCGACGTTCAGTCTAGCCAGCGGACCAACTCTGTAGATGCCATCTGGATAGCCTAAGGGCTTATAGTAGGGGAACTTCATGTAGGACCAAGGTTCAACAGCCTCCCCAACGAATTCTTGGTACTTTGCAGGGTCGAGCTGATCAGCTGCGATCTTGCCGTCTTGGTCAACAACGCGTATGTTGCCATCATACATTTCAAGTCCGCCTGTAGCCGTAACCAAACCCATGTAATATGTGGGAAAGTTGCCGAAGTTTTGCACTTCCTCATTTAACCTTTCCAAGCTGTCTTTGAACATTGAAAGTGTTTTAAGTATTATGTCAAGCGCTTCAGGCAGATTAAATGTAAGATAATCTGCTTTCTTCTTCGAAAGAGGCCATTGCACTCCTCCCGGTTGAATCCAGTCGCTGGGATGAATCCGTCTTCCGGCTACTTTCTCTATGATTTCCTGCCCAAACTTCCGGAGTTTAATGCCTTGCAATGCCAAGTTGGGTTGCTTCTCTATTAAACCGAAAATGTTTCTCTCAGCAGGGTCTGCATCCATTCCCAATAGAAAGTCTGGAGACGAGAGATGGAAGAAGTTTAGCGCGTGCGACTGAATTATCTGGCCCATATGGATTAGGCGACGCAGCAGGCGGGCGGGTTCTGGAGGGGTCACTCCAACTATCTCGTCACATGCCTTCGCCGAAGCCAATAAATGGCTTACAGGACAGATGCCACATGACCTTGCAGTTATACTTGGCATTTCGTAGAATGGACGTCCCTCGCAAAATTTTTCGAATCCTCTGAAGTCAACTACGTGGAATCGTGCTTCCTTAACAGTTTCATTCTTTCCAAGGCGGATTGTTACTTTGGCGTGCCCTTCTATTCTTGTAATCGGGCTTATCACAATTTCCTTGTTCATTTTGCCTTCCTCAACCATACTTCACTCTGCCTTCCATTTTAGGTGTCCTTCCAGACAATAACTCTGATAGTACATAGTTAATTACCCCTGCAGATGGCGGGCAGCCAGGAATGAAATAATCTACTTTTACAACTTCGTGAAGAGGGCGCACTTTCTTCAACAGTTTTGGAACTTCAGTGGGAATTTGAGCGTTTTCTTCAGAGTTAACTGCGTAAGCCTTTTCTAGGGCAGCTTGGTCACTGTTGCTCCATGCGTTTCTGAGGGCGGTAACGTTGCCTGTAACAGCGCAGTCACCAAGCGAAATCAGAATTTTAGTCTGCGCTCGAGCTTCTTTGAGCAGACTCTGTTGTTCCTCGTTTGCCACAGCACCTTCGACTAAAGTTAAATCAACTTTTTCGGGGAAAGTCTTTACGTCAATAATGGGGCTATAAACCACCATGACTTTCTTAGCTAGTTCCAGTAGCAATTCGTCTTGGTCTAGAAACGACATATGACAACCTGAACAGCCGCTAAGCCAAATTGTGGCAACTTTTGTTTTTTCCACTGTTTTCATTTCCGACTTCTCCTTGCCGAGATGAATTCAGCAATATCTTTGTTCTTGGTATGAGACACGGGTTCTCCTTCGATGTAAATGGCTCCTACTGGACAAATTTTTGCGCATTTTCGGCATGATGTGCAAGAACAAGAGTTGATCCACTTGTTATCCAAATCCATTATGATTTGGGTATCTTTTCCTCTCAGTCTCAGATCCAGCGTGTGAACGCCTTCTATTTCGTCGCAAACCCTAATGCAACGCGTACATAGTATACACCGATTCCGGTCAATAACCAAGAAATCGTGCGTAGAATCAATTTCCTCTCGGGTAAAGTTCCTCTCGAAAATTGTGTGGTCAACCCCAAGCTGATTCGCCAAGTTTTGCAGTTCACAATGGTCATTGGCAACGCAGACCGAGCAGATGTGGGTTCTCTCGGCAAGCAGCAACTGAACCGCCATCTTTCGATACCTATGAAGTCGCTCTGAATTAGTTACAACCTCCATTCCAGGACTAACAGGCGTCGCGCACGCAGGAAACAGTTTAGGCGAACCACTAATCTCCACTAGACACAAGCGGCAGCCACCATAACTATTCAATCCCTCCAAGTTGCAAAGCGTCGGAATATCAATCCCGTTATCTTTTGCTGCCTTCAAAATCATCGTACCCTCAGAGACCTCAACATCAACACCATTTATCTTCAACTTAACCGTCAAAGCGCTCGTGGCTAACCCTCCTTCCTAAAGCATCTACCCGCTTGACATTTCTTTTCCATAATATGCTGAATGTACTCATCCTTGAAATACCGTAGCGTTGTCAAAACCGGGTTAGGTGCAGTCTGCCCCAAACCGCAGAGACTAGCGTCCCTAATATAGACGCTGGACTTCTCCAACGTATTAATATCCTCCATCTTCCCACCGCCCTCCGTAATCGCCTCAAAAATTTGCTTCACTTTCGTCAAACCCGCCCGACACGGAGTACATTTGCCACAGGACTCGTCCACGCAAAAATCCGTGAAAAATTTCGCCGTATCCACCATACACGAATGCTCATCAAGCACCACAATTCCCCCAGAACCCATGATTGCACCCACATTCTTCAGCGACTCATAATCTATTGGTTGCTCCAATAGCGTCTTGGGTAAACATCCACCTGAAGGACCGCCTACCAAAACCGCTTTAAACTTACCATCTTCCTGCACCCCTCCGCCAATGTCGAACACAATCTCCCGCAACGTAATGCCCATTGGGACCTCAATCAATCCCGGGTTGCTTATCTTGCCAGTTAAAGAGAAGCACTTAGTTCCCGTACACTTTGGCGTGCCAATCTTAGAAAACCATAAACCCCCATTCAAAACAATCAGAGGAATGTTCGCCAGCGTCTCTACGTTTTGAATTAGCGTAGGCTTCCTCCATAAACCTGAGTTGGCAGGGTACGGGGGACGCGGACGAGGCATAGCTCGTCTACCCTCAACCGAAGCCAGAATAGCCGTCTCTTCGCCAGCCACAAACGCCCCAGCACCCAACCTGAGTTCCACATCAAACTTGAAAGTCGTCTCCAGAATGTTAGCACCTAGAAGAGACATCGCCTTCGCCTGAGCAATAGCCCTCTGCAAAGTTTGAATCGCCAATGGATACTCCGCTCTAATGTAAATGTAGCCCTTCTCCGCACCAATGGCATATGCAGCAATCAGCATCCCTTCAAGAATTGCGTGCGGGTCAGCCTCAGCCAACGTTCGGTTCGCAAAAACACCTGGGTCACCCTCATCCAAATTCCCCACAATATACTTAGGCGAACCATGTCCTCTCGCAACAAGACTCCACTTCTGCCCCGTCGGGAATCCAGCACCTCCTCGCCCCTTAAGACCGCTGCTAGACACTTCGTAAATGACGCCTTGCGGGGTCATTGTAGCCAAACACTTGACGAGCGCAGAGTATCCACCTAGGGCAATGTAATCTTGAATCCTGTAAGGGTCAATTTTGCCAGCGTTCCTCAAAACCAAGCGTTTCTGCTTGTTAAAAAAAGCCTCATTGCTATACAACATTTCTTTCACGGGCAAACCCAAAACGACATGGTCTCTCAGTATCTCCCGAACTTTTTCAGGGGTAACATTCTGGTAAATATAATCGCCTGGTTCAATAACCACCACTGGACCCACCGAGCACGTACCCACACAACCCGTTCTAGCAACCTTGCATTCCCGTTCAACACCAAATTCCTTAACTGCTTCTTTAAAAGCTTCTAAAACTTTAAAGGCGCCGAAAGGCACGCAACCGCTTGAACAGCACACGTTTATCCTGTACTTGCAGCCTCTTTGAAAATCCAACTCATGCTCCGCAATCGTCTGCAGATCAGCTAGCTTCAACTCTTTACAACTCCTAACAATTGCTTGATTCTGTAAATCACCACTTCTTTTGTGGCTTTGCCGATTACTTCATCGTCCACAACTATGGATGGAGACATCGCGCAAGCCCCAATGCACCGCGTGACAAACAACGAAAGTTTCCCATCAGCCGTAGTCTCCCCTCTTTTAAGATTGAATTCGCGTTCAATAGCCTGCATGATTTCTTCTACGCCCTTCACGTAACACGCGGTTCCCAAGCACCCCGTGACTATGTGCTTACCTGGCTTTGTCAAGTTGAAAAAGCTGTAGAACGTTGCCACACCAAAAACGTGGCTTGGGGGAAGGTTAAGCGACTGCGAAATGTCCATCAACAGCTCTTTGCTAAGATAACCGTAAATTCCTTGGGCTTTATGAAGTATCTCCAGAAGGGCGCTCTCTTTATAGCCGTGTTCCTTCAACGCTTTTTCCAATAATGCGCGGCGATTATCATCATTTGACAAAAAAACGCTCCTCCGAAACTGGGTTTTCCAACATTTGCTAAATCACCCAGGTCTCTCTGAAGAGAGTACTGCAAAATCGTTGTATATAAGCTAGTGCCCATAAAAACTAATTTTCACATTGTAACATCATATTCGCAGTTGAACAAATCCAGTTTGGATTAAATGACAGGAAAATAGTAATGCACTTTTATTGTTAGATACATGTTCTACCATGGGAAAACAATAAATGTTGCCATCACACAATAGCTTTCCCAAAACTTGCCTGTTTGAGTATTCGGAGAGAGGGTAAAAATGCGTATAATATCAAAAGAAGACTTTGATAATTTTGTCAATTCACTAATAATGGATAATTCCTTAAACGTAATAGGCGTCAAATCGAAAGGTAACAAATTCGCTTTCGGACCATTAGACTCTGCAAACGAATTAAGGCTTGATTATGACGTGACTCTTCTCCCCCCAAAGAAGTATTTCTTCCCCCAACGCGAAACTCTTGTCACTTATGACGTGGCCAACGGGTTTTTCGCCAAGGACCCTGCAGACCTAAAACCCACTGTAATCCTCGGCGTTCATCCCTATGACATTGTGGCTCTGCTTCACATGGATGAGATATTCAGAGAAACCAAGTCAGATCCATATTACTTTGAAAAGAGAAAATCATCAATCATCATAGGTATTAACATTCAAAACATGTCAAAATGGTGCTTTGCGCCACAGATGGGCTGCGCCACAATTGAATATGGCTATGATTTAATGCTGACGGACCTAGGCAACAGGTACGCAATCAACGTAGGCTCACAGAAGGGAGAGGCTCTTCTGTCGAAATACGCTGAAAACGTTAGAGACGCGTTTGCGCGAGATATTCAGTTAGTGGGTCAGAAGAAACGGGAAATAATTGGCATGTCGCAACAGAATTTTAATTTTGACATTGAATTAGTTCCTGAACTGCTGAGCAAAAGTTATGAAGAGAGCAGTTTTTGGGAGAAACACGCCGAGACGTGTTTAGCATGTGGCTCCTGTGTCTTGGTTTGTCCAACGTGCTATTGTTTTGACGTTAAAGAAAATCCTGATTTGTCACTAAGAGAAGGCGAGCGGATAAGAACGTGGGATGGATGCTTGCTAGAAGATTTCGCCAGGATTGCTTCAGGAGAGAACTTCCGTCCCACAAGGCCTACTAGGTATAGGCACAGGTACTTCAAGAAAGGGAAATATCTTTTCGACCGGTTTGGTTTCATTTCATGTGTTGGCTGTGGGCGGTGTTCTTCAAACTGTCTGCCTGACATCGCTAATCCTGTTAACCTTTTCAACGACATGTACAATGAAGTCGTCAACACAGGTGTTCAGGTGGTTCCTGCGGCTCAACCCGACGTGAATATTGAAACTGAAGGGAATATAGATTACGTTCCAAAGCTGGCTACTATTATTAAGAAAGTACCTATGACTGCTAAAGAAATTTTATTTGAAATAAAGTTGGATGATGATTCCACCTTGAATCACAAGCCCGGTCAATTTGTTCAAGTTTCTGTTTTTGGCGTAGGTGAAGCACCAATTTCTGTGTCGTCATCACCAACAAAAAAGGGAACTTTTGAAATTTGCGTGCGCAAAATAGGAAGCTTGACTACAAAGCTGCACACACTAAATGAAGGCGACAAAGTTGGGATCAGAGGACCATTTGGAAACGGCTTTGATACAGAATTTCTGAAGGGCAAAGACATACTGTTTGTTGCAGGCGGTCTTGGTATTGCTCCTTTGCGATCTTTGTTAAACTATGTTTTGGACAAAAGAGAAGATTACGGAAATGTTACCTTGCTGTATGGATGCAAAGAACCCCGTGAATTACTTTTCGGCGACGAAATGGCTGCCTTAGAAAAGAGAGAGGATGTGGATTACAAGCCAACGGTTGATTGGTGCCCTGAAAACGAGTTGTGGGCTGGGAACATTGGCGTGATTACCACGTTAATTCCTCAGGCCAATTTTGATCCAGAAACCACTTACGCAATTGTTGTTGGTCCACCGATAATGTACAAATTCGTTATAGCCGACCTGAAAAAACGGAACGTTCCTGACGACCACATAATTCTTTCTCTTGAGCGGAGAATGAAGTGCGGTGTTGGAAAATGCGGTCACTGTCAGATCAACCAAATTTACGTTTGCAAGGATGGGCCAGTCTTTAATTATGGAAAAATTAGAGGAGTACCGGAGGCATTATAATGAAACCAAAAGTAGCTTTCTTTGACTTCGCAGGTTGCGAAGGCGACCAACTGCAAGTAGCAAACTTGGAAGAAGAGCTTCTAGACCTCTTAGCACAGGTTGAAGTTGTGACTTTCAGAGAAGTAATGAAAGAACAAAGCGACAACTATGACATTGCATTCGTCGAGGGGTCTTGCACTAGGCTTCAGGATGAAGACAGACTGAAGAAGATCAGGAAAAACGCAAAGTACGTTGTCGCCATTGGTTCATGCGCGACAATCGGCGGTATAAACTCATTGAAAAACTATCAGGACATGGATGATGTAAGGCGTATAGTATACGGCGACAAAGCAAGATTGTTCGATACTTACGCAGCGAGACCTATAGACGCAGTTATACCTGTAGACGCTTATGTGCATGGCTGCCCGATAACCCGAGATGAGTTTCTCCACGTGGTTAAATCGCTTTTACTTGGAAAGAAACCAGATATCCCAAATTATCCTGTTTGTGTTGAATGCAAGAAGAACGAGAATGTTTGCGCATTTGAAAGGGGCCAATTCTGCGTGGGCACCGTCACCCGGGCTGGCTGCAACAGTTGTTGCGTCAACGAAGGAACTATATGCTGGGGTTGCCGCGGCTTGGTTGACAATCCAAACGAAAACTCTCAAAAAGAAGTTTTAATTAAGTACGGTCTTACAGTTGACGACGCGATTAGTAAGTTTAAGTTATATTTCGGTTGGCAGGAGAGGAAAAGATAATGGAAAACAAAAACTTTGACGTTGAAGTACATCATGTGACACGAGTTGAAGGTCATGGAAACATCTACGTAAACGTGAGAAATGGCGCTTTAGAGCGTTGCGAATGGAATATTTCTGAAGCGCCACGCTTCTTTGAAGCCATGGTCGTAGGACGCAAATGGAGCGAGCTACATCACATAACCTCGCGCATCTGCGGCATCTGCTCCATAGGTCACACCCTGGCGTCTCTAAGAGCCACTGAGGCGGCGATGGGCATAGAAATAAGTGACCAAGACCTTAAACTTAGAAAAATCGCTTTGCACGCAGAGAACATGCAAAGCCACATTTTGCACGTGGGCTTTCTTGTTCTTCCCGACCTTATGGGTGTTGGTTCGGTGATTCCACTTGCATCTTCTAATCCTAAAGAAGTCAAAACTGTTTTGCGCTTGCACAGACTTGCAAATGAGATGTCTGACATGCTCTGTGGCAGGACTACACACCCTCAAAGGCTACTACCAGGCGGTTTCTCCAAGATCCCCACAATGAAAGAACTAAATGTTCTACGAGAGAAACTGAAAGCATCCGTTCCAGATTTGCAAGCTGTAGCAAAACTGCTTCTGAACGTGGCACCTAAACTCCCTGACTTCGTTAGGGAAACAGAATTCATAGCTTTAACTAAACCTGATGAGTACGCACTTTACGATGGAAGAATAGGCTCCACAGACACTGACTCGGCGCCTGCAAATGAGTACCTATCATTCACCAACGAGTATATTGTGCCGCAGTCTACAGCTAAACGGGCGAAACACGTTCGAGAATCATACATGGTTGGCGCTCTCGCTAGACTTAACATAAACTATGAATTGCTTTCTCCTTTAGCGAAGACGGTCGCTGAAATGTTCAACCTCAAGCCTGTATGCCACAACCCATTCATGAACAGTGTCGCACAATTGGTGGAAACTGTTCACAGCGTAGAAGATTCGATCAAGCTGATCAATGAACTTGAAGCTGCAGGTTTGAAGAGCCAACCTGACTACAATAACCCAGACGTGAAAGTAAAAGCGGGCAGCGGAGTCGGTGCAGTTGAAGTTCCAAGAGGCATCCTATTCCATGATTATGAGTACAATCAGAAAGGAGTTTGCACAAAAGCCAATTGCATAATACCAACGAACCAGAACCACGGCAACATAGAATTAGACATGAAAGCGCTGGTGCCAAAGATAATGAATAAAACTCCAAAGGAAATTGAGTTGACTTTGGAAATGCTTGTAAGAGCCTATGACCCTTGCATTTCCTGCTCGACGCATGCTGTTAAGATTCACTTCGTATAAATCGATTTAGACTTGGCTTCAAAACAACGGAAAACGTTAGAAGCGCCTTAAGACTGGATTACCTATTTTGGTACGGCTTCGACAAAATCTGAAAAAAAGTCATCTCGAATGCTGGATGAAACAGAATGGGTTCAATGGCGCTATATTCTTTAAAAAGATGAGAGGGTGCATTCTGTGAAAAAACCAGAGATTCACTAGAACGCTTATATAATTTCTGTCCGTGTAATTTTCAGAGGATAATAATATGGGTGCTTCTGCAGAGGGCTTGCGCCTTTTTAACTCGTTAACTAGGAGAAAGGAAAAGTTTGTTCCTTTGGAAGCGAGCAAAGTTGGGATGTACACGTGTGGACCCACGGTTTATGATTTTGCACACATCGGCAATTTTCGGGCTTTCTTGTTTGAGGATTTGCTTAAGCGATGGCTGGAATACAGTGGCCATAGGGTTACGCATGTAATGAACTTGACGGATGTTGATGACAAAACCATAAAGGGTAGCCAGAAGCAAGGTGTGGCGCTTGGAAAGCTTACGGAACGTTACGCAGAAGCCTTCTTTGAGGACATCCAAGCCTTAAACGGGGAGCCGGCTACCATCTACCCGAAAGCCACAGAGCACATCCCAGAAATGATCCGCTTGGTCAAGACTTTACTCGCTAAAGGCTACGCTTATAAGGCTCTGGATGGTAGCATTTACTTTGCCATCAGCAAATTCCCAGCGTACGGAAAGCTCAGCCACATCAAAGTTCACGAGCTTAAAGCGGGTGCAAGAGTGAAGATGGATGAGTACGCAAAAGAGGAAGCTCAAGATTTCGCATTATGGAAAGCTTGGGCGCCTCAAGATGGAGACGTTTATTGGGAAACAGACCTGGGAAAAGGCAGACCTGGTTGGCATATAGAATGTTCAGCGATGTCTATGCGTTATCTGGGGGAAACCTTCGACATTCACTGCGGTGGAATCGACAATATTTTTCCACATCATGAGAACGAAATTGCACAAAGCGAAGCTTCAACAGGCAAGAAATTTGTGCGTTACTGGTTGCACAACGAGCATTTGCGAGTAGAGGGGAAGAAGATGGCTAAGAAGCTTGGTAACTACTACACGCTGCGCGATCTGATCAAGCAAGGGTACGATCCGATTGCGATTCGCTACTTGCTTCTATCAACACATTATCGGCAACAGCTCAACTTCACTTTCGAAGGTTTAGCGGCAGCTAACAGCGCTATTGAGCGGCTAAGAAACTTTGCGCGGAGGTTGCAAGACGCGGATGGTGATGGCGCCGGGCAGGTCGCAAAGTTATTGAGTGATGTGCAGACACGTTTCAACTCTGCCATGAATGACGACTTGAACATTAGCGTGGCGTTGAGCGCTCTTTTCGATTTTGTACGTGAAGTCAATAACCTGCTTGACAAAGGCGAAGTCAACAAGAGTGAAGCTGAAGCCTCGAGCAGGTTTATTGCAGATTTAGACAAGGTTTTAGGAGTAATCGGCAAGCTCGGAGCTGAAATGCTTCCAGAAGAAGCTAAAAAGCTTATCGCCAAGCGTGAAGAGGCGCGAAATGCTAAGGATTGGAAGACTGCGGATACCCTAAGGCAAAAGCTGAAAGAGCTTGGCGTGATTGTAGAGGACACAACACAAGGTGTCAGATGGCACCTTGAGAGAAAGTGAGCTTACCCGTGTCATTCCAGCTGGCGGTAGAGAATTTTTCCTTGTAGAACCTGTTGGCGAGAGCCTGCTCATACTGTGTTAACGCGCTATTCTTAAGAGGTATTCTCAGAATAGCCTTAAAGCCTTGTGCGAGAGCTTTCTCAACGGTTTTGGCTGAGATCGAGTGATGAAGCTCGTTTTGGATGCTAGTGATTTTGCGTTGAGCTATTTGCGTCGCCAAGCTGCAATCCTCTGTGAACGGAACGCGCAGAAGCTTGAACATAAAAGACAAATCAACGCTGAGCAGAAGCGTACCATGTTGCTGAACGACTCCATGCCTAAGTGTTTGAGCACTTCCGCTGATTTTTTTTCCCGCCACAGTCAAGTTAGGACAGTTTTTCTGGTTGCCCAAGCTGTAGTCAGCTGGTACACCTAGAAGCCTTAGCGCATCGTTGACTGCCGCATAGACAATTGCATAGACCGCTGTCACATCTTGGCCGAGGTCACGTGTTTGCGCGGTTATGCTGTAAGTAATTTCACCTGTTTGATCATGGTAAACTGTTCCGCCACCACTTGTTCTACGGACGAGGTCAACACCATGCTCGCGGAGTGAGTCCAAGTAAACCTGTTCTTTTGCCCTCTGGTTCTTGCCGATGCTAACCGCGCTGGGTTTCCACTGGTAAAATCTTATCGTGTTGGGAACTAGGTTCTCGATACGGCTGGTGAGGATAGCTTCGTCAATAGCCATATTCATAAAGCCGTTGTGTGTTTCAAGAGGGATCAAACGCCAAGTATTCATTTTTCTTCTCGATCCTTCTCCGTGAAGATTCAGCGTTGAGCTTAAAACTCTTATGGCTTTTTGGCTGAGAAAAACAGAGAAAACGAGCAATCACTCCTAGATAAAGTTTTTAGATGAACCTTTAATTATCCAAATAATTTTTGGCGAAAAAAGAAAAGACCTAGACCCCTCTGAGCCGCTAATTTAGCAAACTATTCTTTAGTTAAAGCGTAAAGCCCTTTCGTAAGCTTTTCCACACCTTTTTTCTGCACCACTACTGTGTCTTCGATGCGAATTCCGCCATAGCCAACAAGGTAAATTCCAGGCTCGACAGTCAACACGTTGCCTGCCGCCAAAACATCTTTGCTGTCAGGACTTAAGTTAGGCGGTTCATGGATTTCCAATCCAACGCCGTGACCTAGGCTATGTACAAAATATTCTTCGTAATGAGCATCCGTAATTACCTTTCTGGCAGCCGCATCAACATCCTTCGCTTTAGTGTTTGTCTTCATCGTCTCAACAGCTTTCTTTTGCGCTGCCCTTACGATCTCATAGATTTTCTTCTGTTTCTCCGAAGGTTTTCTAACGACAAAAGTTCTAGTCATGTCCGAACGGTAAAACTTGTATGTGGCGCCTACGTCGACAATCACTAAGTCGCCTTCCCGAATTTTCTTGTCTGAGCAGCCCCCATGAGGAAAAGCCGAGCTAAGACCAGAAGCCACGATCGTCTCGAAAGCAGTCCCAGAAGAACCAAGCTTACGCATGGCATACTCGATTTCCGCTGCCACCTCATACTCTTTAACGCCAGCTGCTATAATTTCGCCAGCAACCCGCATACCTTCGCTTGTTAATTCGCCAGCTTTGCGCATTCGCATGATTTCGTTTTCATCCTTGACTTTGCGAAGTTCCCGAAGAAAACTATTGTCAACTTCAAGCGTCTTTTTACTTCCTAAAAGTTTGGAAAGAGCACGCCAACTCTCTACGTCTAAAACGTCCACGGAGAGCCTCTTAATTTTTAGAGCTGAAGATTGTTTTGCGATTTTGCCCATCATATTCTCACCATGCTTCACCAAATCCACCACAAAACCGCTTAATTCTGCCTCCGCCTGCGCGTAGTTGACACCGTGAACAAAAACGATATTTTCCCCGTTTCTTGGAATCAACAGGGCGCTGGCGCCGCAAAAACCTGTGAGCCAAGTCAAGTTGGCGCTGTTTAAAACTAGGGACCCCTCAATCTTGTCTTTGTCAAAGGCAATTTTTTTCAAAGATTCTATTCTATTCATGGTTTCCACTAATAGAATAACGTTGCTGGTTTTTGGCTTAACGCTTTCGCTCTTTTTAACCGCCGCTAACAACAGGCATCAAAATTAAGCGGTCCCCGTCTTTAAGTTTAGTTTTTATCCCGCTCAGCTGATTGAGCAACAGGCCATTTATAGAAAGGATGTAATGAGCTTTTAAGTCGAGGTCTTCAGGTTCGTACACTTCTTTCTTGAAGGGTTCACCATATTTTTTGGCCAGCAAGGATAGTAAGTCACATACTAAAGCCGTGTCTTTTAATTCAACTTTTTCTGCTTGTTTCAAACCTAGTGTTTGTTTGATGCTGCCTAGATAGTCAACGGTTACTTTCAAGGCATCAACCCTAAGTGAGTTTAATGTACCAATTGTTAAAGACTTTATATATTCGTTTCTTATTGAAAACCGGTTTAATCAACGTGTGAAATCTCTGAAATGATGTTTGGCATCAATTCAAGGTTCAATTTAAGCTGAGGGATTATACATCAGTTTTTCAAATGTAAATCCAGTAGCTTAATATACTTTTTATGCCAGCTATATACGCCAATAACACGTATGGAGAAAAAGGCAATGTTTGCTTATGCTGGTAAAATTTTGCGTGTTGATCTTACAACTGGAAAAGTTTCTAATGAACTCTTGAGTGAAAAAATGGCAAAGAGTTACATCGGTGGCATCGGACTCGGCATCCGTTTGCTTATGGATAACTCCAAGCCAGGCACAGACGCGTTTGATCCAGGTAACCCACTTATTTTCGCTACTGGTCCTCTCAGCGGCACCATGGGACCTACAGCTGGAAACGGATACGCCGTTGTTTCTAAGTCTCCAGCTACTGGTGGCGTAGGTGAGGCAAAGGCTCACGGTTTTTTTGGTCCTGACTTGAAGCGGGCTGGATATGACGCGGTTATCATAACCGGGAAGGCGGATAAACTTTCGTACTTGTGGATTGATGATGATAAAGTTCAGATAATGAATGCTGAGCACATGACGGGAAAGTCGCCGTATGAAACTGACATGCAGATCCGGGAGGAACTTGGCGATTATTATATTCGGGTTTCAGCGATTGGTGAAGCCGGGGAGAAACTGTCGCGAATAGCGTGCATAATTAATGATGAGTTCCGCGCCATCGGAAGAACAGGTATGGGCGCTGTTATGGGTTCGAAGAACCTGAAGGCAGTAGCTGTGCGCGGGACAAAGGATGTCAACGTGGCAGATATGGAAGGCTTTATGGAGTTCGTGAAGATGATTCATGAGCGAATGAAGGGTCCTGCGACGAAAAAATATAAGACTTTGGGGACACCTGAGAACGTTTTGGTTTTGAACTCTATTTCAGCATTGGCAACCAGAAACTTTTCAAACGCACAGTTTGAGGGTGCTGAAAAGGTAAGTGGAGAATACTTGAATGAGCATTACGTCAAGAAAATCGTTGGTTGCGCAACCTGCGGTATGCGTTGTGATCATATCGCTGTGGTTCCTGAAGGGCCGTATCAAGGTTCCACGAGCAGATTAGAGTTTGAGTGCCTTTGGTCCATGGGGCCGCTATGTGGAGTTGACCGGTTGGACGCGATTATTGAGGCTATGCGGATTGTAAATGAATATGGTATGGACGGCATTTCCATAGGTGTGGTTGTAGCTTTTGCTATGGATTGTTACGAAAATGGCGTAATTACGAAAGAGCAAACGGATGGCATAGACTTAAGTTTCGGGAATGCGGAAGCGCTTATTGCGATTATTCATAAGATTGGCAAGCGTGAAGGCTGGCTTGGCAATGTGTTGGCTGAGGGTGTTGCCAAGGCTGCTGAAATCATTGGTGGTGATGCATACAAGTACGCTTGTCACATCAAGGGTTTGGAGCTACCAGGCTATGACCTGCGGACTTTGAAGACCGCCGCTTTAGGTTTCAGTGTTTCATTCCGTGGCGCTTGTCACTTGCGGAACGGGGCTTATTCTCCTGATGTGAAGGGTAAAGTCAATCGCTTCAAGATTGAGAAGGGCAGGGGCAAGATGATTGTGCCTGATGGACACGTTTACAACGTGATTGATTCCCTCATTGTGTGCAAATTTTCCAGAGGCACATATTATGATGGTCTGAAGGATTTGGCGAACTACTACACGTTGGCTACGGGCATACCAATGACGGAGGAAGAGCTTGAAAAAGATGGTGAAAGAATTGAAAATCTTGCCAGGCTTTTCAACATTCGTGAGGGAAAGGGCACGAGGCAATTCGATACGCTGCCTTGGAAGATTATGAATACTCCTGTACCCGAGGAGGGGCCAGCGAAGGGTGTTGTAGTAAGTGAGGAAGAGTTCCAGATAGGTTTAGATGATTATTATACAGCGCGGGGTTGGACTATTGACGGGATACCAACGGTTGAAAAGCTTGAAGAGGTAGGCCTTGCCGAATACGCCAGCATTGTGAAAGGGGGAAAAGCTTAAGATGGTTCGATCTCAAGATCGCAAGTTTGTATCAGCTGACCCTGATAAGTGCATTGGCTGTTTGGTTTGTGAGTACGCTTGTTCCATGACTAAAGAAAACACATTTAACCCAACGAAGTCGAGGATTCGGGCTTTGCGTTTGGGTCCGCTTAACAATTTGTCAGTTTCTTGCCGCCATTGTGAGGATCCAGCGTGTGTAACTGCCTGTCCGCGTGACGCATTGTCCCAGGAGGAGAACACAGGGATAATAATGGTTGACGAGGACGCATGTAATGGCTGCGCTTGGTGCATCAGCGCGTGCCAGTTCGGGGCGATGATGATCCATCCTGAGAAGAAAGTTGTTTTCACGTGCGACAGCTGCAAAGATGAGCCCGATGGTCCACAATGCGTCAAATGGTGTCCAGAAGAAGCCATAACCTTCGTCACTGCACAGGAACTTGCACAAAAATCCAGAATATCAGCTGTGAAAAACTTATTCCAGGAAGCCAAAGAGAAAAAAGCAACAGCCAAGTAGCAAACGCAGGAGCACAAGGCGTCCGAGCTTTCTTAAGCAGGAATGCCTCGATCGAGTGCTTCTCTCTATGGTGTTCATATAATAATTCTTCAGACTAAAAAATAACTCCACACTTAGAATACTTCATTATTTTCTTTGCTTCTTTTTCCAAAACATTCTACCTCAATATTAGTCCGTTTAATTGCCAATAATCATGTAAGTTGCAACTAACGATGACATTCTATATAAAAACTTAATTAAAAAACTATTACGCCTCAAGAGATCACAGGAAAAAGAAAGCATTTGCCGTGGAATAGCAATCAATGTGAAAACCAGAAGATTTTGTCCGCATAGATAAACAAGCCTAATATATAGAAGTTTACGACGTGTGTTCAACTACTTCTAAAACGTTCATCGCTGAACCTATCCACCTCAGGTATGCGTTCAAAGTGGCACGCAAGGCAACCGTGTCCCTCGCTTCTACCTTTAATATTAAAAAGTTACCTTCTCTCTCCACAACAGCCCTAGCTCTCATGCCAATAGGCTTTTGAGCCTCTGGCGCCAAAGCATCAAACAGCGTCTTCAACCGTTTTTCTGAAGATAACCGCAAACAAACCTTCGCCCTAGCCTTCATCTTCAAGCCTACCTGTATTGAATGAGCGCTATTACTTTTTAAAAAATGCGTTTTAAGATCTGATAACAAAAAATGAAAAAAGGTTTTAGTTGATTCCTTTTTCTGTTGCCACAGGCTCTGCCCTTTCCTCTGCGACCGTGCCTTTAGCTGCGCGTTTAGCCACAACCCCGAGCTTCGTGACGGGTATGTATGCTCCACCAGCAAAGGTATAGTCGCATTTTTTACATTTCCAGACGCCGATGCTTTCGCGTTTAACCCTTACGAAACCGCATTGAGGGCACCTGTGAGGTTTTTTAAGCCCTGCAATTACTCTAACGTAACGTTTTCTGACTGTTGAGCCATATCGCGGTCCTAAGCCCCGTGTTGAACCCACTTTCTTGGTTTTTCTTCCCAAAGTTTTCACAACTTTATTTTCTTGCGCAGTTCATCAGCTTTTTCTTGTGCTAGCTTCATGCTTTCTAATATCTGTTGCTGTGAGAAATAGCCTGAACCACCCTTCTGTATGGCGCAGATTTTTCCTTCGTCATTGAAAGCCATAGAAATTCTCGAATCCATAACTTGCTCCTCTTCCAGCCACGGGTCAACGATCAACCTATTGTTTATTTTTCCAAGAGTCACCGTTATCGGACGGCTTTTCATTGGAAGCTGAATGTATCCCTGCTTGATCACTACTTCCCCCTCTTTGACCTCGTAATTAGGCATCTTTGTGTTCGACAAAGCAGCCACCGCTGCTAGAGCGGAGGCATCAATTAGGTTCCCATCATGGTTGAGTACGTAAACGTCGACAAAAACCACGAAAACTTTCTTTCCAGGCTCAATGCACAACTTCTCAGTGTCTATCGCCTGGGACTCCCGTATTCCGCGGTCAACTATTCTCGCTAGCTCTATAGAATTTTCATCTGGAGGTCCAGGCTCAAAAGTCGGCGACGCAAGCGGCACAAGCTCCGCGTTAACTGTTAACACTCCCTCGTTAGGCGTGTCAGGAAACGGCGTACCAGTTTCAACTTTTACCCCTACGAGAACTTCGGTTTTTCCCAGTAATACTCTGGCTGAGCCTTCTGCCTTTTCGATAACTCCTTGTTCAACCTCGATCTCTCTAAAGTCGCCCAAGCCTCTTGCATCAAGACGTTTTCCTTTCTCAATTAGCTGCTCTATCTGTTTAACCCTGACGCGAGTAATAAGCGAGGACATTACTCTTCTTCAACCTCCTCTTCTTCCTTGATGAGCATATACTTGGTTTTTAAAGCTTCCTTTTGTATTTCGTAAATCTTCCTGCAGCCTTCAATAGCCATATTCACTGCTTTCTCAAACTCTTCCGTTGAAAGTGTGCCATCCATCTGCAACAATGTAACCGCGTTCAAGTTTGGCATGAAAGCGACAGGAACATCTGCGCAACCTACCTTGTCTTCAGTGTCAAACAAGTCCAGAACAAGCGTGTCGTCAATTTTCCCCGCCGCACAAGCTACCACCAAATCGCGCATTGGAATGCCCGCGTCTGCTAAAGCCAAAGCAGCCGCAGTGATGCTCGCACATCTTGTTCCACCGTCTGCCTGCAAGACCTCAATGAAAATGTCTACGCCTGTCCGTGGATAATACTCCAAGAAAACTGCTGGTTCCAGGGATTCTCTGATTACTTTTGAAAGCTCAACTTCTCTTCTTGAAGGTGCTGGAGACTTGCGTTCTCCTACTGAGAAAGGTGCCATGTGATAGCGGCACCGTAGCACCATGCGGTCTGGTTGCGATAAATGTTTTGGATGCATTTCTTTTGGACCAAATGCCGCTGCTAAAATCTTATTCTTTCCATGTTCGATATAGGCTGATCCATCAGCGTTTGACAGGATGCCTACTTCTATTCTTACAGGTCTTAACTCTTCCGGTTTTCTACCGTCTAACCTTAATCCTTTTTTATCAATTAACTTTTCAGGTTTTTCATTCAATCTTGTTTTCCTCCTGTTTTTCTTTTTCTTCTTTAAGAAATTTTGTAACGCGATCTGTTAGACCGCTGGTGTGGGACTCGTTTTCGATTTTTTGAATCGCAGTCATGGCAAGCTCTTCATCATCTGGGTTTTTTCCTGTGACAAGTATAACTCCGTTTAGTCCTAGAATTATCTGGCAGCTCGTTTCCTGTTTTATCATAGAAATCATTGATCCTTTTCTGCCGATCACGCGGGGAATCTTCGACGGGGTTACTCTAATTATTTGCCCACGAGTTATTTTTCCCAAGCCTGGCTCGCCAACCGTGAGCTGTGGATCGTGAGTTCTGTCATAAGAGGCTATTTTGGCGACGATTAGATCTCCGCCGCTGAGAACTTGGGATAAATCGTCATTTTGCGGTTTGAAGGGCCTGCTTAGGACGTCTGAAGCTCTCAGAAGCGCCGCATAGGGTGCTCTTATGTCTACGGTCCAGCCGCTAAATCCAACTTCTAGGACTGTGCCTATTACCATGTCGCCCACTTTTGGAAAATAAAATGATCTTAGAGCGACGACGTCAACTTTCTTGTTGTCGCAGTTTGCTAGACCGATTCTTGAGGCATAAATTTTCTTGTCTTCCGCATATGTATTGTTACCAGCCAAGTAATCGCCTTCGGCAAGCAGTTCTCCAGGTGTTACAAGCTGTTTTTTCTCAAAATATGTTGGCATAACTTTAACCTCCACTTCAAAATCTACTATTTTAGTATTTTCGCTTCTCCATTTCCTTTTGTTATGTCTCCAAGTTTGTTTAGAAATGAAGCGTATGCTCCAGCGGGCATATCTATTATACCATACCATGAGCCGTTGGCACGCCATTCTTCCTGTTTTATTTCGCCAAAGTTCTTGAGTGCTCCGTAAGTTCTTGCCGAGTACTCAGCGGGAATAAGGACAGCCACGGATATTTGTTCGATTTTCAACGGCAGAATAGGCCTTAAGAGCTTCACTATTTCTCTTGCTTGTTCTTCCACAGGTTTGTGCGCATCTATTGGATAGTGGATTTGTTCCATGGCGTTTTCTATGCGCAAAGGCGGGTGCGGAAGGTTGGTTTTGGGGTCAACCGCTTGCCTAGATATAAAATCTACTATCTGTTTTCTTTTGTCCTCTACCATCTTTCGCCTTTGCTCTGTTGTAAGCTGAATAGTTCCTTTTTTTAGGATTACGTCCGCGATTTTCAAGGAGTCTGTTGTTTCAAAGGCTTTGCGCATTTGCTCTTCTGAAACCTTGGTGCCTTTATTTGCGTCAGCAAATATGAACTCGACTGCTAAAACTTCGGTTATTCTGGAGATTTTTCCGTTTCGATAGTCTAATGCCTTCTCAGGTTTTACCAGAATTTCAAAATGTTCGTTATCTTTTGTTAAGCGTGCAATGGTGTATTTATCGCTCATTAAGTTGTCACTTGCTCGAACCCAGCTCTTTGATATAGCTTTCCACTTTTTCGTCAGTCAGCATTTGCAGTTGTTTCGTTGTTTGGGGGATAACCGCGATTTTTATTCTAGGTGGCAATTGCCTAGCTTCCAAGGCTTTTACCAGACATTTTATGGTCAGTTTCGTGTTTTCTTCCAGGTTTAGATTTTCACGGTATTCTTCTTTCAATATCGTAAGCACTGTCTCTCTTCCAGCGCCTAAAGCTGTGGCTTTATAGCCTCTATAAGTTCCGCTTGGGTGCGTTCCAAAAACATGTGTTCCAGTTTTGTCAACTCCGCCAAAGATTATTGAAACTCCGAAGGGTCTAACACCGGCATGTTGCGTATACATCTGCTGTATATCACATATTCGTTTGGTCACTACTTCAACGTCTATGGGTTCGTCA
>Ga0209427_10001730_pt1 | contig 25294 bp, 19 predicted proteins | sample DeeMarSWOR136_30_FD_187465 | JGI IMG/M metagenome (GOLD analysis project Ga0209427, IMG submission 187465) | Marine sediment microbial communities from White Oak River estuary, North Carolina - WOR-1-36_30 (SPAdes) (version 2) | ecosystem: Environmental > Aquatic > Marine > Intertidal zone >...
TTGAAAGAAATAATTCATTACACTCAGATAATTCGGTTTATAGCCAAGATGTTCAAAACCACCATGGAGTAACCCGAGATTGTGGCCAAGCTCATGCATAAACGTACCAGGTTCACCCCTCGTAGATCCCCCAAGAGACACCACAAAATCACTGGCACCCTGTCGAGCTGCGGCTTCACTCGTTGCATCATTTCTCGAAATACCAGTATAATCTACTGAAAAACCAAGGCGATCACAAAAAATACAATAATGGAAAATTTGGTGACGACTTTCAGGAAAATAGGTATCTTTCAAATCTTGAAAATAAGTAACACCAGGAGTCGTCCCATCCCATTGATATCCATTCCCAGTACCACCAAGCCTCTCGACATAAGGTAGAGCGTTGCCTCCACTTAACACATCCCAGGTGCCTCCACTCGGCCCCCAGGTTAAAGGGGAATCTGATCCGCAGTCCACATGCAAATGGATTCCAGTCGTACCATCAGGATTTGTTCGAGGAGCGTTATCGAAGGAATCCACAATTTTCTGTATTGAAGTTGCTAATGGTTTGTAGGTGTCACCCGTGTCAGGGTCTTCCATCCAGTCAATCTCAACAAAGATATCTTCATGCTGGGGATCCGCACCCATCGCTGGCAGATCCACATCAATAATTCCATCACCATTTGCATCGTACCCATAGATTTCCCAATCATTAGGTAAACCGTCTCCATCATCGTCCTCGATTATTTTTATTTTTATTAACCAGATATCGCCAGAACCAGCGCCAAAAGAAAAGGTAGTCCCTATAATGATATATCCTCTATATCCTAAATCGCTTGTCTGTTGCACCATCGCACCGGATTCACTATCAGTTCCTCCGAAGGTTCTGTTCCATTGTTCGTCACTATTGTCATCTGTTTTCATTAACCAAATATCACCACTTTTTGATCCAACAACGATATACCCTCCATCCGTTGTCTGTTGTGCAGAACCATCACCGCGGTCTTCAATAAGTTTAGTCCATTGTTCATTCCCATTGGCATCTGTCTTTATGAGTTTGAGATCAGAAATACCGCTGTCCCACTGCACAGCACCTCTAATAATGTATCCATCATCCGTAGTCTGCTGCACAGATTCTCCGATACCCGATTCATAGGATTTATTCCATTGTTCGTTACCATTAGCATCTGTTTTTAGTAGCCAAAGACTACCCCAAGCATCCCATTCTCCTGTAATTCCCGTTATTATATAACCTCCATCAGTAGTTTGCTGGAGATCTTTACCCCAATCACCAATATAATAACTTTCGCCTCCTTTTCCATAATTTTTGTACCACTGCTCGTAGCCACTTGTATCTGTCTTAATCAGCAAGAGATCTATATTGTAGGGACCACCTGGATTTGGAACATCTATCATTCCAGTGATGATATATCCACCATCTGTTGTTTGTTTCACCGAATAACCCAATATCCCTGTAAGGCTCCTGTCCCACTGTTCGTTGCCATTGTCATCTGTTTTTATTAACCAAGTATTACCACTTTTAAATCCAACAATGATATACCCTCCATCCGTTGTCTGCCGCGCTGAGTAGGTAACTCCATCAAGAATTTTTGTCCATTGTTCATTACCATTTTTATCTGTTTTTATTAGCTGATCACTCCCAAGTAGGATATATCCTCCGTCCATGGTCTGCTGTACTGATTGTCCCTGCTCAAGCCCTGTGGTTCCAAATGTTTTATCCCATTCTTGTGTTAACGCAGCTTTTACCACCTTGGTCATTGGGGTGGAAACAAACAATGTGATTAACATCAAGATTAACACACTGAGCAAAAAAATAGCTTTTTTAAAAATAGATTTTTTCTTATACATTTTTCCTCCTTTCTGAAAATTATATTCCTCCTCTGTTAACAACAGGCAGAAACAAGTATCGTTTTATCTGATTTAAATGTTTGGAAAAAATAAAAATCTCCTAATAGGATGGTTGGAAGGCAGTGACACGGTTCTCACGTATGGTTTTATTGTGTGAAAACAAAAATGAGAAAAAAGAAAAAAAATTTGGTTTTTGGATGTGTATCTATTTTAATGTCGCTGAATTTTGTTCAGGACAAAGATGATTATTTCTTATGGGATAAAATTTCGAATTGATGAGAGTATACCCGGTAGCGAAAGTACAAACGTTATCATGTACACACCAACAACAACCATTCCGAGTCGTACGTATTTTTCTATAGTGTCATTCACAATCCCACCGCCTATCAGCACGGTTCCAGTTAGAAAGAATCCAAAGGAATTTAAGACCATGGCGACTCGGTATCCAGTCGTATCCGTACTAAAGGTCATCACCAAGACTCCAATCCATATAAACAGGAGACCAAGCAGGATGGCAGCAATGATCATATTTTTTGAAAACACCGTGTGAAATATTTGATGGATCGGCTCACTTACTGTTCGCGTTTCTTTTACGACCTTTGCTCCACAGTTCAAACAAAACTTAGAGTCCATCGGTATTTCAGCACCACATTTATTACACTTCTCGTTTGACATCTCCTTTAACCACCTACAACTGATATCGATATCTTATCTTAAAAACTTATCCTCCATAGGGAAGGTAATGACAGGGATTACATTACGGTTTTCTCATATTGATTTGGTCCAGGGGTTCAAATCCTTTCCCCTGTATTATTTATTCTGACATTCATGTGTGGATATACGCGTTTTTGAAAATATAAACTGTGTAAATTTATTATAAGAAAATGAACGAAAAATCATTGAATCAAGAGATATTTCAGCAGCCCAAATAATACTCTATAAATAATACTCTATTAAATAAAATATATTAAGGATATATGTATAAAAAAATAGATGTTTATTATATCGTTGTTTTGAGTTAGAAAAAATGTATCAACAACATCAAGAATTTCAGGAACCTACTACGGATATTATAATTTGGCGATATCTAGATTTTGCTATGTTTATATTTTATCTAGAAAAAAAGCATTGTTTTTTATTTGAAGCGACTAGTTATCTGATAAATATGATGAGAAATTTGCTGAGGGAGATGCAAATCTATGGGTAAAGCAAATATAACCTAAGATAAAATTAGACTAAATAGCTATTATAAAAGGGGTTTACAGGTGCTTTGTCTTCGAAAACATAAGTATTTAATACTATTGTTGGCTAGTTGAATAGTAACATGGTCTATTATATTGGAAGGTTGAAGGATGATATATGAAAAAAATTCCAAGAGGATCCTGGCTTTAATTTTATGTACAATACTTGTAACTGGAATCTCAGGTTGTATTGACACTACTACAAATAATCGTGAACATAGCACAGAGGAATATATGCTTGCTATTGCATTTGGTATCGATCGATTTAATGGTTTTTATCCCTGGATAGATATTCTAAATGATCAGACATCTACTATAAATTCTAATATATTCAACTGTCTTGTAGAATTTGATAGAATTTTTCGAATAACTCCTGCACTTGCTGAAAGTTGGAATAATCCTAATAATCTTACCTGGCGGTTTAAGTTAAGAAAAAATGTGAAATTTCATAATGGTGATAATTTTACAGCTGAGGATGTAAAATATTCAATTGAGTTAATAACGGGAAATAAAAATAATTCATTACACTGTTTATTAACAATGGTAAAAGAAGTAAAGATTGTTGATGATTTCAGTATTGATATTATCACAGTTGAGCCATATCCTATATTACTAAATAGGCTAGCGAATGTATATATTGTTTCAAAAAATTACCAAGAACATACAACAAGTGAATATCCAATTGGAACAGGCGCATATAGATTTTCTGGGTACGTGGAAAATAATCATGTAAATTTTGAGAGATTTGATGGTTACTGGAAGAAAACATCAAAATTCCAGAATGTTACAATTAGATTTATCGATGAGTATGATGAACGATTAAATGCTCTTGTTGATCGACAGGTGGACATGATCGATTTTATTTTTCCAGGAAGTATCGATGAGTTATCACAAATAGACGGTTTTAAAACACTGACTTTTTTCCATCAAGTAGTAACCTATCTTAGCTTTGATTTTAGAGAAAATGATAGTTGTTGTTTTAAAGGAGAAAAAAATCCTTTTTCAGATGTACGAGTGAGAAAAGCAATATATTATGCTATTAATATTGATGACATCATTGAGAATGCTTTTTATGGTTATGCTGAGCCTGCATCACAGTATGTGACTCCCAATATCTTTGGATATAATCCAGAGATAAAGAGATTATCGTATAATTTGCAACAGGCTCGTCAATTGATGCGGGATGCAGGTTATGAACATGGATTTGAAGTTACGTTAGATACTACGACCGTCAGTGCTAATAGAGTGAATGTATCTAATACAATTGTGGATCAGCTTGCAAAGATAAATATTACTGTGATACTTAATATACTTCCAAGTAGTGATTTTATTACTAAAATTATGAATAGAAATAGTTCATTTTATCTTGTAGGTTGGAGAATTGATACTGGTGACGCAGGGGAAATATTTGATAATATTCTCAGAAGTGTTGATATTGATAATGGCCTTGGAACATCGAATTTTGGAAATTACTCAAATCCAGATATCGATAGGATTGCTGATGATATTATGTATAATATGAATGGAAGGGAAAGACTTGAACTTATGCAAGATGGATTTACTATTGCTATGGATGATGTTGTATGTGTCCCTCTATATATTTATAAGGGTATTTCGGCGATGATTAATGAAATCTCTTGGCAACCACGAGCTGATGGATTAATTAAGTTAGAAGATATTGATATCGGATAGGATTCTCAAAGATATAAAAATTGATCTCATGTTTACGTTTTTAGAAAAAAACAAGCATTAACTTTTCATTTCATTTTACTAATAGGAAGGAAAAGCTCACCTCTTTCATATTTTTTATAATAATTCAAAGACTTTTTTCCGTATCCCTTCTGCGACTCATCAAACCATTTTCCCTCCTGTTAAACGACCTCAAAATCACAAAATTACAAAAGGGGTTTTTTTTCCCCTAAAATTCTTCAAAAAGATTGCAAATCATTTAAAAGAAAAAATTGGTGTTTACATTTATGTTTTTAAAAAATGAATCAATAGGTTATTTTATTATTGTGTTTTTTCGATTTTTTTTAAAATATTTTTTCACTATCTATCCACTTGACTGAGTTTTAGGTCATAACTATTATATACAATATAATTTTAATAAAAATATTAAGGAGTAAAGAATAATGAAAAAAATACTATCAATTTTAATAATAACTATTCTTATTATTTGTAGTTTTTCTGTTCATGTATCATCAAAACAAGATAAAGACCTAATAAAGCGAATAACACCTGGGGATTACTTCCGATTTATGATACATAATTTTCGAATTCGCACGTATAGAATGCATATACCGCCTAGTTATACTGGCGATGATCCTTTACCATTAGTCTTAGTTCTCCATGGTCATCCTTCTAATGGAAAAATGATACAGTTAGGATCTGAATTAGATGAAAAGGCAGATGAAGAAGGTTTTATAACGGTTTATCCAGATGGTGAAATACCACCTATACCTATTTTATTACTTGCTCTTCTAATGGGAATGAGAGGATGCTGGTGGAACGCTTGGGATTACAACAAATTTAATAAGGTTGATGATGTAAATTTCATCAGGGAATTAATTAGCAAGCTTCAAGAAAACATCTATATTAATGCAGCACGGATTTATATTACTGGTCTTTCGGGGGGAGCATTGATGACCTACCGTCTTGGTGCAGAGCTCTCAGATGTTATTGCGGCAATTGCCCCTGTTGCTGGATCAGTGGGTGGAAGTTGGAATGCTTGGTTAAAGAATTCTGGACAGTATATTATTCCCGACCCTTCAAATCCTATTCCTGTAGTAATTTTTCATGGATTGGAAGACCGAAATGTTCCTTATGACGGTGGTTGGGTTAATGGTACAATTGGCCCACTTTCTTTATCAATAAAATATCTCTCTGTCAATGAATCTGCTTTGTTTTGGGTAACGCATAATAATTGTAATCCTGAGCCTGAGGTAAACGAAAGTGGAAATATTATTAAAACATGGTATATAGATGGTGATGATAATTCAGAGGTTGTAATCTATACTGTTATAGATGGAGGTCATGAATGGTTTGGATCTTCATTTTTTCCTGATAGAAATTTTTCAATAAATGACAATATGTGGGAGTTCTTTAAATCTCATCCAAAACAATAACTCATTTCTATTAACCATCTTTTTTTTAATTATTTAACTTGTACAAAAATAATTGAATTAAAACCGTGTCACTGCTTCTCAGATATATTTTTAAAGGAGAACAATCTTATAAAATACCATAAATGGGGTAGGAAAGATATGAGTAATAAACCTCTGATTTGGAAATGGCTGGTGGTTGGAATCATTCTCTTGCTTTTTGGAACCTGTATCGTTCCAGTGATTGCACAAAAAACTGAGAAACCATTACAAAAATCAAAGGTTAATTGGTTATATGTTGGTGGATATGGAGTAGGGAACTACACAACAATACAGAATGCAGTAGACGATGCAACAGAGGGAGATACTGTATTTGTGTATAATGAGTCGTCACCCTATTTTGAAAATGTATTGGTTGATAAATCAATAAATATTATTGGAGAACATGCAGAAACAACTGTGGTAAATGGTGATGGGTATAACAATACATTTTGTATCGTTGCACAGAAAGTGCACCTTGAATATTTCACAATCTGTAATAATCAAACAGAGAATAATAATGCAGGGGTGCGAATTCGGTCAAATGATACTAGAATTTCTAATAATATAATAATAAATAATAAATATGGTATCCTAGCGTACTATCCCCTGGGTTATTATTTTAATAATAGTATTGAAAATAACACATTCGATGGTAATTATGTTGCAGTTTATTTCGCTAATTCCTCATCTAATATAATAGAACAGAATATCATGATCAATAATTATGCAGGTATAATATTAGATTTTTACTCTACGTATAATGTGGTTTCTCGAAATACGATTGAATTTAACGATTATGCTGGGATTCTTATTGGGCATTCCTCAACCCATAACACGATTAAAGAAAACAGAGTAAATGATAACAGTTGTAGTATATTACTCACCGCTGATGCACATCATATGGTTATTATTGAAAATACAATCACAAATAATGAGTACTATGGTATATTGGTAGATTCTACAATTAACAACACCATTTCCAGGAATCATATCACGAATAATTGGGTTGCTATAGTTCTAGGATACGATAGCAATGATAATAGAATAGTCCAAAACCATATTGCGGACAATCTCGAAGGTCTAGACATCTATTATTCAAAAAATTGTGTCATAAAACAGAATAATTTTATCAACAATGATGAAGAAGATGGTTGTTTACAATGTCGATTATTCCGTGATCTCCCGCGATGTACATGGGAGGAAAATTATTGGGATGAATGGCCGTTTACACGCCCCAAACCAGTTAAAGGTGCGTTATCGATTTTTATTATCATGCAAATTCCTTTCCCGTACAATACCTTTCCCTGGTATTTTTATGACTGGCATCCTGCACAAGAACCCTATGATATTTGATTGTAGGAAATTCTCCGTCAATCTGAATAATATCCATAATCACATGTTTAACTCCTTTCTTCTATACTTGAAAATAAATTCTATTGAATCAAGGAAAGCAGTGACACGGTTTTTTCATAAAAAATAAAAAAAAGATGAGGAGATTCTTAGTATCCCATCAGACGTCGTAATAGTGGAAATGCATGTGGGAATAGCTGGAACAATAACTTCAAGAACTGTGGAACCGGCTTGTTATAGGAGTATGGCATTGTTACTGTAAGAGTCCCCCAATCACTTTCATTGTCTTGTATATCCCACACTTTTGCTCTAATGGTAAAGTTACCAATTGATCCCCAACTGTGTCCATATTCAAAAATTGTACCATTTGGCAGCGGGCCGCCTTCACATAACCAACATATATATGTAGTATTATCACTATCCCAACCACCCCATTCTATCTGAATTGCTTTTAGATAATCTCCATCCGGGTCTGTGAGAAGAAAATTGTAGAAATACCTTGTATTTATTTTTCCTGAGGTGGGTCCGGTGATTTCTGGCGGATTAGGTTTTTCATTATCCATCCAGGAAGCTTTCACTATAGAAGTATTATTGATAATATTATTTAAAGCTGGTGAAGTTCCACTTAACAGAAACAACAACAATAATGATATACTACAGATTTTTAACATATTTCTTTTCATAAATTTACCCCTATGAATTATTTAAACGATTACGATGATATAAATGCTTTGACCAATGAATGGTGAAAACTATATTTGTTTTTCGCATAATCTTTGTCTCTACTCTATGTTTTTGTCACTATTTCTTCGTTAAAAACATATTCTCAGAAAACAGGTTGGTGGGAAAGCAGTAACACGGATTTCATCCATAATAAATAAAAAAAGAATGGGATTTTTAGTAACCCATCAGATGTCGTAGTATCGGGAATACGTTCGGGAATTTCTGGAATAATCTGTCCCAGAACCATTGCATCGGTATGTTGTACGAACAGGGCATGGTTACTGTAAGATATCCCCACTCGCTTTCTAAACCATAGATATCTTTTGCTTTTACTTGAATTGTATATGTTCCCTTAGCATTATATTTATGAGATCGAGGCATCGTCTCACCAGAATTATATGCTAACGACCATCCTATATACTCACCATCTCCCCATTCGACATAATAAAAAATATCATCGCCATTGGGATCACTAGCTGTAAAGTTCCATTGATGAGATAACAACCAGTTGCCAGAGGTTGGTCCTTCAATTGTTGGAGTGTTTGGGGGTTCATTAATATCTATTTTATAGATTTTATCATCTAGCATATCAATATTCCATAGATAATTCTCCTCACATGCAAGACCACATGGAGCATTTCCTGGACTATCGAAACTGACTATGACGTTCCCATCGGAAGGATTATGTGCATAAATTTTTTGAGATACACTGCTTGAAGACCATATTTTTATACCATCCCAGGCAAGCCCTAATGGAGAAGATGTTGGGGAATCGAAACTAAAAATGATACTTCCATCAGATGGATTAAGTTTATAGATTTTAGAATTATGAGCGTTAGCATTCCAGAGATATGTACCATCCCAACAGAGGTCTCGAGGATCATCTCCCGGACTATCAAAACTATCTACGATACTGCAATCCGAAGGATTAAGTTTGAAAATTTTATCAACATCTGTATCTGAATTCCACAGGTATGTTCCATCCCATGTAAGACCCCTTGCTCCGTCTCCGGGACTATCATAACTGTTTATGATTGCGCCATCCATTGGATCAATTTTAAATATTTTATCAAGAACAGAATTATCAGACCAGAGATAATTACCATCCCAAGTAAGTCCAGATGTGCCGTAACCAGGCGATGGGATTTCATATACGACATCCCCCAGGTCTGCTTCCACATTTGTAATTATATGGGGTAGAACAGCTGCATACATAAGAAAACAAATCGTCATAAAAACTAATCCTTTCCTTAGTATATCCTTTCGCATTTTTTATTCCTCCTCTCTAAACAATAGGTTGAATTTCGTATAGTTTTGGTTTATTTAAATGTTTTGAAAAAATAAAAATCATAACTATTCCATCTTTAAAAATCTACTCTTTTGTTTAGAAATTGATAACAAGTGTTCAATATCATATAAAGAGTGTGATAAAAATCAACTCAATTAATTATTTGTTATAAATCAAAACAGGGAACAAAGAGGGAAAATAGGAAATGCAAGATTAGGAGAGGAGGATGGGAAAAATAATAAAAAATCATCTCCTATTTATCCCCAATATACATATTATGCTTAATAAATACTAATTAATTTTTACCCAAATCACACCCAAATTTACCTCAATTTTTTTTAAAAATAACAAATAACTTTAGAAACATGGTGGTGGGAAAGCAGTGACATGGTTCACAGAAGGCATAATTTAAACGTTTTTTAGAACATGATTAACAAGATTATTTTTTTTCTTTTAACAAACCATTCATTATTTGCATATAAAATATTAATCTGTTACAAACACTTAAATATACAAAGATTGATGAGACATTGAACGGGGGAAAGAAAAAAATGAGAGAGAAAATAATAATTATAAGCATCTTAGTAGGAGTTCTTTTATTACTAATACCAACAATACCCGCTCTTAAATATAGTTATCTTGGAGAAAAAAACAAGTCGTTTTTGTTTGAAAAAATTAAAGATATTATTAGCGAAAAACTAAAGGAGAAACTCGACGGGGGATTCGGCTTATTGGAGCTTTTTATTGCTTTTCTTATGTTTTTGTATATTGAATTAGGTATCATTTTTGATAGAAGTTTTACCTTGATATTGCTCTTAGCTGATTTTCTATATGAGATTGGAGTAAGATTAGGATTAATCGACCCCACCCCTTTACTCTTATAGTCATCAACTACTTTTAGACTCGAAGAATATAGAACAAAAAAGAAACAATATGATGGAAGTCTGTTAAATTCAATTTTCAGATATTATAATTTATTCAATACTTATATTATTTAAGTTAAAATTGGTTTAACAATAGTCTCAAAACAATTTTCTATTTTAAAACAGATTATGATACTGAGGGTAATAATAAACTATTAGCTATAAAGATAAAAATAAATACAAACAGGGGAGATGGAAAGCAGTGATACGGCTCTAAGAAACAATAATTTTGGTGTGATTTGAAAAAATTAAAATTTTATTTATTTTATCTTGCATAGATCCCAACTAGCTGTGCTTCTTCAAGTATATGACCAGACATCGCCGATTCTAATTGTTGTTTTGAAGCCCCTATATTTAGATGAAGTGTTGTATCAAGAGCATATAGTTTGAAAAAATATCGGTGTGTTCCAGAGGGAGGACATGGTCCACCATACTTAGTAGTCCCAAAATCATTTTTTCCTTGCGGATAGGTGATATTCTCTCCCTGTAAAAACCCTGTTTTATTTGCTGGGATATTCCACACCAACCAATGAACCCAAGTGCCCATCGGAGCATCAGGATCATCCATGATCAATGCAAGACTTTTTGTGTCTGTTGGAATGTTGCTAAAAAAAAGAGGCGGAGATATATCATTACCATCGCAGGTATATTCAGAAGGAATCAACTCATTATCATTAAACGCAGAACTCAACAATTTCATATCTCCAAACCTCTTTGGTTCATTTTCAACACAACCTATATGCAAAGCGATCATAAATGTAATACCTAATATAACAGGTATCACAACTTTTCTGCTCATTTTGTACTCTCATCAAGATTTTTATGCTTACATCGTTTCTTTCTTTAAAATAACTTTTCATGATTCACTAAAATTTTTATTCGAAATCAAATGAAAAAAAAGGAAAAAAGAAGAAAAAAAGAGATTTAGTTAATCACGAGATATATTTCTATGACATTGACATATACAATTCGACTTCGTGACTGCCCATAAGTTCTTCCCACTGGGGCATCATCTCTTGTACCTCTTTATCTTCCATGATTTTTTCAAAAAAAGTTGCCATTTTTTCAAAACTGTCCCATTCGATTTCAAAAATAACAGTATGCATATAGTCACCACCTCCAACAAAAGGGCGATACATCCTCATGGATGGTACCCCATATCGTTTCATGATAGCCATATATTTTTCATTAAGTTTCATTGTTTCTGCCATTTTTCCTGGCAATATTTTCATAATTCCTCGTTGCATTACCCTCATTTTTTCTTCCTCCATTAAAATTTTAAAATTTTTAGTAATTGTGTATATTTAAATCTATCTAAAATAATTATTGTGATTTTAAGTCTATGTAATAATAATTATTGTCATAAATGTAAAATAAGACCACAAAACTCATTCTATTTAAATTTTTGGAAAAAAGAAAAAATAAAAATCTATTAATAGGGTGGTGGGAAAGCAGTGACATGGTTTACAAAGACCACTAATGGTTTTTTTGTGCGAAAATCAAGGGATATTAATTATATGCTTCCTGTGCTGGATTCCAATCACGGTCAACCCACGGAATCGTAATATAAAAAGGATAACCCAAAATATATCTCCCTATAGCTAATGTCCCAAGTATTTTCTTTGGACCAATGCCTATCCAAGTATCCCAATAATTATATACCCATCTATCTTTCCGAATTATATACTGTATCAAACCCAAACCTGAAAAATATAGATAAAAATCTCTTTCAAACCAACATCCGATCAAACTGTAATTTTTGAAATTATTTTTTGTAATAGTATTTCTACCACCATTCTCACTCCTAACCCCTACAGGACAGTTTTCAAAATCATTCCCATATACAACATTACCACTACCAGGAGGATATAATGATATTCCTACTCTACATCGTCTAATTGTATTTCCTGAAATGGCTTGCAGAGTATCATCGACAGTAATACCTACCATAGAACAATCTGTTATGACATTACCTGAAATGTTCAAAGTCTCCCAAAACCTGTGTGTTGTACTTACTGTTGAGATTCCATAGCTACAATTGCTTATTCCATTATTAATAATTTTAATATTATTACCAACATCACCAACGCCAATCCCTCTTCTAGGTGAATTACGAATAATGCAATCTGATATTGTAATATTGTTTCGTTCAATCTCGTTATAGAACTCTACCGTATCGTTTCCCACCATAATACAAGAATATGCAGTAAAATTAGACGCATATGGATTTTCAATTATAAAATTCGAAACAATAACATGGCTTTCTTCTACATGAATGACTAATGCTGTTCCATCGCCTTTAATAAAAGGCTTTCCGCTATCATTACCGTCACCAAGTTCATGAGAAATACCCAGAAGTGTAATGTTATCTTTTCCTATACAAATCCCTTGTTCAAGATACGTCCCACTGTACACCTCGATAGTATCTCCAGGACTGGAATAATTCACTGCTTCCTTTATTAATGTAAAGTCTGCATCCCCAGGTTCATCATCAACCGTAATGATAGTTTTATCATAGGTCTGTTCAGATGTTACAGATGGAATGGTACATATTCCAACGAATAAGAGAATGATTCCAACCGCCAACCATTTCCAAATTAGAGATTTATTACTCATATCTCTCCTACCCTATTTATGGTATTTTATAAGATTGTTCTCCCTTAAAAATATATCTGAGAAGCAGTGACACGGTTTTAATCAATCATAACAGTTACTATATCATCTGAGTTATTGTTTGATGTCTTTTTTTCCTCAATCTCAATCAAAGTTGAGATTTATAATTACAAATAAGTGGTCACAATTGATCATTAATTTATAATGAAATGTTCACAATTATTGTTTTTTAAAAAAAAACTAAGGTAAAAATATGATTGGAAATATTGAATTTGTTAATCTTATGATTCAAACGGTAAAATTACATGAAACAAATATTTTTTTACAAAATAGTTATATTGTGCTACTTATAGGTTTGTTTTTTCTTTTTTTTATTATTATAATGGCAATTTTAACTAATCTATTAAATTTTTTTAAATATAAATTAAAAAATAAGAATATGAAAGTGTAAATTGAGGAGATATAAAAATACCAGAAATACTCCAGCGTTTAGGTTCAGAACACCCCCTTCGTGACAATGTTCAGATGATAGTGTGCATACTATTTTTTATTGTATTAACGTGGTTGTCAACTATTTCATTTATATGTTTTGAACCAATAAAAATCATTAGAATAGGAATGGGAAAGCAGTGACATGGTTTCCAAGATGAGTTATTGTTAAAAAATAGAAAGAAAAAGAGGGGGGTTTTAATATCCCATCAAATGTCGTAGGATTGGAAATACAAGAGGAAAACGCTCGAAGATCTGTTCAAGAAGTTGCTTATATAAAAGTCCGAATGAAAAGATATTATTTTTTGGCATTGTTACTTCATACTCTCCCCAATAGCTTACACCGCTGTCTTCATCCATTGTTTTTGCCTTTATTTGATAAGTTCCCTTTTTTTCCCAGATATGTCCAACGGTCACAGGTTGACCAGAGTTAAAAGGGCCTATCCATTGCTCTGTTGTTCCATCACCCCAATCAATAAAATACAACAGGGGTTGACCTTCTGGGTCTGTTGAGGAGAATGTATAATCATATTTAGTACCTTTATTTCCATTAGCTGGTCCATCAATATTGGGTTCCGATGGTGGGCTATTATCTACTGTAAAAGAAAAGGTATTGACCTTCCCGCTCCAGCCATGCACATAAATATCGGGGGTATCAACCACTAAGCCATAAGGATGGTGCAACGTAATAATATCAGGATTCTGCCATCCATATAGCAATTCACTGTAGTTAATCCCACACTGTACCCCTGGATAAAAACCCGCAGGTTTACTATTATGGGTGTACCCATCGTAGTCAATATCTATATCAATTTTCCATAGACCCTCAGGGTTTTTCACAACATAAATGGATGAATCATCAGAAAACCTTGCATCAGCCTGAAAACTTGTCCATGTACTCTTCCACCATGGATAATATGTTTCATCTGGAATTTTTATAAGGTTCCATGCTTGTGCATCTGTCATCGTATTCAACTCAGGAATCCAGGATAGATGAAAAACAGCGATTCCTTTGGATGTTGCGAGAGCAATAAGACCTGATGGTGTTATATCAATGTGATTAACAGTGATATGTTTTAGACATTTCAGTTCTGTATCCAATTCGATCATAATATGCCTGCCTGGATTGTTTCTATCAGGGACTCCTTCAGGATAGATGACGTTATAGATGTGAAGACTTGAATCACTGGAAAACACACCTGGTTTGCTACCAATGAGTATTTGTTGATTGTAAAATACCATGCAATTGGCAATATTTGTTGTACTAAAACTATCTGTTCCAAATCCCTGGGTCACACAATCAGTATGTAACCCTATACTAGGTTCATCTGGGTTGATAATGTAAGCACGAAAACCATCTGTTCCAGTTACCATGTACACAAGGTCAGGCTCTGGCCAAATCACACTAATCCCAGTACTGTAAAGACCAGGGGGATTGATCGCATCTGAAATAGCGAGAAATTCAATATCTTCCTCTGTTTCTTCATATAATATACCATATACCTCTTCACCCCACGCCATCGCTTTATTATGGCCTAACGCTGCTATTAATGTACCATATGTAGTATCCTCTCTTGTACAGAGTGCACTGATTGGATGGGGTTGCGGTTCTGTTTCTATCCAGTCCCAATCAACCCATTTCCAACTTGATTCATCTGAGAGATCGTATCGATCTGCACTCCAAACCCCCGCACCTCTATCCGCAACAAACAATCTGGTGTCAGTCAGATAGATTTCTTGGGTCATGGCGCCACTCACGACCCAGTGATAATTCTGTACATGAGAAATCATATAACTGGGGGTGTTCGTATAATCATAGGTGAGAAAACCACCCCATTCATCCGCGATAATTATTTTACCTTGATTTGCATCGGTCGGTAATGAGTAACCAGTGACATCAAATGCCCAATCAATCGTATTTGCGGTTGCAAGTGGTTGCGTTCCGGAATTAAAGGTTTTTAATAAATAAACATCTGGTCGTTCACCAGACCATGAACACCCAACAGTTATTGTATCGTCGATAATTTTTACTCGTGTTGCCCTTCCAATTCTAAAGGCTCCTGTGATCGTTTGTGCAACATTCAGATGAGCTGTTCCAGGGTGGAGATTGTACGCTTGAAATCGTACGGTTCCCGTTTGCACGATTCCGGTCCATAGAGTATCGTCTCTTGCGTCCATGTCAAACGCAAGAATCCCTCCCGTTTCCATCTGATAGTTCAAGTGAATATTCTCGACATCTGAAATATCCAGTTCAAGGATATATCTGTCATTGCCCAGAAGAGTTCTAAGACCCGACACATAGAGTTTTGGATTCAGGGGATCGATTGCTATCGCATGATATCGTTCAAGAGAATCTACTAATTTTGTGTAACACCCCAAGAATTCAAGCTCTTCTGATTCGAAACGGAACAAAGGAGTTCTCAGAATGTTCGTACCCCATATTGGAAGATATTCGCAGAGAGCCAGCAGTGTTCCTGTGATAGGATTACCGTCTTTTTGTTTAAGATCAAGGGTGATAAATGAACCCCCAGCTATTGCTGCGATAACCTCAGCAGTATCATTCTGAAGATCGCTGCATCGATAGACGACTAAACCGTGATCTCCAGATATAAAAAGATAGCCATTAAAAATTTTAATATCACCGACTCGCTGAGGAAGATATATTCTACTACATAAATCATAGGAGCCATTCCCTAAAATCTCATATGTACAAAGGGTTTCAAAACCAGTGACACCATAAAAATAGGAGCCGTCTGTTTCAACTAAAAAAGCAGCTCCCGCAAGTCCTACGTCCTCTAGTTGAAACCCATATGGTTCAAACTGCCCTGTAGGTAAAAACCTCTCAACGGTTAATAAGATGCTATTTGATTTTCCATTCATTGAATCACGAACATACAGAGGACCTGATGCACCGTTTTCCGGGACGGTAAACTCTATTTCTGTATTAGACCATGAATCTACCGGGATTTTTAATCCTGTTAAAACGACATATCCAACATCACTTCCAAATCCCGTTCCATAGATAATGACAGAATCTCCAGGGTATGCTCTATTTGTTGATAGATGATCAATAGTTAAGATTGGATTTCTTTCATTTGATGAATCGTAATTGTTAGGAGAGATGATGTTTCCACTTATACTTGGATTGATAGTTGTAGTTAAAAAAATTATTAAGAGCATGAAGCTTAGATATGTTTTATATCTACAGAATATCACATTATCGCCTCCACATTATAAAATGTATGATTTTTATACTATATAAAGTTGTGATAATAGTTATTATTTCATGTAATAAACTATTTTTTATTGATACAGAGAATCCCTACAATTATATGGTTAATAAAAAATCAATAGGTTTGTATAAGATAAAAGTTGTTGTCTATGATTTAAAAGGAAACAGTATAACAGGTCAAATGAAAATATTGTTTTTCAATATAAAAACTTAATAAACGAAAAAAAAATATTATTTCAATTTCAATCTCTCTATGATCTTATTTTCACGTCCATATGTTCAAGTCCTTTCCCCAGCATTCATAAACATATCAGCAGAATTAGGTGGAAGGAACGCATTAACACGGTTTTTAAAACAAGTTATCAATGAATACGAATAGTTAACTCCTAAAGACCCTTAGAATCACATTTCATCTATTTTTGCCTCAATATTTACTAAAATATTATGGCATGCACGACAAATATGTGAATGATTTTCAGATCCTAATTCTTGTTTACAGATATTACAGTATCTTGTTTCGCTCATTATGAAATCCTCCACCTTACAGTTTTGTAATAAGTCATCATATAAAAACATATCCTCAGAAACATACAATAAGTATTCGGTTTTTCCCAAATATAATCAAAATATATTTATAGAATAAACAACAAAAATATTCTTAGGGGGAGTCAAACCAGTTTAAGCTTTCAGATTATACTTCTAACGATATACGTTCGCCTTTCCTCCCCGATGACTGACTCCCCCTTTATTAATCGTGTCATGATATTATTTTTTTCGCCTTCTCAAATTATATACATTTAAACATTTCAGGATGTAAAAAATAATGAACTGGTTCGTTACGAATAAGATTTAATCCATCCCTTAAGGATGAACATATCTTCTCAATACCTGCGTCATAACCACTATTTGAAATTAAAGAAAAAGATAATTTAAGATCAAACGATTGATTTTTGAAATAATCAAATATATGTTTAATCCAAATAAAACCTTCTTCTTTTGGAATATTAATTAATGCAAGAACAACATGTTCTTTATCAATTGAAAAAAATTTCACAATTTTTTTCTTAATTTTTATATCTTTATCAAGTAATTTTTCAACTTCATTCCTTTGCATTAATGCAATAACACCTAAATTATTTAATTTAACCATAAATAAATATTTTTTTAGCTCTAATAGCGAGATATTTTCATCTTTTATTTTTTGTTTTGGTTCATCGAGCCAAAGAGCATTTCGATATTCTTTTGCTTGATTTGGGGGATAAACACCTTTTGTAAGATTTTGATTTACCCTTCTTACAATAGTCAAGAAAATATCTTTGAGACCACCATGAAATTTACTTTCATCTTTTTCAATAATATCTATTGCTTGTTGAAGACTTAATCCTTTTCCATCAGGTCTTGAGCGAATTATTGCATTAAAGGTATCTGCAAGGGCAATGATTTGGCTTTCAGGCAAAAACATATCGGGGGCAAAACGATCAAAAGGATAACAAACACAACCTGTTTCACCTTTAGCATATTCGTCCAGACCATCCGTATTAACAGGTAAATAATAACGAGCATGATGCATTGAGGCGATATCTGCGATATCTCCAAGTGTTTTACTTTTTACTAAAATATTATAAGTACAATATGAATGCATTTTTCTGACTAACATCTCTTCACTGTTAAGGGAACTTTTTCTTAGAATATTGCTTGGGATAAACACTTTCCCCATATCATGCAGTAATGCTGCCAATCGAAGTTTTTCTATTTTATCGACTGTTAATTTAAATCCGATATTTTCAACTCGTTCTCTCAATATTTTATCTCTTGATAGTTCTTCAATAAACATATCAATCATTGTACGAACATTAAGAGAATGTGTTGCTTGATATTCATCTTTGGCATCAATACTCGATATTAACAATCGACTCATTTCCTCAGATTTGTCATAGGATATTTTTTCCATGAAAAGAATTAATCCAAGCATTTGAGCAATTGGAATAAATTTTTCATCGATGTTTTCTCCAAGGAATTTATCGGCCGTCGTTTCTTTCATAGAACTTATTGTAAAAATTCCAACAACTTCTTTTCCGAATGTAATTGGGATTAATAAGAAACTTCCAATACCTTGGTCAAGGGTTGTTTGTGCTCGTTTTTTCAAGGATTCTGCTTCTTCTGATAAACCATGGTTTTTTAAATAATCGCTTGCTACTGAAAACTCTTGGTTAATAATTTTTTTTGAATATAAATTAAGATATGACTTCCCCTCTTTTTTATAGAGAGCGCATGCTCTTCCAGCGATTGTGGTATCACAGGACATAGCACCAAATAGTTGAGCATATTGATCAAAAATCCTTCCTCTATAATACATATCAAAAGTATTTCCGCGTAGTATGCCTAGACCTATAGTGTGGATTGGCTGACCACTTTTATATAAAAATAAATAAATATTATCTAGCACAGATCTAATAAATTTTTGTTCGGATTGCTGTGTAATTTCTTTATTTTTTAGTTCTTGATGAATGGCTTTTAGCAATTCCTCAATCATCGTATTCCTCCAAATTATTGTTACGCATCTTGTTATTTCGATTCAGATATAACCAGCTTTCTCGCATAATAAATGATTGTTCATCTCTAACTTCTATCGCTCTTGATGTTGATTGAGATTTCTCTACATTCCGTCCAGTGTATGGAAGGATGCAACTTCCAATGAACAAGAGAATGATTCCAACAGCTAACAATTTACTACTCAGAGGTTTCTTATCAATAACTTACCAACCCCCACAATATAATTTTATATTACTATTACCCTTTAAAACATATCTTACTAAGGGAAAGCAGTGACACGGGTTCTAAGACCTACGTCAATCTCATAAACAAAAATGGCAACGATTCCTATGAATACGAGTTTTTTTCATAACCTTACCTCCACTATGAATTTTAAAACATTTTTTTCTCTAAAAACATATCTTAAGAACTTACAAAACGTTTTTATATAATCAAATATATTAATTATATGGGGAGTCGGAGGAATATACATAAGAAAATGCATATTTTCCCTCATAAATATCTGCAACCCTTTCATCTCTCATTTCGCTTATAAGACTCCCCAACAAATTTTATTTATTCGATTTTGTTTGAATAAATGACATTAGGTTTTGGCTCACAGAACTTGCAGAACTCAGACCAATTTCCCTCATCATCTACGTAGTAATAATTTATCCCACGATTCATACCACATTTTGTACATAACTTCGTCAAGTTCATAAATCTCGTAACACAATCCAGATTAATAAAAAACACCTGAAGGTGACTGAAAGTATCAATGAGAAAGCAGTGACACGAATTACATTGTTTTTTTGTGAAAGTAAAAGAAAAAAATGGTGCTGAAAGCCCCTCTAGTGATCTACTTACTAGTAGGATACTGAAAACAAAAATATAATTTAACAATTGAATCCTGAGGTTGATGAACCTTCTTGAAAAATAGTTACAAACTTAAATTCATTTCGTTAAATATTTAACATTTTTTCTTTTTTAAATAAATTTCGAATATATAATTTAGCCCATGTAAAAGAAACAATAGAACCACTTAAGTTAGCCACTACTAAACCCCACCATACTCCACTAAGACCAAATGAAAAAACACAACAAAACAAAACAGCAAATATAGGTGTGAGAATAATGGTCCTTAATAAAGTTGCTATCAAAGAGTAAAGACCTTTTCCTGTTCCTTGAAACATAGCAGACGAAGCTATTCCAAGAGCAGCTGCAGGATAAAATAAACATGATATTTTTACAAATAATTCAATATCTGATCTTAATTGTGGTAAACCTTCTCCTGTTGTAAATATTAAAGTTATAAAAGGAGCTAGTGCAAAAAAGATCACTGCAATTAGAATTTCGATTGTTAATCCAAATTTTACTGAAAACAGAAAAGCTGTGTTTAATTTTTTATACTCTTTTGCTCCAAATGCAGCACCGGTAACAGATACTGTTGCTGTTGCTAGACCAAGTAATGGGAGAATTGCTACCATTACAACCCGCCATCCAATTGTATAAATTGAAATACCCAATACTCCAACTAATGTAACATAGATAATAATAACATTAATTACTAACATTGTAAACGACATAGACAATTGCTGAATTGAAGCAGGTAAACCAACTTTAAAGATATCAAATATGATATCTTTTTTGAATTTAAAATTTTTGAGTTTAAAATCAACATATGTATCTTTTTTGAAAAGTAGCCAATACACTAAAATAAATGATGAACATATCATTGACAGAATCGAAGCATATGCTGCTCCTGGAACCCCTAATTTTAATGTATAAATAAAAATTGGATCTAAAACTATGTTTAGTGTTGTTCCAAAAATAATTGCGTACATTACTCTTTTTACATCCCCTTCGCCCCGTAATATAGCTGTTGCAATATTTATAAAAAATATTGTAATACTACCGGCAAAAATTATTCTACCATAAGAAACAGCATAAGGAAGCGCTTCGCCAGCACCAATTAATTTTAACAAAGGCTCTGAAAAGATAAACAAAATAATGCTAAACAATAGACCTATAATAAGAGCTAGAATTATTGAATGTTCAGCAACATTATCTGCACCTTTTTTATCATTAGCACCAATTCTTCTTGAAATCGCTGAAGAAGCCCCAACACCAATACCTGTTGATATCGCAATTGCCATCATAAAAAACGGAAAAATAAGTCCTATTGCAGCAACCCCAAGATCACCAATTCCGCTAATTTTAGATTCAGTAAATAACTCTTGTCCAATTCCTGATATAAATAGGGTATCTACAAAATTATAAATTGTTTGAACAGACATCGCAATAATCATTGGAATTGCAAGTTTGATTATCGCTTTCTTGGGGTCTCCAAGTAATGTCCTTACTCCTTTTGTTTTCTGTTGTTCGTTAAAAAAAGATTTATCAGTCACAAAATCGAGAATAATAATATCTATTTCAATTTTATGATTCTGGAAAATGTAAAATATTGCATTAAAATAATTGATGCAGGGGAGAACATATCCTACGAACTCCATTTATTAGTCGAGTTTAAATTCCTCTAATATTCCAAATAGTTTCAACCTAATAATTAAAATTTATTTTATAATCAATTTAACATCATCAAACCATACTTGCCCTGTACCACAAAGAACTAATCTTACAATGATTCGTGTTGTGTTATATGGGACAAATACTGAAGCGTTATACTCTTTCCAATCATTTGTTCCATTTATACTACCAGATGTTTCCGTTGTTCCAAAACCTATTATAGTATTCTTATTATCCCAACATTGTATAACCATTGCGACATCTTCTGATTCTATTGTTTTAACCCAACCTATCAGTTCAATATTTCTTCCAATAGGTACTTTATATATTCTCTGAGCCCAATTATTACAAGTATCATTCTCATAAATATGAGTATTATTAATGCCAACACTATAACTTCCATTATAAAAAATAGTTGTATCCCAAAGCATAGTTAAATTATCATTTGGTACAACTGCTTGATACCAAAAAAATGGTTTATTATTAATCCCTAGTTCAAATCCAGAATTCAATAGAATATTTTCTCCTTTCTTCACACATCCACTGAGAAGCCCTATACTAATTATCAGCATACAAACAAGGAAACAAAGCAATACTTTTTTCATAATCTTTCATTCCTCCTTGCATTTTTATAACAATGTTCTCCTTTAAAAACATATGCTAGGGAATTTGAAGCAGTGCCGCGAGATTAACAGTAAAAATCTCCATCCTTGTTTGCAGATCAACCAACACAAAAGGTTAACTATTATCGATAATATTTTTTTTTATAGGAATGAACCAACCCAATTCGTGATATCGATAACAACCTGTTCATCAACATTTCCAGGCTGATTATATTCCGTGTTTGTTGGTGGACCATTTCCTGCGATGAAAAGATGATTTAACAATGGGTACGCTATCAATGTTACATTTGTATTGCCTACGAAGGCTTGCTGCCATGCTAAAAAATCATCTGTATACGAAACCTGAAAATCTCGCTCTCCCTGAAGAATTAACATCGGAATATGTAATGCCAAGGCTGTTTCAACAGGATTATAGGAATTAAGATCATACCAGTATGCAGCAGAAGCACCAAGGATGATTTCACTAGGATCGAGGCTGTGTGAAGTTATTAATGATATATTCTCTCTCAATGAGTCTATTTGTGCTTGTTCTGCTTCACTGATGTTACCGTCTAATAAAGCAAGATAGATGGTTTGATTCAACAGAAGATCAGTGAGAGGTCTTGTAGGCGCGGCAAGCATGATTAGTCCTGTGATATTTGAATTATTTTGGGCGATTCTTGGTGCAAGCATAGCTCCCAAGCTATGGCCAAGAACATAGATGTGGTTTCGATTGATTTTATCTATTGTCTGTAGAAGTGTTACCGCAGCGCGCGCATCATCAATGGTTTCACCATAGACTGTGAGATTCGCAAGCATATTGACGATTGTTGAAGCGTAATATTTCGTCCGTTTCTCATATCGAAGGACCGCTATCCCCCTTGTAGCAAGCCCCCAGGCAAGATCTTTAAATGGTTTATTAGGGCCGATGGTTTCATCGCGATCGCTTGACCCTGATCCATGAACAAGAACAATTGCGGGGAACGGTCCATCTCCCCTTGGAAGGGTGAGTGTTCCAGGAAGAGGCCAGTCTGTTCCCTCCCCAACAGTGACATTGTACTCAGTGAAGTTTTCAGTGTTTGCATAGGACGGTGGTTTATATTCATCTGAGAGGTCCGTAGGAACAAACTGAAAACCAGTAATTTGTTGACTATCATCAAAAACAACCCGTGTGTCCAGCAAGCCGAGTTTATCGTAATTGCAGGTGACGTATACAACGCTGTATCCTTGTTCTTCTGTTGTCCTTGTGCTAATTATCTCCGTAAAATTCCCGTACGTTGCCTCGATTTGATTCCAGATAAGTTGGAGTTGTTCTGGTGTCGTCTGTGTTTTAAGGGTGTCGTTAAACAGAGTGTTATATGGTATGATAAATGAATCATTTGCGAAATAACTGACAAAGGTTACCGCTATATCTGCGTCTGTTTGTTCAGAGGGTGCGGGTTCATTGTTTGTGATACATCCAGTGACAAAAATGTTACCAACAACGATATTTATGATGAGAAGTGTGATTGTTTTTTTATTCATATACCTATCTTCCCCCTGACGACCGAGAAGGGAAATGATCTCCATCTTTTTAAGTATATCTACAAATAAAGTATGAAATAAATCATATATATCTACTGCAGCATACGATTAAAAAGAAAGATCCTCACATGACTACAAGAGAAATGCGTCAACACCAACTTTCTGGACAAATACCGTCTTAGTGTCATCTACGGAGAGACGGATAATGCGAAGATTTACGTACGGCTTCTTTTATTCTTTGTATATGCCCGCGTCCTAGGGCTTTGACTTCACAACCGAGTTTAAAATACTGTGTAATCGTCTCATCAGACAGAATACCAAAGCAATCAACCACTGCAATAGGATTTCCCGCCCACGTGACGATATCCTTTGGATTTAAGTGGAGATATTGTTGATGCGGGACAGCGACAATCATCGCCTCAACACCCTTGAGCACTTCAGAAAGATTCTTATGTACACGTAGGTTCATCAGTTCATCCTGGTTTCTGAAAAACCGTGACCAGGAATGCCCCGAAGCAGGATAAACATCTTGTTTTTCAAATTCATACCAATGGTCGACATATGGGTCATGCACACGTATTTCTGCTCCCATCTCGGTGAGTTTCCGTACAACCAGTTCACTGCCGCTATACCGGGTGTCACCTACATCTTGACGATAACTCGCACCACATAAGAGGACATCGGCACCAGCGATGTACCGCCCCATATTACGAAGTGCGTCTCTCGTTAGTTCCGCGACATGTAATGCCCGGGTATCATTGATATCAATTGCCTGTGGTGTAATCTTAAAAACACTATCACCATCCTCAAACCCAAGGATATGCTGATACGCCCAGAATCCCAAAGCACCATCCTTGGGCAGACAATACCCACCGATACCAGGCCCTGGGAAGATAATATTACTATGAGTCGGACGTATTTTTATCGCTTTAATAACTTTTATGAGATCGACACCGTTACGCTCCGCAAAAACACTCCATTCGTTTAAAAAAGCAAGAATAGTCGCACGATATGAATTCTCAACTACTTTGGTTGTTTCTGATTCAATCGGCCGGTCCATGACCGTCAGAGGATACTCCTTAGTATTGAGTACCTCTCGAAGAAATTTTTCTACACGAACTGTCGCATCAGCAGTACACCCTGAGCAGACACGCCAGAAATCACGGATACTGCTCACATATTCCTTCCCTGGCATGACTCGCTCAAAACTATGAGCCAATAATGGCTCTGAGTTGATCCCTCGTTGAACAAACGCTTTTT